>CZCA01002991.1_pt1 | contig 14613 bp, 12 predicted proteins | sample 591981 | NCBI WGS metagenome assembly CZCA01 (sample SAMEA3556810, study PRJEB10932) | anaerobic digester metagenome
GGCGACCACCGAGATCTACACTATCCTCTTCGTCGGCAGCGTCAGATGTGTATAAGAGACAGGGTTCGACGTGTTCCGGCTTGATGTCCTCAAAACGCGGCATGCCCGTGAAGTCGAGCAGGGGGTTGGTGTTGGAAGGGGAGTCGGGGGTGGGCGTGCTCGGCTGCATCTTCTACCTTGTCTGTTCGTTCCGGCGTGGCCGGTCAAGGCGGCTATTCTGCCGCAAAAAAGACGGCGGGCGCCGCGCACGACGCCCGCCGCCGGAGCTGCGTGGATTCAGTGGACCAGATCGCGATACGCATGCCAGCTGGCGTGACCCACCAGCGGCAGCAGGATCACCATGCCGATCATCATGCTCGCGAAGCCGATACCGATGAGGGCAACGATCACCACGGCCCACAGCATCATGGTGTCGAAGTTGGTCTGGACGGCGCGCAGGCTGGTCATTGCCGCGGTGACGGTGTCGGTTTCGCGATCCATCACCATCGGGATGGCGATCGCCGAAAGAGAGAAGACGACGAGCGCCAGCACGCCACCGACGATGACGTAGGCCGCCAGGAAGTACAGGTTCGTGCCCGAACTCAGGAGCCCGCTGACGAAGTTGGTCACGTCGCTGACCTCGCCCCGGTAAAAGAGCGCGAACATGATCGCCGAAATGCGCTCCCAGGCAATGAGCGCAATGGCGAGGAAGGCGCCGAACATGGCCAGACCGTCAGCCTTTGCGGCGAGTCCACGCAGCGACCCTGAGAACGAGGTCTTGTGGCCCTTCTCGTGCCGCCGCGAAATCTCGTAGAGGCCCGCCGCGGTGATCGGTCCGATCAGCAGGAACCCGGAAATGGCTGCCATGAACAGGTAGGGTTTGTCCGCCGCATAGGACAGGATCGCGTAACCGACTGCAGCCAGGATCAGGCCGTAGGAGAGGCTCGCGCCCAGGTTCTCGCGCATGTCGTCCCAGCCCATGCGCAGCCACTGCATCGGACGGTCGGTGCCGATCGAGCGGATGTGGGGAAGCTTGAAATGCTGGTCCAGTGAGTCGTAGGGCTTGTCCATGTTGTTCTCCACATCTGCGTTGTTCTGGGGGCGTCGCAACCCGGCTGGACGTGCTTGCCGGGCGTGAATGTCCATGCAGGCGCTGGGTCTTCGTGTTTTTAGAATAGGACACGTACGAAGAGTTCGCGAATAAGAGCTGTTCCAGGTCCAGATAGGCTGATGCTATGCAACATGGGGTGTTCGACTGACCGCGGAGTGCGCAGGTGGGGGCTGAGACCGCGGGAGGCCGGGGTGGCAAGGCAAAAAAAGGGCGCCCCCCGGCACCCCTGTCTGGCGCTCGCGCGCTCGAGGTCTGTGCGGCTCAGGCCAGCTTCTGGCCGGTCAGGCGTTCGTAGGCCTCGCGGTACTTGCCCGCGGTGTGCTCGATCACGTCGGCAGGCAGCTTGGGGCCGGGCGCGGTCTTGTTCCAGTCCAGCGTTTCCAGGTAGTCACGCACGTACTGCTTGTCGAAGGACGGCGGGCTGATGCCCTCGCGGTAGCTGTCGGCCGGCCAGAAGCGCGAGGAGTCGGGGGTCAGCGCCTCGTCGATCAGGTGCAGCGTGCCGGCGGCGTCGATGCCGAACTCGAACTTGGTGTCGGCGATGATGATGCCGCGGCTGGCCGCGTAGTCGGCCGCCTCGGAATACAGCGCGATCGCCGCCTTGCGCGCTTCCTCGGCCAGCTGCGCGCCGGTCTTGCCAGTGCCGGCCAGCGCGTCCTTCATCAGCGCCTCGCAGCGTGCCTGCGCCTGCTCGAAGGAGATGTTCTCGTCGTGCTCGCCCATGTCGGCCTTGGACGACGGCGTGAAGATCGGCGCTGGCAGCTTGGCCGCCTGCTGCAGGCCGTCTGGCAGCGCGATGCCGCAGACCGCGCCGGTGGCCTGGTAGTCCTTCCAGCCCGAGCCGATCACGTAGCCGCGCACCACCGCCTCGATCGGCAGCGGCTTCAGGCGCTTCACCACCAGCGCGCGGCCGCGCACCTGCTCACGCTCGTCGGCGGCGACCACGGTCTCGGGGTCGATGCCGGTGAGCTGGTTCGGCAGGATGTGGGCGAGCTTGTCGAACCAGAAGTTCGCCAGCGCCACCAGCACGCGGCCCTTGTCGGGAATCGGGTCGGGCAGGACCACGTCGAAGGCCGACAGGCGATCGCTGGTCACGATCAGCAGCTTCTCGTCGTCGACGGCATAGATGTCACGCACCTTGCCGCGGCCGAGCAGCGGCAGGCTCTTGATGGAAGTTTCAAAAAGGGGCGTCGCCACGGTGGGGCCTCGGGTTGCTGGCAAAGCGGGGATTATAGGGGAGGGGCGCCCACTTTCGGGGCCGTGCAGGCGCCGGGTGCGTGTTGCGGCCTGCATGGCGGGTGACTTCGAAGTGTCGAATGGCGCTACGATAGCAATTCGATCTGCCTGCTTGCGGCCGCGCTATCATCGAAGCGGATCGCCGCAAGGTCGGGCTCGTCCTCTGGCAGCATCCGGCGCGAGAGGAACTCGATCTGGCCGGGCTCAACGACATTCCGACGAGCGTGACCGACATCGACATCATGATCGGCAGCGCGCCGCCGCCAGCGAGAGGGGGACGAATGAGCCAGATGCCTATCCGTTTCCAGGAGATGTTCCTGGCGCTTTTCGAGAGCCTGCCGCGACAGGGGCCGGGCAACCGTGCGAGCACCGCAAGGGCGCTTGGACTGTGCGGCGACCTGCCGCCGTCACCGGCGGTCGTGGACCTGGGCAGCGGGGTTGGCGCGCAGACGCTGCATTTGGCCGAACTCCTGCCGTTGGCGTCCATCGTGGCCGTCGATCGTCATGCGCCGAGTGTCGAGCGGCTGCAGGCGGCGCTTGCCCGGCGAGGTCTCGCGCAGCGCGTCAGTGCCGTGGTGGGCGACATTGCCTGTCCGCCCCAAGCGTCCGGCCAGGTCGACCTCGTCTGGTCCGAGGGGGCGCTGTACAACATCGGGCTGCGCAACGCCCTGCGGATCTGTCATGACCTGCTGCGCCCCGGGGGATACCTTGCGTTCACCGATGCAGTCTGGCGCAGGGGCGATCCGCCGGCTGAGGTCCGGGCCCTCTTCGAGGCGGACTATCCGACGATGGGAACGGTGGCCGACGATCTGGCGGTGATCCGCGACTGCGGCTTTGAGGTGGTGGGGCATTTCACCCTGCCCGACGAGGCCTGGTGGGACGACTTCTACACACCGATGGAGGCCCGCATTGGCGAGTTGCGGGCGCAGCACGCCGGGGACGCGGAAGCCCAGTCGATGCTCGACCAACTCTCGGAGGAGCCCGCGATGCACAGGCGCCATTCGGATTGCTATGCGTACGAGTTCTTCATCGCGCGCCGCCGTTTTCCTCGCTCAGCAGCTTGCGCATCCGCCGCAGTCCCATGAACACCAGCCCGGCGATGACCGGAATCGACAGCGCGGTGATCACCTCCGGCGTGGCCGGGGCAATGTAGCCCTTGGCGCCCTTGGCGACGTAATTCACCAGTTGCGAGGCGTAGTAGGTGATGGCGACCACGGACAGACCCTCCACCGTCTCCTGCAGATGGAGCTGGATCTTGGCGCGGCGGTTCATCTGCGCGAGCAGTTCCTGGTTCTGACGCTCGAGCTCGATGTCCACCCGGGTACGCAGCAGTTGCGAGTTGCGCGCAATGCGGCCCGAGAGGTCTTCCTGGCGGCGCGCGATGGTGGCGCAGGTGGCTATCGCGGGGGCGAGGCGACGCTCCATGAATTCACGGATGGTCGGGAAGCCGCCAAGGCGGGTTTCGCGCAGGTCATCCACGCGCTGCTGCACCAGGCGGTAATAGGCTGCGGCGGCGCCGAAGCGGAAGGTGGTGCGGGCGACCGAGCGCTCGATGTCCGCGGCAAGGCGGGTGAGGCGGCCGAGCACGGCGTGGTCGTCCTCGGCGCTGCGCGCGTCGCCCATGCCATCCATCAGGTCGGCGAGCTCGTCTTCTGCATGCGACAGCAGGCGTCCGACCTCCTTCGCCACCGGAAAGGCCAGCAGTGCCATGACGCGGTAGGTTTCGATCTCGACCAGCCGTTGCACCATCCGCCCGGCCTGACGCGGCGTGAGGCCATCGTCGAGGAGCACGAAGCGCGAGAAGCCGTCGTGGATATGAAAGTCCGTGAACACCCAGCCCGCGCATTCGGCCACGCGTGCTGCAACCAGCGTTTCTCCGCGTGGTGAGGCCTGATTGAGCAGGCTGTCGGGGTCGACGTCGTCGGTGCTGCGCACTTCGATGTGCGTTGCGGCAATGAGCTGGCCGGGGATGTCCCGGCGCCAGGCAGTAGGCACGGACAGGAGTGCGTTGTCCTCTGCGCCATCGCCAGGGTGGATTCTGCGGAAGAAGGTGTAGCTGGAGAACTCGTTATGGCGTTCCCACTTGAGGCGAAAGTCGCCAGCATCGAGCAGGAGGTGGCCGCTGTCGGTGCGTGGGGCCGGCAGTTCGAGCTGACCACAGAGCGCGGCGAGATGCGCGGTTTCGCGTTCTGCGCTGCCCTCGTGATGCAGGAAGGCGAGATAGGTGACGTATTCCGGGGTGTCGAGTGGAACCGGTGGGCGGGCGTGCACCTCGTCGTTCAGCGTCTGGCGCAGGGGGTGTTGTTCGAACAGGGACATGATGTCTGGGACGCGGTACGGGAGAGGAGCGGCCGGTGCGGTCGCAAGCGGAGCCGGTTACAAGCTTTCGCATTCTTGCCCAGCCCCTGCGGGGTGACAAGCGAGGGTTGGCGAAAATCGCGTTGCACCAGGGCAGGATCAGCGATGCTGCAAGAAAACGCCCGCTTCCGGGACGGGAAGCGGGCGCAAAGCCCGAAGGCAGGGAGAGAAGGAAGACGCACCGTGGGTACCTGCCGGTGCGAGCGGTGCGGGCAGATGGAGCGGCGAGCGCTGAGGGCGTATGCCGGACCGCGTTGCCGCAGGTTCAGATCGCGGTGCTGGCGTAGCGCCGCGCGAGCGCGTCCAGCGGCAGCGGCTTGATGCGGCTGGCCTGCCCCGCGCAGCCGAAGGCCTCGAAGCGCTCGCGGCAGATGTCGCGCGCCGCGTCGCGGGCGGCCTTGAAGAACTTGCGCGGGTCGAACTCCTTGCGGTCGGTGGCCATTAGCCGGCGCATCGCGCCGCTCATCGCCAGGCGCAGGTCGGTGTCGATGTTGACCTTGCGCACGCCGCTTCGGATGCCCTGCACGATGGCCTCGACCGGCACGCCATAGGTCTCGCCGATGTCGCCGCCATGCTCGCGGAGGATGGCGAGCCATTCCTGCGGCACGCTGGAGGAACCGTGCATCACCAGGTGGGTGTCGGGGATGCGGGTGTGGATGGCGGCGATGCGGTCGATGGCGAGGATGTCGCCGGTGGGCGGGCGGGTGAACTTGTAGGCGCCGTGGCTGGTGCCGATCGCCACCGCGAGTGCGTCGACGCCGGTGGCGGCGACGAAGTCGGCGGCTTCGTCGGGGTCGGTCAGCATCTGGCTGTGGTCCAGCGTGCCCTCGGCGCCGACCCCGTCTTCCTCGCCGGCCTGGCCGGTCTCGAGTGAGCCGAGGCAGCCGAGCTCGCCTTCCACCGATACGCCCACCGCATGGGCCATCTCCACCACGCGGTGGGTGACCTCGACGTTGTACCCGTAGCTCGCCGGAGTCTTCATGTCCGCGCGCAGCGAGCCGTCCATCATCACGCTGGTGAAGCCGCTGCGGATCGATTGCTGGCACACCGCAGGGCTGGCGCCGTGGTCCTGGTGCAGGCAGATCGGAATGTCGGGCCACTGCTCGACCGCGGCCTCGACCATCTTCTTCAGGAAGGCCTCGCCGGCATAGCCGCGCGCACCGGCCGAGGCCTGCAGGATGACCGGGCTGTCCGTGGCCTCGGCGGCGAGCAGGATGGCGTGGATCTGCTCCATGTTGTTGATGTTGAAGGCGGGCACGCCGTAGCCGTGTTCGGCGGCGTGGTCGAGCAGCTGGCGCAGGGTGATCATGGCCATGGGATGGATCTCCGCAGGAAGTGGGCGGCTCAGTTCAGCGTCGCCTTCGCGGCGCGGGGCTGCGTGGATGCGAACGTGTTCTGAGGTGTGGATGTGATCAGGGCACGTGCCCGGGCGAGTACTGCGCCAGGGGTGAAGCCGAAGCGTTGCAGCAGGGCAGAAGCCGGAGCGGACTCGCCAAATCGATCGATTTCGATCACTTCGCCGGCGCAGCCGCCATCGCCGCAGATGTAGCGCCACCAGCCCTCGCCGCGTGCGGCTTCGATCACCAGTCGCGGCACGCCGGCGGGTAGCACGCTGTGCCGCCATTCGTCGGTCTGACGGTCGAAGAGCGTGGGGCACGGCATGGACACCACGCGCACACCCACCCCCTCGGCGGCCAGCGCCGCGTGCGCCGCCATCGCCAGCGCCACCTCCGAGCCGGTGGCGATGATGACGAGCGCAGGCGCGTCGGCATCGGCCAGCACGTAGCCGCCCCGCAGGATGGCCTGGATCTGCACTTCGTCGCGCGCCTGGTGCGGCAGGTTCTGGCGCGACAGGGCGAGCAGGGTGGGGCCGTCGCGGCGCGCGACCGCGGCGTTCCAGGCGGCCTGGGTTTCGACCGCATCGCACGGGCGCCACACGTCCAGCCCCGGGATCAGGCGCAGGCTGGGGATATGCTCGACCGGCTGATGGGTGGGGCCGTCCTCGCCCAGGCCGATCGAGTCGTGGGTCATCACATACACCACGCGCTGCTTCATCAATGCGCTCATGCGGATGGCGTTGCGGGCGTAGTCCGAGAACACCAGGAAGGTGGCGCCGAAGGGAATGTAGCCGCCATGCAGGGCGATGCCGTTGAGCGCAGCGGCCATGCCGAACTCGCGCACACCCCAGTTGATGTGGCGCCCGGGCGCATCTGCGCGCACGGCGCCGCAGCCAGGCCAGTCGGTGAGGTTGGAATGCGTCAGGTCAGCCGAGCCGCCGAGCAACTCCGGCAGCGCGCGTGCCAGGCGGCCGATGGCCTGCTGGCTGGCCTTGCGCGTGGCGACGGAGGCCGCCTCCTTCGCGACGCCGCGCAGGATGGCGTTGGACAGGATGCCGAAACCTACCGGCAGATCGCCCGCCGTGCGGCGGCGGAATTCCTCCGCTTCGTCCGGGAAGGCCTGGGCGTAGGCGCTGAGGCGCCGCGCCCATTCTGCCTGCTGCGCAGCCCCACGGGCGCGTGCGTCGAAGGCCGCGCGGACTTCACCCGGGATCTCGAAGGGGACTTGCGGCCAGTCGAGCGCGCCGCGCGTGGCGGCGATCTCGCTGGCGCCGAGTGGCGCGCCGTGGACGTCCGCTGTGCCGGCCCGACCGGGGCTGCCATGGCCGATGTTGGTGCGGCAGCAGATGAGCGTGGGGCCGGTGTCGGCCCGGGCGTGGCCCAGCGCCACCTGGATGGCACGATCGACGGCGGCGATGTCGTGGCCGTTCACCGCCTCGACCACGTTCCAGCCATAGGCGCGGAAGCGCGCCGGCGTGTCGTCGGCGAACCAGCCGGAGACGTCGCCGTCGATCGAGATGCGGTTGTCGTCCCAGAAGCAGATCAGCTTCGAGAGCCGCTGCACGCCGGCGAAGCTCGCGGCCTCGTGGCTGATGCCTTCCATCAGGCAGCCATCGCCGAGGAAGACCCAGGTGCGGTGGTCGACGAGGGTGTGGCCGGGGCGGTTGAACTCGGCGGCGAGCAGCTTCTCGGCGAGCGCCATGCCCACGGCGTTGGTCACACCCTGGCCGAGTGGACCGGTGGTGGTCTCGACGCCGGGGGTGTGGCCGACCTCGGGGTGGCCGGGGGTGCGGCTGTCGAGCTGGCGGAAGCGCTTGAGCTCGCCCAGCGGCAGGTCGTAGCCGCTGAGGTGGAGCAGGGCGTAGAGCAGCATCGAGCCGTGGCCGTTGGAGAGTACGAAGCGGTCGCGGTCGGGCCAGGCGGGGTCGGCGGGGTTATGGCGCAGGTGCCGGGTCCAGAGTGCCACGGCGATCTCGGACATGCCCATGGGCATGCCGGGGTGGCCGGACTGGGCGGCTTCGACGGCGTCGATGGCGAGGAAGCGCAGGGCGTTGGCGCACAGGGCGTCGATCGGGGCCTGGGTGAGTCGCATGTTCATCGTTATTTCTCCAATCGGGGAAGCATTACTGCGCCAGCGCCTTGCGGCGGCGGTCCATCAGGCGCCAGATGAAGGGGGTGAAGATGAGCTGCATGGCCAGTTCCATCTTTCCGCCCGGCACCACGATGGTGTTGGCGCGGCTCATGAAGCTGTCGTTGATCATGTTGAGCAGGTAGGGAAAGTCGATGCCCTTTGGGTTGGCGAAGCGGATCACCACCATGGATTCGTCGGCGGTCGGGATGGCGCGTGCGATGAAGGGGTTGGAGGTGTCCACCATCGGCACGCGCTGGAAGTTCACATGCGTGCGCGCGAACTGCGGGCAGATGTAATGCACGTAGTCGTGCATGCGGCGCAGGATGGTGTCGGTGACCGCCTCGGTGGAGTAGCCGCGGGTGCTCTTGTCGCGGTTGAGCTTCTGGATCCATTCGAGGTTGATCACCGGCACCACGCCGATGAGCAGGTCGACGAAGCGCGCGACGTCGATGTTCTCGTGTTGAACTGCGCCGTGCAGGCCTTCGTAGAACATCAGGTCGGTGCCGGCGGGGAGTTCCTCCCACGGGGTGAAGGTGCCGGGTTCCTGCTTGTACGGCTCGGCTTCGTCGGCGCTGTGCAGGTACTTGCGGCGCTTGCCGCTGCCCGACTCGCCATAGCTGCGGAACAGGGTCTCGATCTCGCCGAACAGGTTGGCTTCGGGGCCGAAGTGGCTCAACTGGCAGTTGCCGTCGAGGTCGCAGGCGGCGAGCTTCTCACGCATGGTCTTGCGATCGTAGGCGTGGAAGCTGTCGCCCTCGATGACCGCCGCAGTGACGCCCTCACGGCGGAAAATCTCCTCGAAGGTGCGCTGTACGGTGCTGGTGCCGGCGCCGGAGGAGCCGGTGATGGCGACGATCGGATGACGTTCGGACATGATGTCTCCCCGGGAGGCTTATGAAGCGAATGCGGTGTCGCGGAACAGCGAGCGCGTCTGGAACAAGGGCAGTTCGTCTTGCGGCCCACCGATCAGCGGTTCGCCGTGGTAGCGCTCGATGCGCTCGACCTCTTCCTTCGAACCGAACACGAAGCCGATGCGCTGGTGCAGCGATTCGGGCTGGACCTCGAGCGCCGGGCGCACGCCGGTGCTCGCGCGGCCGCCGGCCTGTTCGATGAGGAAGCCGACCGGGTTGCACTCGTAGAGCAGGCGCAGCCGGCCGGGCTTGGCCGGGTCCTTGCGGTCGCGTGGGTAGAGGAAGACGCCGCCACGCATCAGGATGCGGTGGGTTTCGGCGACCAGGGAGGCGATCCAGCGCATGTTGAAGTCGGCGCCGCGCGGGCCGCTGCGTCCGGCGAGGCACTCGTCCACGTAGCGTCGCACCGGGGCCTCCCAGAAGCGCGCGTTCGAGGCGTTGATGGCGAACTCGCGCGTGGTCTCGGGTACGCGGAGATCGGGGTGGGTGAGATAGAACTCGCCGATGATCGGGTCGAGGGTGAAACCGGCGACGCCGCTGCCGACCGACAGCACCAGCATGGTGGAGGGACCGTAGATGGCGTAGCCGGCAGCGACCTGGCGGTTGCCGGGCTGCAGGAAGTCTTCGGCTGGCGCGTCTTCGCCCGGCGTGGGTGCGCGCAGGATGGAGAAGATGGAGCCGACGGCGACGTTGACGTCGATGTTGCTTGATCCGTCGAGCGGGTCGAAGGCGAGCAGGTACTTGCCGCGCTGGTCGCTGGCGGGCAGCGGGATGGGGGCCTCGTTCTCCTCCGACACCATGCCCGCGAGGTCGCCGCCCCAGTGCGTGGCGCGCAGGAAGATCTCGTCGGCGAGCACGTCGAGCTTCTTCTGCTCCTCGCCCTGCACGTTGGCGCTGCCGTGGCTGCCGAGCACGTCGGCGAGCGCGCCGTGGGCGACCGCGCGCGAGATCGCCTTGCAGGCCTGGGCGACCTGCAGGATCAGGGCGTTGAACTCGCCGGTGGCATCGGGGTTGCGGCGGCGGTGTTCGATCAGGTATTCGGTGAGTGTGCTGCGCTCGAGGCTGAACATGGTGGTCTCCCCCGGCGTGGTGCCGGATTGGTGCGTGTCGTTATCAGTCGGGGTCGCGGGCCGGTGAGCGGTGCGTCACTGGGGGCCGGCGGCCTCGTCGGGCTGGAAGTGGCGGCTGGCGCGCACGTCGGCCTCGGTGATCGTGGTGAGCGCCTCGGCATCGACCGTGGCGCCGGACTCGAACAGGCGTAGGGCCTGGCGCAGGCGCATGCGGTCGAGCGCGTTGCGGATGCTGCGCGCGTTGGCGAAGTGGGGCTGGCGGCGGCGCAGCACGATGTATTCGTCGAAGGCGCGGCGCGCAGCCTCGTCGAAGCGGTAGTTCCAGCCGGCGAGCATGCGCTGGGCGATCTCGGCGAGCTCGCCATCGCTGTAGTCGGGGAAGTCGATGTGGTGGGCGATGCGCGACTTCATGCCGGGGTTGGATTCGAAGAAGCGCTCCATGCGCTCGGCGTAGCCGGCGAGGATGACGACGAGGTCGTCGCGCTGGTTCTCCATCACCTGCAGCAGGATCTCGATGGCTTCCTGGCCGTAGTCCTTTTCGTTCTCGGGGCGGTAGAGGTAGTAGGCCTCGTCGATGAAGAGCACGCCGCCCATGGCGCGCTTGAGCACGTCCTTGGTCTTGGGCGCGGTGTGGCCGATGTACTGGCCGACGAGGTCGTCGCGGGTGACGGCGACGACGTGGCCGCGGCGGCAGTAGCCGAGGCGGTGCAGGATCTCGGCCATGCGCATGGCGACGGTGGTCTTGCCGGTGCCGGGGTTGCCGGTGAAGCTCATGTGCAGCGAGGGGTGTTCGGTGGCCAGCCCGAGGCGCTGGCGCACGCGGTCGACGAGCAGCAGGGCGGCGATCTCGCGCACGCGGCGCTTGACCGGGGCAAGGCCGACGAGGTCGCGGTCGAGGGACTCGAGCACTTCGCCGATGCCGGCGTCGCGGAACTCGGCGCCGAGGTCGATGCTGGCGGGGGCGGGGGCCTTCTCGGGGGCGTTCATGGTCGCGTCTCCTGTCGGTGTCGGTTCATCGGAACGTGGGTGGGCGTGTGCGCGGGACCGCCGGCCGACCGGGTGATCTGCGCCGCTTGGCTGCGGAACTCGCGCGCTGCGCGCGCTCAGACAGTCCTCGCCGCGCTTCGCAGATCACCCGATCGGCCTGTGCCCGTGGGCTTACTGATGCGCTGTGTCGTCAGCTCGCATAGCGCGCGCCTTCCGGGTTGCGGCCGACGGCGTAGCTCTCCATCGTGTAGCGCAGGCTGCGACCCTTCGTTTCCTGGCGGGTGAGTCTGAAGCCGGGCTCGGCCGTGGGGCGCTGGACGATGAAGGACATGCGCACCGTCTCCCAGCCCTTGGTGGAGTCGAAGGCGTTGATGCGGATGTAGGTCTCGGGGTTGGCCTCGCGGCAGGCCTTGAGTTCGCCCATGACGCCGGCCGGGTCGCGCAGGTCGAACATCGGCAGGCTCCACATGTTCCAGTAGGTGTTGCGCGGGTGCGGGTCGTCGGTGAATTCGAGGGCGACCGCCCAGTTCTGGTCGAGGCAGTAGTTGATCTGCGCGGCGATCTGGGTGTCGGTGAGGTCGGGCAGAAAGGAAAAGCAGCCTTGGGTGATGCGCATGATGGGTCTCCTCGGTTCCGGTATGGGGCTGGGCTTCAGGCCACGCTGGCGGTCGGCACGAAGTCGGACGTGTCGGTGCTGGTGTAGTTGAAGGTGATCTCGCCCCAGGTATCGAGCGCGGCGCGCAGCGGCTGGCACCACTTGGCGGCGTCGGCGAGGATCTGCGGACCTTCGTTGAGGATGTCGCGGCCTTCGTTGCGGGCGAGCACCATGGATTCGAGCGCGACGCGGTTGGCGGTGGCGCCGGCCTGGATGCCCATCGGGTGGCCGATGGTGCCGCCGCCGAACTGCAGCACGCATTCGTCGCCGAACAGGTCGAGCAGCTGGTGCATCTGACCAGCATGGATGCCGCCCGAGGCGACCGGCATCACGCGCTTGATGCTGGCCCAGTCCTGGTCGAAGAACAGGCCGCGCGGCAGGTCCTGCCTGGTGAAGGTGTCGCGACAGACGTTGTAGAAGCCCTGCACCGTCATCGGGTCGCCTTCGAGCTTGCCCACCGCGGTGCCGGCGTGGAGGTGGTCAACACCGGCCAGGCGCAGCCACTTGGCGATGACGCGGAAGGACACGCCGTGGTTCTTCTGCCGCGTGTAGGTGCCATGGCCTGCGCGGTGCATGTGCAGGATCATGTCGTTGTCGCGGCACCAGTTGCTGATCGACTGGATCGCGGTCCAGCCGATGACGAGGTCGATCATGACGATGCACGATCCGAGCTCGCGGGCGAATTCGGCGCGCTTGTACATCTCCTCCATGGTGCCGGCGGTGATGTTGAGGTAGTGGCCCTTGGATTCGCCGGTCTGCGCCGCGGCCTGATTGACGCCCTCCATGCAGTACAGGAAGCGGTCGCGCCAGTGCATGAAGGGCTGCGAGTTGATGTTCTCGTCGTCCTTGGTGAAGTCCAGCCCGCCGCGCAGGGCTTCGTACACCACGCGACCGTAGTTCTTGCCGGAGAGGCCGAGCTTGGGCTTCATCGTCGCACCCAGCAGCGGGCGGCCGTATTTCTCCAGGCGCTCGCGCTCGACGACGATGCCGGTCGGCGGGCCGCGGAAGGTCTTCACATAGGCCACCGGCAGGCGCATGTCCTCGAGGCGCGCGGCCTTGAGCGGCTTGAAACTGAACACGTTGCCGATGATGGAGGCGGTGAGGTTGGCGATCGAGCCTTCCTCGAACAGGTCGAGGTCGTAGGCCACCCAGCAGAAGTACTGGCCTTCCTGGCCCGGCACCGGCTCGATGCGGTAGGCCTTGGCGCGGTACTTGTCGCAGGCGGTCAGGCGGTCGGTCCACACCACGGTCCAGGTGGCGGTGGAGGATTCGCCGGCCACCGCAGCGGCGGCCTCGATCGGATCCACGCCTTCCTGCGGGGTGATGCGGAACACGGCGAGCACGTCGGTGTCCTTGGGCTCGTAGTCGGCGTTCCAGTAGCCCATTTGCGCGTACTTGAGCACGCCGGCCTGGTAGCGCTTCCTGGGGTCGAGGATCTGCTGCGGGGTGTCTGCGGCGCCCATATCGTGTCTCCTTTGTTTGATCGGCTGCGAGTGGTGCTTCGAGCGGTGGGGTGACTGGACAATAAGGGCTTGCTCAAATAAGCTCCAATGACGTTTTTTGTGTATTTCAGATAAGGTTTTCTGATGAAGCTCGCCCAGCGCATGACCCTGAAGCAGCTACGCGCCTTGGTCGCCGTCGCCGACAGCGCCAGCTTCACGCAGGCGGCGCGGCTGCTGCATCTCACCCAGCCGGCGATCTCGATGCAGGTCCGTGACGCGGAGGCCATCGTCGGGCAGGTGCTGGTGGATGGGCGGCGCGAGGTGCGACTGACGCCGGCGGGAGAGCTTCTGGTGCGCGCGGCGCGGCAGGTGTTGCACAGCCTGGAACTGGCCGAGGTCGAGCTGAAAGCGAGGATGGGTGTGGCAGCGGGTACGCTGGACGTGGTCGCGATCACCACGGCGGAGTATTTCGTGCCCTATCTGCTCGCGGAATTTGGCCGCCGCTTTCCAGACATCACCTTCCGGCTCACAGTGGCGAACCGCGAGCACGTGCGCGCGCTGCTGCAGGAGCAGCGCTGCGACGTGGCGATCATGGGGCAGCCGCCGCGCGGCCTGGAGTTGCGGCGCATTCCCTTCGCGCCGCACCGGCTGTCATTCGTGGCGCGCCCGGATCACCGCCTCGCCGGGCGCAAGCGCATCCCGCCCGCGGCGCTGACCGAGGAGCGCCTGCTGTTGCGTGAGCAGGGCTCCGGCACGCGCGACAACCTCGAACGCTACCTGCGCACGCATGGCGTCAAGCCGCTGGCTGCGGATGAGCTCGGCAGCAACGAGACCTTGAAGCAGGCGGTGATGGCGGGCATGGGCATCGCCTTCCTGTCGCATCACACCTTTGCGATGGAGGTGGAAAGCGGGCGCCTGGTGCGGCTGGACGTGGCCGATACGCCGGTGATCCGGGAGTGGAACGTCGTCTCGCGCATGGACCGCCCGCTGACGCCAGCGCTCGATGCGCTGCTGGAGTTCCTGCAGACCGAGGCGGCAGAGATGATGCGGGCGATGGAGCGCTGAGAGCCGCGCAAGAAAAAACGCGCCACATGGGCGCGTTTCGAACTGCCTGGGAAGCCGCGACGACTCAGCGCACGATCTGCGTGAGTTCGCCGGCCTTGTAGCGCGCCGCCATTTTCTCGAGCGAGACCGACTTGATCTTGCTGGCCATGCCGGCGCAGCCGAAGGCTTCGAAGCGGGCCTTGCACACCAGCTTGGCGGCTTCGCGCGCCGGCTTGTTGAACTCGCGCGGGTCGAACTTGGAGGGGTTCTCGACCAGGAACTTGCGCACTGCGCCGGTCATCGCCAGGCGGATGTCGGTGTCGATGTTGATCTTGCGCACGCCGTACTTGAT
>CZCA01002208.1_pt1 | contig 14598 bp, 16 predicted proteins | sample 591981 | NCBI WGS metagenome assembly CZCA01 (sample SAMEA3556810, study PRJEB10932) | anaerobic digester metagenome
GCAAACTACTTAGCCGGGTGACCTATCAGTGGGTCGATATTCTTCATGATTGGCCCATGGGCGGGTCACTTTCCTCGAAACCGACCCGCCAGTGAGTCACCTTGCCCAACAGAAATGAAGGTGGAAGCGATGCTGCGGTATCGCTGCTTGTATTCCCAGCTATAGCGGATGCCATTCCTTGGCAAAATTCGGGCCGGCGTGGAATAGGAGACTCGATCAACTGACCGACCCACCAGTGGGTCGATATTCCAGTAAATGACTTATGGGTGGGTCACTTGCTCCAAAATTGACCCGCCAGCAGGTCACCTGGGTCTGGGAATGTGAAGAGGAAAGCGATGCTGCGGCATCGCCAATCATATTACCAGCTATATGCGCTGACGTTATCTGGAAGCGCTTGGGCCCACGCCGAATAGGAGGTTCGGTGGCCCGATTGACCCATCAGTGGGCCGATATTCTCAGAAGCGACCCAAGGGTGGGTCACCTGCCCTCGAAAGCGACCAACCAGTGGGTCACCCCGCTCCGCCGAAATGAAGAGGGTTACAAGATCATCACGGCTGTGAGTGAGGCCACTTCCATCAGCAACTGGCACTTTCGAGCGCAAGCAAATCCCCTGGGTGAGGTGTTCACTCCCATATTGCTTGGCTGTAGATACTCCAAGACGACGCCGAGCCTGGGAAGCGTCAAGTCAGATTGGGCGAGAAGCAGCCCCCAAAGTAATTGAGCTTGTAGAGGCAAGGAACAGGGCCGCCAGGAGAATGGGCTACCACGACTTCTACGCGATGTCGCGCGCCCTGGATGAACTGGACAAGACTTGGCTATTCGCACTGGTCGACTCCCTCGCTGCGAAGACCGATGCCTTATTCACATGGGCGAAGGCCCGCCTCGGCAAGTCGTTGGCTGCGAAGTTCGGCGCCAGGCCCGGAGAGGCTATGTGAAGCTCAACGTGGTTGAACATCAATGGAGGCGCGACCTGGACCTGCCCGTGCCTGACGCGCCGGTGGCCCCGGGCTACACAATTCGCTCGCTCGGAGACGGCCTGGAACTCTTGGGGCGCTGCTACGCATCGGGGCTGGGCTTTCATGAAGGAGGGCCTCAGCCGCGTTCTGCACTATCTGGTTCGATGACGTAACCCGCAGCGCCTACGTCGAGCCACTGGCGATCGTGCCCGCCCACCGCCGACTCGGACTGGGCAGAACAGTCCTGACGGAAGGCCTGAGACGGCTTCGTCGCATGGGCGCTACAAAAGCGTTCGTCGGCGGGTTCTCTTATGAGGATTGCTACGGTAGTTCCCTCTACGAACTGTCGTTCGCCCGAAGGTTCAAAGGCGATGGCTATGGCTGTTTCGTCCAGGGGTGAAGATTCAGAGGCCATGCCTATAGTTGTTCCCTTGAGGGATGATTCTTCGCCCCATGGTTCGAATATGCGCATCTTTCCTCTGTTCCTTAACACTCCAGGATAAGGACTACCATCACGCGGAGCCTCTACGATCTGAAATGCCACGACCAGCAGGCACATGAGAAGAAGCGCCATGATGGATGCCGGCACTTTCCTTGCAGGCGGATCCTGTATGTGCCCCAGCCCGACGAGTCGTCTCCGCATCACGTCAGCGGACGCCCCTGCAGATGCCAACGCCACTCGCCTCATGGATCCGGCCTCCCGATCCGGCATGACCATGGCAAGGAGGGCTTTGCCATATCTTGCAGCCCCGGCCCCGGTAGCACACACAGCCATCTCATCACAGGCCATCTCCTGCGCGATGCCGAGCTCACGGCTGACGACCCAGACCAGAGGGTTGAAGAAGAACAACACCCTGGCTGCTGTTGGAAGCCAGTTCCAGTCCAAATCGCGCCTCGCTATATGGGCCAGCTCATGGGCTAATGCCAGTTCCAGATCGACCCGGCATTCCGGCGCCAACATCCCCAGAGGAACAACCACAACATGCCTGCCGCGGCTTCGCAGAGTCATTGGGGCAGATGCCCAGCTAGCGACTAAAAGTTTGGGCCGGCAGCCGATTTTCATCTTCCGGCACAGCCGGGCCACGATAGCATCTAGTTCCCTGCGGCGCATTGGCACGCCGCGCATCGCCATAGAGCGCGCCTTTGCATAGGACATGACGACACATGCCAAACCTATGGCAACCCCGACGATCCAGAGAGCCATCAAAGGCCCGCCAACCAGCCTGCCCAGATCGCCTCGGGTGGGTATCGCCTCAGCGACATGATCTGACACAACCCGTGCAATCACCGTTCGGGCACGAGGCAACACAGCGAGGCAGATCTGGGGGACCCCAAACAACTGAAGAAACGATTTAGTCAATCCGAGGCGGTAAAGCCAGCATCTGACGCGGGCCGGGATGCGCGGGAAGGCTTTGCATACAGCCCATACAACCGCAAGCGCCAGGCTCCCCTGCCAGAAAGCCCTCCACATGGAGCTTACCCAGTATTGGGATAAGATTCGGAATAGATAACCCAGCAAGCTCCTCATCTCTTCTCCTCCCGCGATTCGAGCTCCTCAACAAGTCGTTTGAGCTCCTCAAGTTCCTTCGGACTTACACTGGCATCTTCGGCGATATATGCCACGAAAGGCGACAGAGTGCCTCCGAGCGTCTCCTCGACAAATCCGTGCACCACCCTGCGCATCAACTCAGAACGGGTCAGACAGGCAGAATACTCATTTGCCCCTTTCCCCTCCGACCTGGCCAGGTAACCCTTGGTTCTGAGCCTTTCCATCATTGTGAGGATCGTGGTTCTGGCGAGACCCCGGTCCTTGCCATAGCTCTCATAAGCCTCGCGTACAGTAATCGGTGAATGCTCAGTGATATACCTTAGCAGATCCAGCTCCTGATCACCCAGAGGAGGCATTCCCATACGCGCCACACCCCCATCTCGTCATTCTAAGGTACGCCCTAACTATATCTGTAGTCAGTATACGCATACTGTCATGGAATATCAACGTGATCCGTTCCTTGCACAACCGGAAAAACCATAGGGACCCCCCCGTTGGTCTGCACCCGTGCTTCAGCATTTTCGCGCGCCTTGAGGAAGCCGTCTCGTCGCAGAACCGCTTGTGTGAACTGAGATGCGCCGAACCGGGCGGACTATTCCGATCGGTGTTTGCTCGCATGATTGCCCAAGGGGATTGTCGGCAAGGATCTTCGCTATGAACTCCGGCTCCGGGCATCCCGCCGATACTCCTAGCACAGCAACACCCAGGTCATTCGCATCAACGATCGCCACCGGCACACCAGTCGCGTCGCTTAACGACTGGGCGACATCGTTGGGCTTCAACGGAGCCAGGATTGCATACCTGTTGTAAGGCGGGAGGGTATAGTCGCACGGGCCGTCGATTGCAGCGACGTTGGCTCCACATAACCGGTAGAAGACTCCCCTAACCCCCAAAAGCTTCGCAACCCCTGCCACACATGCCGCCGCCACTACCCTCGGCGCGCCTGCTTCCCTTATGGCCAGCTCCATCGTACACGGGTTCGCCAACCCAATCCCATAGGGGGACTTGTATACGAACCGAGAGAGAAAACGAGCAAGCCGCGAAGGTTCGATTTGGTCAATTGGATACGCCCTATGCTGAGTAATAGCTACGATTTTCTCGCTCACCATTAACATGTCGCCTGAATGCAATAGATGCCCGGCGTACCTGCAAACTGCATCGACTATGTCGTCGTCTGCTACAATAACATGCGTCTTGACTGGAATGCGCGCATAAGCGCGACCATCGATCTCCACGGACAGTCTCTTGCCGTGGTTAGCCGACAAATCCGTCATCCTCAACATCCCCCATGCTGCTCCATGCAAATGCAACTTGTGAATCTACACTCTCGTATCGCAACTACGTCAGGCTCCGCGGATCGACTGTGCCGTATGCCTACGACTGTAGTCAATACTAACATAGACTAATGTTGTAGTCAAATGCGGCGGATATCAAGGATTCACCATGCTACCGGGGGTATGGTAGGGAGGTGGTCCCTGCAGGAATTACGTTCGCTGGCTGCCCATTACAATATCCAAGGAGGCATCTTGAATGAAGAGATCTACATGGATACTTGTAATTGCCCTAATACTATCCCTTTCCCTTGGAGTCGGTGTCGCAAAGCCTATTGAGTTGATCTATTGGACGCATACTGACGACAACAGGACCGAGATCGGAAACAGGTACATCAATGAGTCCACGAAGATGTACCCGAACGTGAAGATAAAGAGAGTCGTAAACGAAGCAAGCAAGATGGGCGACATCGTCCTGACTGCATTCTCGGCACACAACGCCCCCGACATCTTCAACCTTCCAATCGAGCAGGAATACGGCTACATGGTAAACCACCGAGTTGTCCCCGTCGACTACCGCGCCCTGGGGTTTAAGAATCACGATGAGCTGAGAGCCCAGTATATAAAGGGCACGTTTGATGCGGTACAATGGACGCCAAGAGATGCAGGGCTCGATCCCGTAAAGGACTACCCTTGGAAGCCAGTGGCGCCTCTGGGATCCCTCATGTGAAACATACACATCCGCGCACACGCCGTCTCTCTGATGTGAGATGCCAACGCGACTGCGGCCTAAAACAACGGGCCCCGGTGAGCAGAACCCGATCTGCTTCCAGAGGACATGCCCCGGCCGTGGCGAATGAATAGACTGCAAGTCTTCAAGGTTTGAACCTGGGGGGATCAGATTGTCAAAGGTGGATCTGAAAAAGACCTTCAAGAACCTCTACAACGCCAAGCCAGGCCAGATATTAGAGGTTGATGTTCCCGAGATAGCCTTCATCATGGTCGAGGGCAAAGGCGACCCCAACAACTCCCCGCAGTTCCAGGAGGCCATCGAAGTCCTCTACGGATTGTCATACACACTTAAGTTCATGGCAAAGTTCGGGGCCGAAGCCGTAGATTACGTCGTAATGCCGCTTGAAGCTCTCTGGTGGGCGGAAGATATGTCCGTATTTGATACAGGTGTGAAATACGACTGGCTATGGACGCTCATGATAATGCAGCCTGATCTTGTCACCGACGAGATGTTCAGGGAGGGGATCAACCAATTCCGCAGAAAGAAGGGCAAAACGGTCCCTGCCTCTCTCGATTCTGTCAGGTTCGAGAGATTCCGTGAAGGGCTGTCGGCGCAGACGATGCACATTGGCCCGTACTCCGCAGAGAAGGCGACAATTGCAGCGCTCCATGACTACATCAGAGAACAAGGGCGCTCTCCCCGGGGAAAGCACCACGAGATATACCTCAGCAATCCACAGCGGGTGGCGCCGGAGAAGATGCGAACGCTCATAAGGCAACCTATGAAGTAGAAACCCAGGTCCGATTCAGTCTGTCCTGGCGGAGCGGCATGGCCCTGAGGAGGATTTTCCCATGGAGACCGGCAAAGTCTTGATCTACATTGTGAAGACCGTCTTGTCCACCATTGCCATGGCGGTGATTCTGTTCGCCTCGGCAGGCACTCCAGACTGGGCAGCCGGGTGGGCCTATGTCGGGCTCGTGTCAATAGGCACAGTCGCAAGCATGCTAATTGTCGATACCGAGCTCCTTGCGGAACGCTCGCAGGTCGGGCAAGGGGCCCAGACAATCGACGTAGTGCTCGCTGTCACCATGGCAAGAGTGGGCCCCGCGGCCATCGCAGCAGTGGCAGGCCTTGACCTCCGTTTCGGCTGGATGCCCGAGATCCCCCGTGTGCTTTCGGCAGCCGGCATGCTGGGAATGATCCTGGGATACGCAATCGGCATGTGGGCAATGGCCTCCAACAAGTTCTTTTCAGGAGTCGTGCGGATCCAGTCAGAACGCGGCCATGAGGTAGTAACGGGCGGGCCCTACGCCATCGTCAGGCATCCGGGGTACGCAGGCACAATCCTGGCTGTGCTCGGCACGCCGCTGATGCTTGGATCGATGTGGGCGCTCATTCCTGCCGCAGCCACAATCGGCGTAATAATCGCCAGAACCGCCCTGGAAGACCGGACTCTCATGCAATGCCTTTCGGGGTATAAGGCATATGCACGCTGCGTGCGGTGTCGCCTGCTGCCGGGGGTGTGGTGAGAGGATGAAGGCCCTGCACATTCAGGGGTGCGTTCGGGCCGGTGGCGGAGACAGCAGGACATTGGATCTTCTCTTCGCCATGTTTGGGTGTTCTGCCGCCGCGCCTTCAGGCGGCAGAGCGGGGGTTCTTTGCTTCTTTGCACAGAACCGCCCACCGATCCTGCCTCCCCTCGGAGATCTGCGCCTACTTGACCAGAAGCAGGCGGAGCATGAGAGGAATCAGCACCATTCCTCCGACTATCTGCGCTGAGAGCTTCTCTTCTCGGAGTATGTTGACTGCAACCGCCACAACCGTCACCGCCAACATAATAAGGTATATAAGCGTAAGCCAATTTGCTGTGGCAAGCTTGAAGTAGGTCATTCCAGCGCTTCCTCCTATGTCCCCGCATTTTGCCTCATCTATAACAGCTTTCCGATCGCAGGAGCCCACCTGAGCACAGCGAAGGCCCACACCACAAGCAACAGGATGGGCACAGCTGCCTGTCTTAGCAATGCAGACCGATAACCCAGCCCCTCACCGGATGATTGAGATATCAGGCTGGGCACTATCGCAATAGGCGGCAGCAAATCCCCTGTTGCTGCCAGCATTGAAAGAGCAGCAGCGGTCACTATCTCGTTGTTGCCGAGGAGTGCAAGGAGAATAGGCACTCCCATTACTGAAGATGACGCATAGGCCGATATCGCCCCGAAGATCGGCAGGGCTATCGCAGCCACGATAAATATCCATGCACGGGGTATGTCGAGAGCGGATGTGACAAGCAAACCCCTGACGCCCGTCAGAGTCATGACCTGGACAAACATGCCCGCTCCAACAAGCACGCCCATGACTGGCATTGCCATGCCAATACCACTCTCCACCGTATCCCAGAGCTTTATGCGCCTTCCGCAGACCATGGCGAGCAGCGCTCCAACGGCGAACATGAATGGAATACCTGGATCAGGTATGGAACCATTCGAGAGCCTGACCGCGAACATCATGACTACAAGAGCCAGAATGGGAATGAATACCTTGAAGCCAGGAGTGCGTCGGGCATCGCTTGCAGGCACAAAGAGCGCCGCGGGCCTCTCGCCTGGCTGACCCCGCTTAGCGCCTGCAGCCGCCCATATTGAAACAGCTACTGCCGCAGGCAGGGAAATGATCAACAGTGGAAGATCAAAACCGACGTATGGCATGTCTATTCCCGATCCGATGATCATCACCGGCACATTCACCGGAGGCGCTATCATCCCGATCACGCTGCCAAGGGCGACAAAGGCGCCTGCCCGAGCCGGGTCGATGCCAGCGCCTACAAGCACTGGCAGCACAAACCTTCCCGTTGTCATGGCCGCTGCAGTGGATGACCCTGTCAGCATGCCCGGAAGCATCACCAGAAGCATAGACGCCAGCGAGAGCAGCAGAGGTTTGTTCCCAAGCCGCCTCGTTATCCTGTAAGATATCTCCTCCAGGATTCCAGCTGCCTCGAGCGCCGCCATGAACACCATTGCCATAGCAATAATGAGGATCACATCAAAGTAGCCGAAGGCTCCCTCAATAAGATGATATATGGACCCTATGTTGCCCGATACAGCAAGGCCCACTGTTGCAGCGCCTGCCGTAGCCAGAGCTGCAGGCAGCTTAAGGGCCGCCGCAAGCAGCAAGAACGTACCTATCATACAGATGAATGTAATGAGCTGAGCCAGCATTAGCATCACTCTTCCGCAAGAAGGGCGCGGCGTCTGGCGTCCCGGTCGCCGCGCCCAGTCTTAGTTGGTTGCTTCCTTCTGTCTTCTAGTAACCTGCAGCAGCTCCGTCCCGTCTTGGGTCAGCCGCTCCGACAAGTTCGCCTGTTTCACGATCCACCATGACGCCCTGGGCGCCTCCGAAGTAGAGATCGTACTCGCCTCTTACCGACGTCTCGTCAATTGGGTAGCCCATCTTCTTAAGTTCTTCTATGACGTGCTCGGGGAAGCGGGGCTCGTACTCGAACGCATCTGAACCTTCACGCACGTAGAACCTAGGAGCGTTTATCGCTTCCTGGAGCCCCATTCCGTAGTCTATTATGTTGACGAGCAGCTGCGCCATTGCAGGGACGATTCTTCCGGCGCCGGGAGTCCCAATGGTCAGGAAGGGTTCGCCTTCGCGAAGCACAAGGGTCGGCGCTATCTGAGTCCTCATCCTCTTGTTGGCAGCTATGTAATTACCGGCGGTTTTGTCAGTTGAGAAGTTGGCCATCTCGTTGTTGAGGATAACGCCTGTGCCCTCAACCATCACGCCTGCGCCAAAGAATGAGCTGATTGTTTGGGTGATCGCCACCATGTTGCGGTCCTTGTCGATTACGGATATGTGGGTTGTGGATGGCGATTCATAGCTTGCGCCCTCTGTCCCTGTAGGGGCCAATGCAGCCTTCTTGGGAAATTCGCCGGCTTTGATCTCACCGGCAGGAGTCATTCTGTCAGGGTTGATCTCTAAGGCGCGCTCTTTCGCGTAACTCTTGGAAAGCATCTCCTGCATGGGCACATGCACAAAATCGGGATCGCACACGTAGGCCCGATAATCGCGGAACGCAGGCTTGATGCCTTCTGCTATGTAGTGGATGGACTGCGCATTGGGGAATGGAGCGGCCGCAATATCGAAGTTTTCTGCGATATTCAGGACCTGGATCAATGTGGCGCCTCCAACCGGGGGCGGAGCTGAAAATACCTCATAACCTCTGTAGTTGCCCCGTGCAGGCCACCTCGTTACAGCCTTGTAGCTTGCCAGGTCGTCAGCGGTGATGTAGCCGCCACCGGCGCGGCTTGCAGCATCAATAGCCTGGGCGATCTCGCCGTGGTAGAACGCGTCAGGACCTTCGGCAGCAATCTTCTTCAGCGACGAAGCCAGGCCAGCGTTGACCAGAACCCATCCTTCCAAAGGAGGTAGACCGTCGTCGAGGAATGTGGTAGACAACACCGGATCTTTCAGTATGATCTCGTATCGATCTTCAATGCATTGCGCAAGGGCAGCGCCAATGGCGAATCCCTCTTCCGCCAATCTGATTGCAGGCTGCAGCACCTGCTCAAGCGTCATCGTGCCATACTGCTCCAGAGCGGATGCCAATCCTGCAACGAGCCCGGGAGTGGCCACCGACGGCCAACCTGTTGACGGCATCCTGCTGTCGGCAAGGGCTTCAGCCGCTGCTGCAGGCGACGTTGATCTGTAGTCGATCACGCCCGCCTTGTCGCCTTCAGGCATATACACTACGAACATTCCCTCGCCGCCCAACCCCGAGGCGTTGGGCTCAACCACTCCAATTGCAAACGCCGTTGCGACTGCAGCATCCACAGCATTTCCACCTGCTTTGAGGATCTCAATCCCCACCTCAGCCGCCAGCGGATGCGCTGCAGCTACCATTCCGTTCTGCGCTCGCACTTCCAGGGGCAGTTCTGCCATAACGCCTCCGGCCGCAACCATGAGGAGCAAAAGCAGTGCCCCCATTGAGCACAACCACTTTCGGAAACCGTGTCTCACCATGATTTGGACCCTCCTCCTTGCTTGGGTTTCTGTCAGGTTCCTCGGGCTTACCTCAAGTACTTCTCAAGCCCGTGCGAGACCAAATCCTCATGTCGAGGCAATCCGATCCAGCTCGTGCGCGTTCCCTCAAAAAGCTCGTGCGCAGCGAGCACAGCATCTATCGTGGCCAGGTGTGTGGCAGTTCTGCGGGCCAAGGGATTGGCCCTGTCGCGTACCACATCGGGATCAACGGCATTAGGCGCCTGTGCAGGGTTGGGGGTTTCTATGAGATATGCAGCGGCAGGCGTGCAGTCGCCCCACTCTCTGTGTGAAAGACCATGGAAATCGTCAGACGAATGTTCCACATTCATGACGATGCCCTGCATCTCCAGCTCAACTATGGCCATGGCCGCGAAGTCCAGATTCTTGGGGTTAGCCACAACCATGTTTGCCAGACGGGACGTTGGACCAGCTTCATGCAAGTCGAAAGCTACACCCACCTTCTCCTCCAGCAGCAGCTGGTTGTATGCGTAGGCAAGCTGCTGAGTGAGGTTGCCGTCAGCCTTGCCTGGGTAAGCCCTGTCAAGGTTGCGCGATTCGTTCCCTGGAAATTCTTGGCCCGACGGATAGTGGATGTACCTTTGGGGATCAGGCCCCTGATGTTCAAGGCTCGTGCGGCGGTCTCCATATCTGAAGGTCCGAACCCCGCTCTCAGTAGTCAGGCTGTAGTAGCCAATTTCGGGATGATACGTATCTGCATAGCTTGCCCCGGACGCGTTGGCGTACGGCACTACTATAAGCCTCCCGCGGGTGACTACCGCCCTCTCCACGAGAAGCTTGGCCGCCATGATTCCAGCGATTTCGTTGGAATGGGTTCCTCCCAGTATGAGGGTGGTTGGCCCTTCGACTCCGCTGTCAAGGTAGTAGACGCGGGTATCCACCGCCGAACCTCGCAGCGGGGTATGGTAATCGGAGATCCATCCGATAGCAGTAACCCCATATCCGGGCCTCACATCGTGTATTATGGGGTCGGCCACGGCGGGCAAAACGACAGTTGCCACCATAAAAGCCGCCACGAACAATGAGACTATGGTTCTACTCCATCTGCGCATAGCACACCCTCCAGACGTGCGCCCTGATCCTACTGGGCGCTAAGCAGATCCATGATCGGGGCGCCTATGGCGATCCTGTCATCCACCTCTGTCAGAGGAATGTTCTTCCCCTTCGCCAGCTTGGTGAAGAAGCCATCGTCATTACTGGCCTTGACCACAAGAATGTGGTGGGCATAGTCGGCAACGATTGTGGCAAACTCGTCGGACCCTGTCCCGCGGCGGGCGGTGCCGCCTATATGGACCAGGATGACGAAGATGCCGTCCTTCTTTGCCGCATCAAGGATGGTACGCACTCTGGCCTTCTCCTGATCGACATTGATCCCTGCCGCCCCCAGCCCCTTGCTGCTGAGGCCGACAGATACTATGAGAGTGCGAATCCCCTCAAGATCCCTGGGCTCCGCAAGTTTCTCGAAGGGAACCGCCTCTCCGGTGGCCTTGTCCGTCAGTATTGTCTTGAGAATCAGGCCGTCGGTGCTAGCCGTCGGTGCTCTGCCCCGCCGATGTGATCAGTGCAGGCTTGCCAGGTTTGGGCGCAGCCAAAGCTGCAGGGGTCAGCATGAGCGCCACCATGGCAAAGACGGCGGCCAGTCGGAGAATGCTCGTTCGTCGGTTCATGCTCATCGCTCTCCTCTCTGTCTTCATTTGCTCGGGTTAAGGTAGGCCCCCGCGCCGTTTGCAAGCACTTCGTCATATGACGGCAGCCCGTGAAGGCCAATGGCCCGGTCAGCCTCTAGCATTGAGTAGGATTCTACAATCACCTGCACGGACGCAAGGTGCCTCGCAACTCTCATTGCAAGCGGGGTTCCCTCATCTGTATAGGGAACATGGAGGCGCCCCCGCTCGGACGCTTTGATGTACATGGGGTCCAGGCCACCGACGATTAGCTCACCATCTGTCACACCTCTGAGCCTGCCCTGGGCAGGGTTGGGCGATTCGAGCAACAGCGCCAGCGTGTCGGTGTTGTCTCCCCATTCTCTATGCGAAAGCCCCCTGAGTGTCGGTGGAGAGGGCTCGATGTTGATCTGCACGCCTTCCATCTCCAGATTGATAGTGGCAATCGCCGCCAGGTCGAGCGCTCGCTCATGGGAGACTATGGCGTTGTTCACAGGGTACTCAGGAGATGATTCATGCAGGTCGATGGAGACGTCAATTCCTTCGTCGCTTATGAGCTGGGTAATGGCGTATGCCACCCGTTCGGTAAGCGACCCATCTGCCACCCCGGGGTAAGCTCTGTTCAGGTTTCTCGCCTCGGTTCCGGCAAGTTTCTGGTGCGACACTCTCTCAATGTAGACTGTTGGATCAGGCCACTGGTGGACAGGGTTCGTCAAACGCGAGCCGAATCTCACGACTCGATCTCCGCCCGGAGTACGCAGCGTGTAGTGTGGTGGATGGCCTTCCTGGGGAAGATTGTGGGTGAAACCTGAAGCGTTTGCGTAAGGAATCACAATCAGCTTGCCCTGAGTGACTACAGCGTTTTCAGCAAGAACGAGGGCTGCAACTGTGCCTGCGGGCTCATCAGGATGGGCACCTCCGACTACCAGCACAGCTCCACCCGGTTCGGCGCCTTCATAGATCAATACAGGCGCATCGCCTGCCGTGCCCTGAAGGGCCGGATTGTACCGGGATAGAGTCACCTTGCGGCTGACTGAAGGCGATGGATATACCTCAAGTTCATCGGGGCCCGATGGTGAGAACCTGACAGCAGATGCAGCGCTCAGAAGCAAGGCAAGGGCAATGACGGCTGTTCCCCTTAGACCTCTCTGGCCCACGGGTTCCACCTCCGCTTCCATGGCTGACAGGGTTTAGTACATTTGCTGGTTTCGGCTCCATTCGCCATTACCAGGAGGTTATCCTTCTTATGGTCATGTATCTCCATACGGCCTGCTAAACCCCGTCTTCTGAAGCCCTGGCCCCGCAGGATGCAGCTAACGTCTGAGAGTGCTGACGACATTAGCGCATACCCGCTCAACATATCACGGGTGAAGCCTGCTTCATAAGCCATCCTTGTGTACCGACGCATGCCCCCCCGGTCCTGTCAGCATTCAGCCTGCACGACTCCTAGTCGCTATCCTTTGACAGCTCCTGCCGAGACTCCCTCGGCAATCTTATTGCGGAAAATGACATAGAAGATCAACATGGGGAGCATGCCAATTACCAGCGCAGCAAATTGCTTGCCGTAATCCGAAGACAGGGCGCTGGAAAACTTCATTATCCCCACAGGCATAGACTTCAGGGAGTTCTTGGAGACGAGAATGTTTATGAGCATGAACTCGTTCCATATTCCCGTCACGTTCAAGATGGCAAGGGTTGTTGCAACGGGCTTCGCCATTGGAATAATTATTGCCGTGAATATCTTGAGATAGCTTGCCCCGTCAATTTTGGCGGAGTCAATGACGGAATCCGGGATGCTCTTTATATACTCGGTGCAAAGGTAGACGCCGAGCGGCATGCCAATACCTATGTACGGGATGAGGACGCCGAGTCGCGTATTGTACAGCCCGCTGGCAACGCTCATCAGGAATAGAGGGATCATTATAGACTGCAGGGTAAGCAAGATGCCCACTACGAAGCTGCCGTGCAGAAAAAGCGTCGCCTTCGATCTGAGCTTGGCAAAAGCAAATCCCGCCGAAAGGGAGAAGACGACTATGGCCAGGGTTGTAGCGGCCGTATATATCACGCTGTTCAGCAGGAGTTGATTGAACTCGCCTATGCGCCACGCCTGCACGTAGTTGTCGATGTGCAATCCGCTTGGGAGGCCCAGCCTGTTGAGCTGGAACTCCTGAGTTGTCTTGAACGAGCTCATGACCAGCCAGAATATAGGATACAGCGTCATGACTGTGAATGTGAGAAGGACCACGTACAGCGCAACCCGCATCGGAACGGATATCTCTCTCCTCGCCATCATTTTGTGCGGCATCGCCCTGCTCATTCCTCTCGACCTCCAAACCTTCTCTCTACTGCCTTTGTGAGCCAGATGAGCATCAGGCTCAGGGCCACCATGAACGTGGAGATAGCGTTGGCCAGAGGATAGTCTGGCGCTCCGCGAAATGCGCTGTCGTACATGTACAGGGACAAGACTGACGTCCTTCTCGCCGGGTTGCCCGATGTCATGGCAAATATGAGGTCAAAGCTCTTCAGGGAGCCGGAAATCGCAAGAATGCAAGATGTTACTATCACCCCTGACATTGCAGGCAAAATCACATGCGTCAATATCTGCCACTCCGTCGCCCCGTCTATCCTGGCGGCCTCGATAATCTCCGGGTTGATCTTCTGGAGGTTGGCCAGGAAGATGATGAGGTAGGTACCGGTATACATCCATAGCATTACAAAGAGCACAGGCATCATCGCCGTCTTGGGGTTCAGAAAGAGAGTGTTCTCCCATCCGGACCTGAGCCTCTGCATCAACTCGGTGAACGGACCGTAAGGCGAGAAGAACGATTGCCAGAGTATCCCTACGACAATTGTGGATATGACGGTCGGCATGTAGATCATGCTCTGGAAGAAATCCCTCGCGCCCACAAGCTTCCTGAAAAGCACGTACGCGAGTATGAAGCCGAGCGGGATCTGTCCAAAGACGGAAATCAGAATAATGTAGATATTGTTCTTGAGCGATATCCAAAAGTACTGGTCACGAAACATCCTGGCATAATGTGTAAGCCCGGCAAAGCCTATGGGATTGCTGCCCCCGAAAATCTGCCCTCCGTTGTAGTCGGTAAGACTTAAGCCTATGGAAAACACGGTCGGAAACGCGATGACTGCCCAGTATACCAAGACCGCAGGAAGCACCAGGATCACGTAGGCGAGCCTCTCTTGTCTCCTCAATGAGTTAGCCTTCACTCCACGTCGCCTCCGAAGCATGCATTCCGGATCCAATGGCATAGGCCATAGGGCGCCTGCAGATTAGCGGCGGAGCGACCCCGCTCCGCCGTAATCCCTCGCCACCTATACATTCGGGTTTATCTCTGCGATGCCTTCCACT
>CZCA01005342.1_pt1 | contig 14596 bp, 11 predicted proteins | sample 591981 | NCBI WGS metagenome assembly CZCA01 (sample SAMEA3556810, study PRJEB10932) | anaerobic digester metagenome
ACCTACTATTGGCCCACACTGGGTGACGGGTATCTACTCAATACGCTTTCGTCGGTCTTTCTGGGTGGCACCTCAGTCTTCGGCGGCGCCGGCACCATTTACGGCACCTTTGTTGCTTCCTTCATCATCGGCGCTATCAATGCTGGCATTGTTGCCATTGGCATGTCAGGCTTCTGGACCGAACTGATTTATGGGCTGATCATTGTCCTTTCGGTGGTGGTGCAGACCATCGTGGGGCGCAGAATCAAATGACTCCTACTCATGAGGATGTACAAAATGATCCTGTAATTGACGTTGCTGCCTTCAGCGCACAAAGCGTCCTCGCCTGCAGGTTATCGCCTCCGGCGCGACGGCGTGGCTGACCGGAAATGTCCGGCTGGAAGCCGAACCTACAATGACCGAATCGATTGGTTAAACTCCATAAGCAGGTGCAACTGGGCGCTGGGGGTCAACTGTGGGTTTGGGGGCTGACATCCATCCACAATGATGACAAATGTCCCTATTTCCCAGCGACGCAGTTCGTTAGACTCCTGATATTGTGAATAAAATCACAAATCTGCACTATGAATTTGACCTGAATTAACTTATCACGTGATGATCATCGGAGATCCAATCATGACTATGTCTGTCAGCCCAGCAATGGAAGCCACCATCGAACACAAGCCTTGCCCAGAGCAAATCTGGGGCGATGAGATGCCGCGCACTCTAGACGTGCTCGATCTCGAAGCGCCAGGACGCGAACTCACCTACACCGTATGTGATTGTTGTCAGCAGTGGACTTATTGCTACACGATGTTGATCGACCGTGAGGGATTGCCGGTTGGTCAGCGCGCCTTTTGCCCGGAATGTCTGGGCAAATACGCACACAAGTAAATTGACGGATGACGGATGACGAGTGAATTGTCACCCGTCATCCGTCACTCATCACTCAGCTTCTTGCAAATTATTCTTCAACCACGCTTCGATAAACATATCGATGTCGCCGTCGAGCACGGCGGTGGTGTTGCCAGTTTCGACGTCGGTGCGCAGGTCTTTGACCATCTGATAGGGATGCAACACGTAGCTGCGGATCTGACTGCCGAAATTAGCGTCCTCAACCTTGCCCTTCAATTTAGCTTTCTCGATTGCCAGCTTTTCTTGTTCCATTTCATAGAGCCGACCACGCAGCACCCGCATTGCCATCTCGCGATTCTGCGTCTGGCTGCGTTCGTTCTGTGAAGTGACGATCATTCCGGTTGGCAGGTGGCGGATGCGCACGGCGGTCTGATTCTTTTGCACATTTTGTCCGCCGGCCCCACTGCTCAAGAAGACTTCAACCTCGATATCTTTGGGGTCGATTTGAATTTCAATGTCCTCATCGAGGACAGGCATGACCTCAACTTTGGCAAAGCTGGTGTGGCGGCGATTGGCAGAGTCGAAGGGGCTGAGGCGCACCAGACGATGCACGCCTTTTTCAGCTTTGAGCAAGCCGTAGGCGTTTGGCCCGTTAACCTCGACCGTCACGCTCTTAAGACCGGCTTCTTCACCCTCAGTCTCGTCGGTAATGAAAGTCTTGAATTTGTGCTTCTCCGCCCAACGCAGATACATACGCAGCAGCATCTGCGCCCAATCCTGCGCTTCGGTGCCGCCTGCCCCTGCGTGGATGCTGAGAATGGCGGCGGCGCTGTCATGTGGGCCGCTCATGGCGAGGGCAAATTCGCGCGCCTCTAGCTCGGCTTCCAGCGCGGTGGCCTCGTTTTCCAGCTCGGCCAGCAGCGCAGGATCATCCTCTGCCATCGTGTACAGATCAAGGGCGTCGTGCGCTCGTCGTCCGATGGCATCCCAATCCTCGACCTTTTCGCGCAGGCTGCTCATCTCCTGCATCACCTTCTGGGCGCTCTGGGGATCGTCCCAAAAGTCGGGCTGCTGGACGCGCGCTTCCAATTCCTTGATGCGTTCACTTTTGCCTGAGATGTCAAAGACGCCCCCGGATGGCGTCTACGCGTTCAACCAGTTGATTGAGCCGGGTCTCGAGTTCGTTCATTATGCTTCACCTTCCGCTTGACCAATATTCATTATGTCGTCTGTGACGCCCCAGCGTCCACCACGCCACGCTGTCAACAGTAAACCAAATAGTGATGTTACCATAGCCAGCCCAAAAAGCGCAGTCAGGCCCCACCATTGCAGTGCAAAACCGAGCACCCACACGCCCATGCCATTGCCGAGATCGAAGCCAAGGTAGAAGGTCGAGACGGCGCGCCCGCGCAGCGTCGGCGGCATGGTGCGCACATGCAACGCCATCAGCAGCGGATGGAGGATGCCGCCGCCCGCCGCCACCAGCGCCGTCGCCAGCAGATAGGTGGGCAAACTGGCTGTGAAGGCAAAACAGCCTAAGCCCAGGGAAAAGATGGCAAAGCCCAGAACGAGCAAGGTGCGATCACGCCCACGATCCTGCCAGGGGCCGGTCACCAGACGGGTGAGAATGATAGCGCCGCCGTAGACAGCGTAGAGCAACCCGGCCGGTTCAACGCCCCGCCGCAACGCCAGCAAGGGGAGAAATTGCAGCCAGACGCCAAAGCCCACGCCCATCAACACGGCGGCCAGCCAGGGTTGACGCAGTGCGGGCGGCAGCACCCACAGCCGCCGATCGTGCACGCGTGCGGTTGTCGTCACAATACGGTTGCCAAAGGTGAGCGCCAGCATACCGCAGAGCAGCGCTGCCAGCGCCGCCGCCACGAAGACTTGCTCCGGCGTCACCGTACCCAGAGCGGCATCGACGGCGGCAGGCGTCATCGTCATCGCCACATTGGCGGCGATGCCAAAGCGCGCCAGCGTGGCGCCCTGACGGGCAGACGGCGCCAGGTCGGTGATGCGCGCCGTAGCCGCTGTAGAGACCGCAACATAGCCCAGCGCCTGCAGGATGCGCGCCAACATCAGCCACAGCACAGCGCTCGTCAACAGCACACCGATCACACCGACAGCAAAGATAGCGACGCCGACAAGAATCACCGTGCGTCGTCCCCAACGATCGGCGGCCAGGCCGGCCAGTGGGCGCCCGGCCAGGGCAGCAATGCCGAAGGAGCCCAACACCAGCCCCACCTGCCAATCCGCCAGCCCCAACGCCACCAGATAGGGTGGCAGGGGCACCAGCAGCATGTAAAACGCGACAAAGAAGAGAAGGGTTGCGGTGAAAACGCGCGCCGATTCAGCCATTGCTTCGCAGCACCCGCTTTGCCATCAAGATATCGGGCTTGCCCACACCGTTCGCATCCGGTACAACGCCGACAATCACGAAGCCGCATTTCTCGTAAAACGAGTAGGGGTGGCCGCGCAGGTTGCGGAGATTGGCGATGTGCTCCCACACATACGGATAGAGATCGGCGCCACTGAGGGTAGTCATACCGGCTTCGTCGTCCGTTCCAAGCAAGATCGTGACGCCGCCCTGCTGCGCCACCTGTGCTTCGAAGTCCGCCACCAGCGCGCGCCCGATCCCTCGTCTTTGCGCGTCTGGACGTACAGCCAGGGGATGCAGTTCCCAGACATGCCCATGATATTGCGCCTCGCCGCCAATCCACCCCAACACATGGCCGGCGGCATCGAAGGCGGCGCGACAGATGCGCCCAGGCGTCAGTATGGCGTGGACTTCGGCCAATGCCTCGGCATGGGTGGGCCAGGCGCCGGGCCAGTGTTCGGCAAAAGCTGTAGTCAGAATCTGCGCTGCTTCGTCGATGGCAATGCGGTCATCAGGAGACAGGCTGCGAATGAGATAGTCTGTCATGATGCGGTCAGCCATCGGTGCGCGCAAAGCGGGCCGCCGCACGCGCCTTCGCCCGCGCCGCCACGACCACCCGGTCGCGTGGCGGCTGCGTGGTCACCAGGTCGGCTAACAGCGTACGCACGGCGTCGGCAATCTCCGTCACTGAGCGATCAAAGGCAAGCTGATTGGCCTGCGAGGGTTGGCGGAAACCACTCACCTTGCGCACGAATTGTAGCGCGGCGGCATGAATCTCCGCATCGGTCGCTGGCGGCTCAAAATTGAACAGTGGTGTGATGTTGCGGCACATCGTCCCCTCCTGGAGCTGTGTGGGTGCAGGTTAATCAAAATGAAAAACCGTGTCCTCAGATGCGACACGGTCTCCAGTGCTGCCGTTGGCCCGGCCATGCGGTGTGAGTTCCCTGGGACTCGAACCCAGAACCCGCGGCTTAAAAGGCCGCTGCTCTGCCAATTGAGCTAGGAACCCAAATCAATTGGACGCAGTGTAACATAGAGACCAAGTTCCTGCAACGTAGCAAGAAGCGTTTGCACACAACTTACGCCGATCCAGGCGACATTCTATTGCTACAAGCATCCTGGCGTAAAGTCGCTACGCCTGGCGCCCTACCTCTGGTATAATGGCGTTAGAAAGCTGTTATGCCCCCCAATGGTGAGAAGGATGTCTATGCACGTTACGCATATTTGCCACGCAGACGCCGCCACCGCAGCCCCAAGTCACCCGTCCCGCATATCTGTAGAATCTGCGCCGCCACCGGCTGAGCCAGTGGGGACGGTCGGCCGGTTCAACGCGTTCCTGTCCAGTATTGCGACCTTGCCGCCTGATGCGGATTTTTTGACAGCGGCCGCGACGGCGATGGCGCACCTGATCGGCGCCCGCTTGCTGGCGCTGAGCACCTACAACCCCGCCGCCGATGCACTGACCTGTCATGCGATCGTGACGCCATCTGCAACAGAAGCTGCACTGCAGACCGACCTCACACCGTGGCCGCCTGGCGTCACACTGCCAATCCCTTCTGACGCCGTGCGCCAGGCGCTGTTATGCGGCAAACTGCAAAGCATGGGGGGCGATGAGGGGCTGCTCTTTGGCAACGCACCTAACCAGGTCTGCATCCATGCTCGCAAGATGTTGGGTATTACGGCGTGTTACGTCGTGGGGATGGTCTGGCGCGACGCCATCGTTGGCTGCATCATGTTTGGCATGGCCGAAGCCAGCATGGTGGAGGCCGACCTGATCGAAGCCTGCGCCCATCAGGTGGCTGCTTTGCACCAGCAACGCCGCACCGAACAAATGCTCAGCGAGACCAACGCCCGTCTCGAAACACACGTACGCGAACGCACTGCACAGCTCGAGGCGGCGAATCGGGCGCTGCAGGCCAGTGAGGAGAAATATCGGCGATTGTTCGACAACGCCCAGGCAGGCATGTTCCGCACACGGATGGATGGCTCCGCCGTGCTAGAGGTCAATGCCAAACTGGCGCAGATCGTGAACAAGCCGGTGGAGGAGATCGTCGGGCGCCCCACACTCTTTAATTGGGCAGAACCGGCAAAGCGCACGGAAATGCTGCACATGTTCCAGACGCGCGACCATATCGCCGAGTTCGAGATACCGACGCTGACGGGTGACGGCCAGGTGCGTACTCTGCTCTTGTCGATTACGGCCTATCCGGAAGAGAACTTGCTGGAGGGCACAGCGATCGACATCACCGAACGCAAAGCGATGGAAGAAGCGCTGCGCGAGAGCGAGCGCCGCATCACTGACCTGCTCCACAATTTGCCTGGGATGGTCTATCGCTGTCGCAATGAACCATTGTGGACATCTGAATTCATCAGTGATGGCAGCATTGAGTTGACCGGCTACGCCCCTGAAGACCTGATTGAGAATCGCCGTCTTGCCTATGCCGACCTGATCGAACCGGAGGATCGGGCGATGGTGTGGGAGACAGTGCAGGCCGGCGTGGGTGAAAACCGCTCCTTCGAGCTTACCTACCGCATCCGCACCGCCACAGGCGCCCAGAAATGGGTCTGGGAAAAGGGCAGCGCTGTGCGCGCTCCCGATGGAACAGTTGTGGCACTGGAGGGTTTCGTCACTGACATTACCGCCATCAAGACGGCGCAGGAGGCGGTGCGCGCCAGCGAGATGCGCTTTCGCGCGCTCTTCGAGGCGACCAACATCGGCACTGCCATCGTGGGCACAGATGGACGCCTGATCGAGGCCAACCCGGCGCTTAGCCGCTACCTGGAATACACAACGGCGGAACTGCGCGGGATGGACATTGCCCAGCTCACATATCCTGACGATTATCCCGCAGACGCCACACAGCTGACGGAACTGGTGGCCGGCGCCATCGACGCCTATACAATGGAGAAGCGCTATGTGACGAAAAGTGGACGCATTACATGGGGCTTGTTGACAGCGTCGATTGCACGCGATGCCAATGGCGCCCCCCTTTTCCTGATCGGCCAGGTGCAAGACATCGACGAGCGCAGACGCGTCCAGGCTGAACTGGAGCAGTTGTACCTGCGTACACAACAAGACGCCGAGGAAAAGGCGATCCTGCTCAATGAGGTCAACCACCGGGTAAAAAATAACTTAATGGCGATCCTCGGTCTGCTGCTGGCGGAAAGCGAGTTTGCGGCGCCCGAACAACGTCCCCTGGTGGAAACCACGTACCAGAACGTTGCGCGTCGTATTAAGAGCCTGCTTGAGGTGCACCAGATGCTGTCGGCGAGCGAGTGGTCATCGCTCGCCTTGAGCGAATTGATCGAGCGCGTGATTCATGCTGAACGTAGCGGCCACGCCCAGGGCGACTACATCGAGGTGCAGGTGACGCCGTCAACGATCCAGGTGTCGCCGCGCAAAGCCAGCAACCTGGCCATCATCATCAATGAGCTTTTCTCCAATAGTTGCAAACATGCCGCAGACGCCAGGTCAACGTTATTGCGGGTAAAGGTCGCATTGACCGCCACAGACAGTGACATCGTGATCGAATACTGCGACAACGGTTCTGGGTACCGCGAGGATGTGCTCTGTGGGCAGCGGTATGGAGTAGGGATCTATCTGATTCGGCGCATCGTAGAGGGAACGTTGCGCGGCAGCGTGACGCTGACGAATGACAGCGGCGCCGTCACGCGTATCCGCATCCCTGTTGACCGCAGTGAACACACTGGCAAAGGGGTGATGATATGAATCCATCCATACGCGTCCTTATGGTTGAGGACGATATCCTGGTCGCCGACGTGATCCGCCACGAGTTGAAGAAGGTGGGAATGATGGTTGTCGGCGAGGCGTATGACGGCCTGGAAGCCGTCCGGCTGACCGCCACGCTGCGCCCTGATGTCGTGCTGATGGACATTCGCATGCCCGCAATGGACGGTCTGGAGGCGGCAGCGCGCATCCAGGCGGAATGCCCCACGCCGGTTGTGCTGCTGACCGCCTACGACGACCCGACGCTGGTGGCGACCGCCAGTCTGGCTGGCGTCGGCGCCTATTTGCTCAAACCGCCGGAGGCGCGCGAGATCGAACGGGCGGTGATTGTGGCGCGGGCGCGCTTCGCCGACTTGCAGCGGTTGCGCCAGCTCAACGAGGACCTGGCCGCCTATGACCGCAGCGTCTCGCATGATCTGCGTAATGTGCTAGGCTTCCTCCTGATGAGCAGCGAGTTGCTGATGGAGATCGGCCCGGAGCTGAGCGCCGACGACTTTGCGCTCCTTGTCCAACAGATGAACGGGACGGCGCAACGCGGTTTGAATGTGATCGACAGCCTGCTTTCCCTGTCACAGCCCGACGACCTGACGCTCACACCCCTCGACATGAATCGGATTGTTGATGACGTGTGCACCATGCTGCGCTTGCTCAATCAGGAGCAAGCCCCGCGCATCACGCGCACAACGGAGTTGCCCCCCGCCATCGGTCACGTTGGTCTGGTGGAACGCGTCTGGGATAACCTGATCACCAATGCCATCAAGTATAGCCCGCCGCCAGCGCAAATTGAGCTTGGGGGTGAGTTGCAGCGTGATGGCACAGCACGCTACTGGGTTTGCGATCACGGCGACGGCATCTCGCCTGATGTCCAACCACATCTGTTCGATCCCTTCTATCGACAGGGCGGATCGTCGATGCGCGGGCATGGGTTGGGGCTGGCGCTTGTCAAGCGCATCGTCACCCAGTTGGGTGGCGCAGTTGGCGTCGAGAGCAGCGGCAAGCCCGGTGAAGGCGCCGTTTTCTACTTTACGCTGCCCAGGGCTTGAAAACTTGCCTGCAAATTCGCCTGATTTGACGCAAAGATGCAAGGGAACGCAGAGAAATCGAGCACATCCGTAGCGTAAGCTGCCATGCGCAAACCCATTTTGATGCAGGCTGCCTGGCGAGCGCTACGGATTCTGTAGCGGTTGGTAATTGACGCCTTTCGCCGCCAGATAGCCAGTCGTGCTGACGCCAAGCAACGCAGCAAAGGCAGCATCCACGTCAGGGAACGCGCTGATCACACCCCCGTCAATCATCTGCAGTTCGAACGACTCCAGCAGCGCCAACGTATAGACCACCACCAGGATCAAGGTGAAGAACAGGTTTTGCAGACGCGCTACATCGACGACATTACAGTTGCCGACCTGCTCACCGCGCAGTAGATCGGCGAATGAAGCTTCGGCGGGGCTGGTGTTGCGTGCAAGCTGCCCGCTCGACCGGGCTTTGGCTTCTTGCTCTGGGACAGCTTGTGCATCGGCATAGCGCATATCCATGCTGGCGAGCGTGCGTTGCCGTTCCGGTATGTTGGTGTTCTGTTTCTTCTTATCCGCCAGAATGAGCGGCGAGGCGACCAGCGCCGTCGTGCTGATGCCAAGCAGCAGCCACAGGTCGGCGGGAATCGCTACATGCAGCGCATCTTGAAGATGGCGATTGACCAGATTGATAGAGACAGCGGTGGCAAAAGAGGCCAGTACGACGATCGTCCACAGGCACATCTGCAGGCGCGACAGGCTCATGCGGTACTGTTCGTTGATGAGCCAGCCAAAGGGCCAGCAACCAGTAATACCGCCGCCGGCAACTGTGGCAAAGAGCAGCAGCCCAAGCACCCAAGTCCACCAGACCCAAAGCAGCTCACCACCAGGGGCAAGCGCGCTTTCACCGTCGAAGAGAAATGGATTGGGCGCTAACATCCAGCGCACGAGCAGGGGCGTGCCCACAATGATGATCAAAAGCAAGAGCGTGTGCCAGGACGACCATTTGACCGTTTTGTTCGATGCCAGATTGGTAGCCATATTTCCACCTCCTGACTACCATTCTATATCGAAAGACAGCGGATTTCTAGCGTGATATCAGCTGAAACCTACAAGATTTTCAGGCAGCTTCCTCTAGCCAGGCGACAACCTGCCCCGGCGCCAACGCCTCAACCGGCAGCACCTCAACCGTCTCACCAACTTCCTGCCACACCTCCGCCCGCAAGGCGAGAAAGGTCAGCAGATCAGGGAATTGGGCAAAGCGCAGCGCCAGGATCGGTGCATCGACCACCCAGCCCACAGCGAGGATGCCGTAGCGTGCGCAGATGGCGTAAGGAAGCGAGATAGGAGGACTATGCGCCTGGGAGATCGGCGATTGGAAATTAAGGGAATGCGGCTCGTCGTTGTCGCTCCTCGCCTCCCCTTGCCCATCCCAATCTCCAGTCTCCAATCTCTTCATTACCCGATCTCCTCTTATCACATAACTCGTCCCGCGCCCGCGTCCAACTGGCGTGAGCAGGCCGGCGGCGGCCAGGGCGGTCAGACGGCGCGTGGCGGTGGCTTTGCTCAGATAGGCAACCTCCATCAGCCGACGCGGCGTAACCTTGCCCTCACGCCGCGCCAGGTCAAGCGCCAGGGCATCTTCGGCGCTTAGCAGGTCAACGGCGGGTTGGGAACTGGCCGAAGTCAGTGCAGGTATACCTGCATCTGACGCAATTGGCGCCTGACGGGCGTCGCTCTTGCGAAAGCCAAAGCGTTCGGCCAGTTCCTGCAAATAGGCGCGCTCGTCGTCGAATTCCTCGCGACGCGCCAGTTCCACGCCGCGTTGCCAGTAACGCTGTGCACTTTCCAGCTCACCCAACTCCGCCAGGGCTTCGGCCAGGTTCGAGAGCGCCCGCAACTCAACCAGCACATAGTTGATCTCGCGGGCCTGCGCCAGGCTTGTGCGGTAGACCTCCACGGCCTTCACCCGATCCCCTGCCAGGTGATGCGCCAGTCCGATGTTGAGCGTCGCCGTTGCCGCCAGTTCGGGGTTGCCCAGCCGCTGCGCTACTGCACGCGCCTCTTCGTGTGCGGCGATGGCATGTGTATGTTCGCCTGTGGCGGTGTAGAGCAGCCCCAGGTTGCCCAATGACTTGGCTACGCGCAACAGATCGCCGCTTTGTTCGCGCAGCGCCAACGACTCCTGGGCGCACTGGATCGCAGCGGGCAGGTCGTGTTGATACCGATGCAAAGCCGCCAGCGCATCCAGCACATCGGCGCGGGTGATGATGTCGGCGGTGGGCGCCAGCGCAAGCGCGCGCGTCAAGTCAGCGGTGGCTTCGTCCCAGGCGCGGCGATGGATATGCAGCCAGCCGCGATCCTTCAGCAGCGTCACCAGCTCGGCGCCCTCGCTCCCAAGCGCCTCCTCAGCCTGGCGGTAATAGGCGAGGGCATGGAGCTGATTGCGCATCTCATAGAGCTTCCCCATCCGGCGGAAGATGGCGCCTTGTTCGACCGGTGTATGCGCTGCTTTGAGCGCTGCCCGGCACGCATCGATGGCAGCGTCCGTCTCACCGGCTGCGGCGTAGAGATCGCTCAACCATACTTGCAGGCGGCGTCGTTGCCCGTCGTGAAGACGATCGGCAAGCAACGCCGTCACCTCGGCGCGTACTCCGGCGGCGGGCGCATCGCTGCTTAATTCGGCGGCGTGGGTAAGTAAATGATCGGCGGCGGCCTCCGCACGCTCCGCCAGGCGCAGATGATGCACAACATCTAGCACTTGATGGCGGTTGGCAAAGTAGTCGGCCACGCGGTCGTGACGCACGCGCAGCCGCGCGCGTTCTTCCCGGTGATAGATGTAGGTGCGCAGCGCGGGCGCCATCCACAGATTGACGCCCGCGTCGCCGGTCAAAATAAAGCGCTCCTGAATCAGCGCATCCAACACAGCGTCGGGTGCGTGCACATTCTCGGCGTTTGCCAACGTCAAGAGGAGTGTGCGCGGAAAGACGCCATCCAACACGGCGGCGATGCCGAGCATGGCCCAAAGTTCAGGCCGGCGCGTCAGCGGCGCGCAAACCAACGTCAACGCCTGCTGTTGCAGATCATCCTGCGCCGTCTGGGTGCTCTGCAACTGTTCCAGGGCGGCGGCAGCGGCGCGAATGGCGCGATTGCGAACATCGAAGAAGGCGTCGGCGGTGGGGATGCCGGTGAGCGCCAGCAGCGTTTCTGTGTAGCGCCCGCTGTCGACGAAGTCATCCGGGTGAAGCGGTTCAACGTAGCGATGGCGCAAGATGTTGTAGCGCCACCACGCCGGGTCGCGCCAGGTGGGGTCGTCGAGCGGACGAAACTCGCCCAATGGATAACGCGGCGCTTCGGGAGCAAGCTGTCCCAACGCCCAGCGCAAGGCCAGTTGCAAACCGCGCCCGCGCTCCTCTGGCGTCGGCGTCAGCGGGTCGAGCACGAGCGTCGGAGTCACCAGCGGGGAGGTTGCCAGCGGCGACCGCGACAATGTCAGGATACTGCCATAGGCCTTGTAGGCTTCATTGACCTGCTCGATAAATTGGATATCGATGAACTGAGGCATGACTCTCAGTATACCATGAGCCGATTTGAGCCGAAAAATCCCCTGCAAATGCCACTTGAACCCAATATCGCAGGTTACTATGCTGTAAAGCAACATAATTGTTCTGCAACATCAGGAGTCTGCCTATGTTTGCCGATGCCGTGAACGCCCCACCGACGCCTGGATTTACCGATCGCGTAGCGCCTGCCGATGCCGCCCCTGCCCAGCAAGGGTTTCCCACCCTGCTCCGTCAAAGCCTGTTGATGTGGGAGCGTGTTTTCGCCATGCAGGACAAAGCGGTCACAACAGGCAACCCACATGATCTGGCTGAACCGGTTGCTGCGGCAACCAACCATGCCTGACCTGCATACTCGCAGCGTAAGGAGGATGTATGGAAATCACTGCCAGTTGGAGCAGCGTCCAATCCGGCAACCAGCGGCGTCAACATGGCGCTGTCGTCATCACAAGATGGATCGCAATGATATGCCTGGCGATCTTGCTTGGCGTGGGCGTCGCTGCATTCCAGGCGCGCCCAGCACTGGCGCAGGAGGCCGCTACACTACCCGGCACGCTCTGCCAGACACAGACCGAGCTCCCGCGCACCGAGTGCGAGGCGCTGACCGATCTGTATCTGCGCACCGGCGGCGACGGTTGGACGCAACGCGCCGGCTGGTTGACGACGACCACTCCATGCAATTGGTATGGCGTCACATGCCGCAATGGTCATGTAGCCGAGCTGAATCTTGCCGCCAACCGGCTGATCGGGCTGTTGCCGCGCAAGCTGGCCGCATTGACTGCGCTCACGGCGCTGCGCCTCGACAACAATTCGTTGGGCGGCGCAATTCCTGCTGAGTTCTGTGACCTGACTGCGCACCTGACCACGCTCACCCTGGACTATAACTTGCTTACTGCCCAGGGTGCACCGGTGGCGGCGTGCGTCGAGACTGTGGCGCCTGGGTGGCAGCAAACGCAGACGGTTGCGCCGCTCGGCCTGCATGCCACCGCTGTCACCAGCAGCAGCGTCATCCTGGAGTGGCAGCCGATCAGCTACACGCTGGATGGCGGCTACTACGAAGCCGTTATCACCGAGAACACCATCATCACACCTTTGCTGACGCTGCGCACCTCGGACAAGCTCAGTGCATCGCTGGCAATCACCGGCTTGCAGCCGGGGCGCAGTTATCAGGTGCAGCTGACCACCGTTACGCCTGCACACGGCAGTCAGCCCGACGACCATCGCAGCGCGCCGGTGCAGATCGTCTTCACCACCCTCTCCGATCAGCGCGTGCTCGTGCTGGTCTACTTTTCCGCCGACAACGACCTCGATCCCTACATTGCGCCCATCCGCGACCGGTTGCGTCGCGGTTCCATCCAGAACCGCAGCGCCCAGGTGATCTATCTGGCTGATGGCAGCGCCGACGGTGACACGCGCATCTGGACGATCGCGCAAGGACAGGTGTTGTTGACCGACCTGGTGCAGAGCTGGTGGGGGGTGGATGAACTCAACACGGCTGACCCGGCCGTGCTGGCTCGCTTCCTCACGCAGGCGCGCGCGACTTTCGGACAGGACGCCACCCGCACCATCGTGTCAATCGTTGGACACGGCGTCGCGCTGGCGCCGGAACTGGCCTGGACGCCGCCGACCGCGCCCGGCGAGCCGCCTGCCACGCCGCAACCCGGCATCCCGGCGCTGCCGCGCGGGGTCGATTACACGCCCACCGATGTCACCGATGGCGCCTACATGAGCACGCCGGCGCTGGGACAGGCATTGGCTGCCGCCACCGACAACGGCGCCAATCCGTTTGATCTGGTCTTCTTCGATCAGTGCTTCCAGGGCAATCTCGACATTTTGTACGAAGTGCGCAACACAGCTACAGTCTTTGTTGCGTCGCCCAATTATGCCTGGCTGGTGGCGCCGTACCATCTCTATTTACCCTTTTTCGCACCGGCGCTCACACCGGAGGAGATGGCCGACGCCATCATCCACATCTACCAGCGCATGTTGAGCGATGGCAACCCGAACGCCATCTTCTGGTTGCGGGGCGCCGATATCGATGACATTGCCGCCGCTGTGAGCGACCTGGGCGATGCGTTGCGCGCCGCCGTCGAAGCCGGCAAGGGCGAGGCGATCCTGCTGGCTGCGGGCAATGGGCGCTATGCCGACACAACGCAATGCGGACGCGGCAATCTGCATTTAGGCCCACCCGACGAACTGATCGGAGCGGGGCGGCTGGCGCTCAATCTGCGCGCCCGTTTCAGCCAGCCCGATCTCGACGACCCGGCCATCGTAGCCGCCGCGACGCAGTTGCTTCAGGTATTGGAGCGGGTGCAGCACACCTTCCGCGTCGGCTATCCCTACATCCAGCCCGACGAATTTTGGGATTACGACGATAAGTTGTCGATCCTGGCGCCGCTGGCGCGCGACTTGCCCGCCTCTGTGGTCTGGCGCGCCAGCATCTATCGCAGCGGCGCACCCTTCAACGCCATCTGGTCGCCCGACCCAACACAGCGAGTGCAGGTGACGCAATCGTTCGCCTTCGTGGACGACGGACGCTGGGATGAATTCCTGGCCGTCTGGTATGCACAGCCTCTCACCCCCACCATCGGCGAATGGTGCACCTACACGCCGCCCACGGTCGTGATCTCCGGCACGGTGGAAACGCTGCCGCTGGCGCTGCAAACGACGGGCGCCGGTGAGATGCGTCTGCAATGGTCGGCCCCGCGCGGCGGTGCGCCAACCGTCTACCACATCCTGGCGCACAAGCCGGGCGGCGTCAACGAGGTGTTGTTGGCTGTGGTGGACGCCGGCGTGCTGGAATACACGCTCTCGAACAGTAGCGGCGGCGACTGGCGCTTCCGCGTGGCGGCTATCGACGCCGATGAGCAGACCGTTGCCCTGTCGGCCAGCGTTGCGTATCACCAGCTCTATCTGCCCGTCACCCAGCGCCCGTAAGCCGTCAGACGGCAAAAAGTCTCGGTCACGCGTGAGCGCTTCGGTCAAGAGCCAGGTTCAAGATACTCGCTTGTGAGGATAATGTGAAACGCTTCACCCACTTCATCGCTACACCCGTTTTGTTGGGTTT
>CZCA01004767.1_pt1 | contig 14594 bp, 13 predicted proteins | sample 591981 | NCBI WGS metagenome assembly CZCA01 (sample SAMEA3556810, study PRJEB10932) | anaerobic digester metagenome
GATCTACACTATCCTCTTCGTCGGCAGCGTCAGATGTGTATAAGAGACAGCAGGCGGTGTGTACGCCTATTGGCTGGGCAGCGTGACCGCGTTGCTTGTCGCTGCGCCTGTCTATCTTGCCGGACAAATGACGCTGTGGGCGCCGTCGGAGTGGCTGCCTAATCGCATCCATGCCTATGGCGGACAAATTAGTCGGCTGGTCGGTGATGGCCGCGTGCTGACGCTGGCCCCACTCTACCCCCTCGAAGGCGGCGCTTCGATCTATCCTGAATTTGCCACTGGCCCCTTCGCCTGGCGCGTGGCGCCTCTGTTGTCAACAGAGGCGCGCACCCGCTTTCATGTGGTCGGCGCCGACGATCTGGCCGTGTTGCTGGCGGACGCCCCGGCGCGGGCGATTCTCACCGGCGTGGAAGACGACGATGCGCGCCTGGAGCAGCCCCTGGTCGCCTACGCGCAGGCGCACAATTTTGTGCCGGCGCCGCTGCCCGACAAGAGCACGCTCTGGCTGGCGCCGCTGGCGCAATGGGCGGAGACGATCCAGCTGGGCGGGCACGACCTGCCCGCCGCCCCTGTTGCGCCAGGTGAACACTTCGTGCTGACGCTCTATCTCCAGAGTCTGCGCACCATGTCCACCAACTGGAGCATCTTGATCCGCATCGTGGACGCAGATGGCAAGGAACTACTGCGCGATGAAGGCTGGCCCTTTGGCTCCCCAACCTCGCAATGGCTGGTGGGTGATGTCTGGCCTGACGGCCACGCATTCACCGTGCCGCCGGATGCTGCCCCCGGCTACTATCGCGTCGATGTCAGTTTCTACAACCCTGATACACTAGAGGAACTCGACGCACCGGTGACGATTGGTTATCTACCGGTCGGCGACGAGAAAGGCGCGCCGGTTGCACCGCCGTTGGCGCGCTTTGGCGATGTGATTGACCTGGAGGCGGCGTCCATTGAACAGTTGGAAGGTGAAGATACAACCACGACGGTGACCATCGAGATGACATGGCGTGCACGGCGACCGCCACCGCATGATTACACTCTGTTCATCCACGTGCTCGACGCTGCTGGCAGGCTGGTGACGCAGCACGACGGCGTGCCAGTCGGCGGCTTTTTGCCCACCAGCGCCTGGCGTCCGGCGCTCGCCGTGCACGACCGCATTGCGCTACCGCTGCCGGCGCACCTGCCGCGCGGCGAATATCACATTGTCACGGGCTTCTATGATCCGGCCACGCTGACACGGCTGCCGGTGACGCCGCCAACGCAGGGCGACGATAGCGTTCACCTCGGCGTCATCCAGGTGGGTGAGTGAGGCGCCGCGCCGGCGCGGCGCCCTCTGCTCGACAGATTGCATAGTTGACGAGCACAGCGCCTGCCAGCGGCGCCCCTCGTAACGCACCTCTTGCCCTCAGAGGATCACCGCTGCTCCAGCGCCAGCGGATTGCCCTCCGGGTCGCGGCCATGACAGACGAGGACGCCCGGGGCCGCCTCAAACGGCTCCTCCAGCGTTACACCGCGTTCGACCAGCAGCGTGCGCGCAGCGGCAAGGTCGGCCACCGCAAAGACCAGCATCGGCGCGCTCTCGCCTGGCCGTTGCTGGCCGCCACTGTGCAGCGCCAGTTTGGTGGCGCCGGTTTCAAAGACGACCCAACTTTCGCCGCTTAGATCCGCTACGTCAGCCGGTTCCTCCACGCGCAGACCGAGCTGATCGCGATAGAAGTGCACCATGACGCTCATCTCCTGGACATAGAGAATCACTTCACATAAACCAGATAGCACCGGTTCGGAGGCAACTTCCTGCGCCGTCGCCTCCGGGTCAACAGCGCCTTCCAGCTTCTCAATCAGCCGCACCAGGTCGGTGCGTGTGACAACGCCGACAACCTCGTTGTTGTCCAACACCGGCAGCATCGTCACCTTCGGGTCAAGCATCAGCTCCATGGCTTGCTCCAACGGCGTCTCCGGCGTGACGGTGGGGACGCCCGGCTCGGTCATGTCGCCGGCGGTGACAGCCATCGTGTGGCGCAATTGCTCCTTGTAATGGCGATGCTCCTCCAGGCTAAGCGGGATATAGCCGGAGAGGATGGCGAAATAGCGCGGCTCGCGCACCGGCGCGTTGCGCAGGATTAAGTCGTGGTCGGTGACGATGCCCAACAGCGCTCCGTCGTCGTCAAGCACCGGCATGCCGCTGATCTGATGGGCGCGCAGCAGGCGGGCGACTTCAGGTATCTTGGCGCCAGCGCGCACGGTGATGGCCGGGCTGGTCATAATATCGCGAACCAACATAATGTGCCTCCAGTGTTTGGGTGTGATGGGGGAATATCAGTCGATGGTAAATTGGCCGTCTTGGTAGAATAGTTCGCCGTCCACCCAGATCTCGCTGTCGGTGCGCATGTCGCAGATGAAATCCCAGTGGATGCTCGATTCGTTGCGGCTGCCGGTCTCCGGGTAGCCAGCGCCCAGCGCTACGTGCATGGTGCCACCGATCTTTTCGTCATACAGAATATTTTTGGTGAAACGCTGAATCTGGTAGTTCGTGCCGACAGCGAATTCGCCTAGATAACGCGCGCCGGCGTCGCTGTCGAGCTGGCTGAGGAGATAGTCGGCGTTTTTATCGGCCTGTGCTTTGATCACCTTACCCTGAGCAAAGGTCAGTTCGACGCCATCCACCTCGCGCCCGCCGCGGATCGCCGGATAGGTGAAGCGCACCCAGCCTTCGACCGAGTCTTCGACCGGGCCGGTGAAAATTTCACCGCTGGGCATGTTGCGTTTGCCGTCGCTATTGATGAAAGTGCGCCCGGCAATCGACAAGCGCAAGTCAACATGCGGTCCGCGCACAACCACCTCCGACTTGCCCGCCAGCCAGTCGATCAGCCGCTGTTGCCGCACGTGGACGGCCTGCCAGGCCGCCACGGGATCGGGTTGGTCGGCGTAGGTGGCGGCGTAGACAAAGTCCTCGAAGTCGGTCAGGCTCATGTCGGCGTCTTGCGCCAGCGCCGGGCACGGAAAGTTGGTCAAGGTCCAGCGATGTGCGCCGGTGGCTGCCCGCTCACGATAGCGGTCGGTGATCGGCTTCTGGGCGAGTTGATGGGCGCGCTGCGCCGCCGGATCAACGCCGGTGAGCGCGCGCGTGTTGCCCGGTGCACGAATCACAATGCGCGCATCGACGCGTTCGGCCAGCAGTTCATCTATCGGTGCGCGCCAGCTCAACTGTGCAGAGTTGGCAGTGCGATAGAAGAGTTCCTCCGTCTGTTCGTCGTGATAGATGACAGTCGGATGAGCACCGGCGGCCAGGACATGGGCGTAGACGCGCGCGACCAGTGGCTGGGCAGCCAGGTCGCCACGAATCAGCACCCAATCGCCGGGGCGCGTGGCAACACAGTAATCCACCAACAAACGGGCAAGACCATCAATGCGCGGATCGCTCACATGCGTTCCTTCCTACCGTTATGGCTTTCACTATTTCTCGATTATAAACGATGGTCTGTCCAAAGAGCTACCCCACGATGGGACAACAATTGACACATTGTGCGCGGCATGACAAAATTTCTACTTGTTTGTGACAAAGACTCGACTCGAAAAGGATGCGCACCGTATGTCGTTTCAGACGCCCGACTGGGTCAAAAACGCTGTCTTCTACCAGATTTTTCCCGATCGCTTTGCTCGCAGTCCCCGCCTCATCCACAGTCCCGGCCTGCAATTCAAGCCATGGGGTGCGCCGCCGGAGGAGCAAGGGTTTCAGGGTGGCGATCTGCTTGGCGTTGTGGATCGGCTTGATTATCTCCAGGAACTCGGCGTCAACGCCATCTACCTGAACCCTATTTTTGCCTCTGCCTCCAACCATCGCTACCACACCTTCGACTACATGCAGGTCGATCCGCTGTTGGGCGGCAATGCTGCGCTGCGTGAATTGCTGGACGCCGCCCATGCGCGCAACATGTACGTGGTGTTGGACGGCGTCTTCAACCATGCCAGTCGCGGCTTTTGGGCCTTTCATCACATCCTGGAGTGTGGCGGCAACTCACCGTATATCGATTGGTTCAAGGTGCACGGCTGGCCGCTGCGTCCCTACGAACACGACGCCGAGAATCCGCACAACTACGACGCGTGGTGGGACATCCCGGCGCTGCCCAAGTTCAACATTGCCAATCCTGGCGTGCGCAAATATCTGCTCGACGTGGCGCGCTACTGGATCGACTTTGGCATCGACGGCTGGCGGCTCGACGTGCCGGAAGAGATCAACGACGCTGCCTTCTGGCAGGCGTTCCGCGCCACAGTGAAGGAAGGCAATCCCGACGCGTACATCGTCGGCGAAATCTGGCACGAAGCGCGCGAGTGGCTGCGCGGCGATCGCTTCGACGCGGTCATGAACTATGTCTTCAGCCGGCTGGCGCTCGGCTTCTTCGGCGCCGAAACCTTGCGCACCGACTACAAGCCGGGCGGCTATACGCTGGTCACCCTCGATGCGCGCGACCTGGCTGCCGGCATTCATCACATGTACAACATCTATTCCTGGGAAGTCGCGCAGGCGCAGATGAACTTGCTCGACAGCCACGACACGGCGCGCACATTGTGGACGGTCGGTGGGGACGAAAGCGCGCTGCGTCTCTGTACGCTCTTCCAGATGACGATGCCGGGCGCGCCTTGCATCTATTACGGTGACGAGATCGGCATGAGTGGCGCCACCGATCCCTTCTCGCGCGGCGCCTTCCCCTGGCACGACACGACGGTGTGGCGGTATGATCTGCTGGACTTCTTCCAGCGAGCAATTGCGTTGCGTCGTCAACACGCCGTCCTGCGCACCGGATCGTTCGAGATCATCTATGCCGATGCCGGCGTCTTTGGCTTCATGCGCACCCTGGGCACGCAGCATGCCATTATTCTGTTCAACAGCACCAGGGAAGCCAGCAAAATTGACCTGACGTTGCCGCGCGTGGTCGCTTCGCCCCACTTCACAGCGATCTGGAATACAGGGGCGTACACAGTGCACGACGACCGGTTGGCCGGCGTCACGATTCCGCCGCGCGAGGCGGTGGTGCTGGTCAACGAACTGGCGCAGGTTAGACTGCCGGGCTGAGCGAAGCAGCAAGCTTGACGCCTGTGATATGATGCAGTTATGCCAATTCCAACACCAGCCGACGACGACAAGAGCCTGACGCCGGCGCACGAAGACTACGTCAAAGCGATTTACCTGCTGCATGCGCGCGGGGTGGAGGTGACGAACTCGGCGTTGGCCAATCAACTCAAGGTGGCGCCTGCCTCCGCCACCAACATGGTGCGCAAGTTGAGCGAATTAGGCCTGGTGACCTATGCGCCGTACCAGAGCATCACCCTCACGCCCGCCGGTGAGATCGTGGCGTTGGAGGTGCTGCGCCATCATCGTCTGTTGGAACTCTACCTGCACGATAAACTTAATCTCCCCTGGGAACTGGTGCACGACGAGGCGGAACGTCTGGAGCACGTGCTCAGCGAAGCCCTGGAAGATGCCATCGCCGAGGCGCTGGGCAATCCCACCGTTGATCCACACGGCGACCCAATCCCGACGAAAGATGGACGGATTGAAGCAGTCGAAGGCTCAGCGCTGAGCAATGCCGAACTGAATCGTCCCTACACCATCGTGCGCGTCTTGCTGCAAGACCCAGAGCGCCTGATCTACCTCGGCGCCCTGCAGCTCTATCCCAATGCCACTGTCACAGTGCTGAAGCGCGCTCCTTTCGATGGCCCGCTGCTCATCGAGGTGGACGGCGAGCATCACGCCCTGGCGCATGACCTGGCCGCCACGATCATCGTGAAATAACCTGTTGCGCATGTTTCATACCGGCGCTTTCTCCCAATTGGCGCAGGTCTCGGTGCAAATGTGGCGCCACTACGACAAATTCGGCTTGCTCACGCCTGGCTATTATCTGCCTCGCGTATCTGTCCTGTGCGCTGAGCTTGCGCCATCCATGCGCTGCGCGCAGCCTTACGCGCCGTGATCTGCCACAGGCGCGCAATCTCGCGATAGGGGGAGCGTCTCCCCAACGCCGTTTCGAGCGCCAGCAGCTGGGGAAAACCAGCCTCACTAAACTTGATCGCGTCTGTATTGATGTAGTCGTTGACACAACGCACGCCGGCATAATCGATCGCCTCGAATCCAGCGTCGCTGAGCAGATCGCACCATGCCGGCAGCTCGCGCAGGTGCATCTCGACGCCGTAGAAGTGGTTGCGATGCGTTGTCGCCGTCAGGCTGGCGCAGGCAGCGACCAGATCGTGTTGCTGCAGCGCCAGGCGGAGCGTCTCCGAAGCCGGGTTGGGGATGAGCAGCGATAGCCAGCCGCCAGGACGCAGTAGCCGCCCCATTGCGTGCAAGAGCGGCGTCGGGTCGGGCAGATATTGCAGCAAGTTGTGGCAAAGGACGAGATCGTAGCCGCCAGGATCGAGCGGCAAATCACCGGCGCAGACATCGACTTGCCGGGTGCGGATGCGGTCGCTGATGTTGAGTGCAGCGGCGCAACGTTCTGCTTCCGCCAGCATGGCCGCGTCGCGGTCAAGCAACAGCACCGTGTGCCCGTGCTGCGCCAATGGCAGCGCATCGCGGCCATCGCCGGCGCCGACATCCAGCACGCGCCACGCCGCGCCCGCGCCGATGATCTGGTGCAAGTTGATCTCCACCAGCAGATACCGGAGCCGATTCCACGGTTGATCTTGATTGCGGCGCCAGGCGGCCAGTGCATCGTCCGGTGCGGCGTCCTGCTGATGCTCGGCGTTACTCATGGCGATTGCGTTGGAACCAGAACCACGCCGACCGCCAGGGGGGCTGATCGCCAACCTGCGTCTGGCCGTACTCGACGCGCGTCAGCGTGAAGCCATCAGCAAACAGAGCAAGAAGCAACGCTTCGTCGAGCCAGCGGCGACGGTCGGGCGCTGCGTCGGCTTCGTTCAAGTGTGCAAAGAGCAGGTAGCTGGCGCCAGGGCGCAGCAAGCGCAACAGCCCGGCATGGTAACGCCGCAGCTGGTCAGGATCAAAACTGTGGGCGCAACCGACATCCAGCGCGAAGTCATACGGGCCAGTGAGAAAATCCAGTTGATCGACAGCGCCAAGATGGAAGTGCGCCCGCTCCGCCACGCCGGCCAGCTGCGCGCGACGGGTCGCCTCCACCACCGCCTGCTCGATGAAGTCAACGCCATCCACCTGCCAGCCCAGGCGCGCCAGAAAGATCGTGGCGCGCCCCAGTCCACAGCCGAGATCAAGAGCGCGCCCCACCGGCAGCGTGGGAGCGAAGGCCAGCACCTCCGGCGGCGGGTCGGCGTGATCCCACGGCACTGGGCCGGCCTGATAAAGTTCGCGCAAGCGTTCATAATGCGCCATGTGCTTCAATCCTCTGCAAAAACACCACTCTTTTCAAACAGTCTCTCAAGTGTGTGGCGGTTGACGCTCAGCATCGTCCATAAAGCATCGTCTCCAACCGGGCGCACACCTCCGGCCATTCGTGATCGAGCATTCGAAACCAGGCGGTGTCCCGGCTCTCGCCTTTGACGATCATGTGATACTCCTGAATGCCCTCGAAGGTGAAACCCATTCGCAAGGCAGCGCGGCGCGACCGTTCGTTGCGGCTATCGCACTTCCATTCGACGCGGCGATAGCCCAGACCGAAGCAGTGCGCAAGCAGCAAGTAGGTGCTCTCCAGGTTGGCTTGTGTGCGCTGCACGATGGGGCTGTACCAGATGCCGCCCAGCTCGATGCGCAGAAAGGCCGGCGCGTTGCTCATCAAGGTGACAACGCCCACCGGCGCTCCACTCGGCCGGTCGATGACGCACAACGCCAGCCGGTCGGCGCCGGCCAGCGTCTGTTCCACATAACGCTCAAAGCCGGCGAGATCCTCGAAGGGGCCAACGAAGAGGTAGCGCCAGATCAAAGCGTCGGGATCATAGGCAGGATACGTGCGACCGGCCAGCTCGATAGCGGCGCCGTTCGCGTGTGCAAATAGCGCAGGGGCATGTTGGAGCGCCAGCGGTTCCAGGCGCACAAAGCGGCCGGACAGCGTCACCGGCGCCGGCTTGAGCGGCAGTGTCCGACAGCGATCAAGCACGGCTTCAGGCAACCGCGACATGGTGATTGCTCTCCTGGTTCAAGGGCATGGCTAACAACAAGATCGGGCGTTGCTGCGTGTGGGCGGCGAAGCGTTCCGCGCCGGTGGCGACAAATCCCGCGTGCATGTAAAAACGCACGGCCTCCACATTGTCGGCATAGACGCCGACCACCAGCGTATCGACGCCACGCGCCTGCGCCCATTGCCGGGCATACTCAACCAGGGCGTGACCAACGCCCTGCCGGCGATGGGTGGGCGCCACCCACACTGCCAACAGTTCGGCGCCCAACTCGGTCAGCACACAGGAAGCCATAGCGCACGCCTCATCCTGCACAAAGGCAAAGTAGGTGACGCCATGCGGGTCGCCTACTCGCCGCGCCGTGATCGCCGCCCATTCTGCATCGGTGCGCGTGATGACATCCGCCAGTTGCGTCGTGAAGGCGTGCGGCGCGTCCGCCAGCGCGGCCAGCCGCAGCCGTTTGTGCAACTCCCATTGCTCAGGTTGAAGCGGGCGGATCTCAATCATCGCGCTCTCTCATCCACTTTCGCTTTTCCTGTCGGCGTCGCTGCACAGTATGCCTTGTAACGCAGTCAGATCAAGATTGGCGCCGCACAGGACAATGGCGACGTTGCGCCGCTGCCCGCGTTGTGGGTCTTTCAGATATGCAGCCACTGCCACGCCTGCTGCGCCTTCGATCAGATAATGGTGATGTTCGAGCATCAGGCGGATGGCGGCGGCGATTTCGTCCTCCTCGACCACGATCCAGTCATCGATGAGCTGTTGGCAGAGACCGAATGTAACGGCGTCCGCCTCAATGCCGCCTGCGCTGCCATCGGAGAGGGTGGGCAATGATTCCATTTCCACCACATGGCCTGCGCGCAGCGAGGCTAACATGACCGGCGAATTTGCAGGTAAACAGCCTACAATTCGCACCGACCGCCGTTTCCGCTCGCCTGGATTGCCCTTGAAACAGGCTGCGATCCCGCTGGCCAGCCCACCGCCGCCGACAGTGACGTACACCGTCTGTACAGCGCGTAGATCGCGTGCAATCTCCAGGCCGATGGTGCCCTGCCCGCTGATGACATCCCAGTCGTTGTAGGGCGAGATGTAGATGCGTCCATGATCGGCGGCAAATTCACGCGCCGCTGCTTCGGCGACCACGCTATCGTTGCCGTGAATGTGGATTTCGGCGCCCAACCGGCGGATCGCCGCCACCTTGCCGGCAGCCGCATGTTCGGGCACAAAGATGGCGCCGTGCGCCCCCAATTGTTGCAACGCATAGGCCACTGCTGCGCCGTGATTCCCCGATGAGGCTGCCACAACGCCCCGCTCCAATTCAGGCGGTGAAAGCGTGAGCAGCTTGTTGAAGGCGCCACGCACTTTGAACGAACCGGTGACCTGCAAGTTCTCTGCTTTTACGTAGACATTATCACCGCCCAACGCGGAGAGCGCCGGCGATGCTTCCAGCGGCGTTGCGCGGATATGGGAGCGGATGCGCATCGCCGCCACCAGACAGGAGCGCTGCAAGTCCACCATGACTCCATGCCAGGCGTGCATCTGGGTGAGCATGGCTGATGAGAGCGGCCAGTATGCGCCGACCGGAATGAACTGTGTCCCACGTGGACTCATCGTGCACCCCTTCTTTATGCCTTCTGGACGTCGCCTTCAAATATCTTGCTGTTGCGGCAGGATCACCAGATCGCGGATCGTGACGTGGGACGGGCGCGAAAGCATAAAGACCACCGCCTCGGCTACGTCTTCTGAGGTGATGCCGGCATGTTTTTCCACCATCTCGGCGATGCGCTCCGGCTCGGTGAAGCCCCACAGCTCGTTGGCAACCAGCCCTGGCGCCACCGCCCCCACGCGGATGCCGTGCTGCGCCACCTGTCGCCGCAACGTGTGTACAAAGCTCTGGATGGCGTGTTTCGACGCGCTGTAAACCGGCTCCCAGTGAATATCGACAAAGCCAGAGATCGAGCTGGTCACCAGGATGTCCCCCGCTTTCTGCGCCATCATGTGCGCCAGCACGGCGTGCACCGGGCGCAAAACGCCGTCAATGTTGATATCCATCAGCCTGGCCCACGCATCGGGGTCGCCCTCGGCGACCTGGCCGGGAATATAGATGCCGGCGTTGGCGAAGAGCACATCAACCCGCCCAAAGTGGGCGATGGTGCGCTCAACCATTGCCGCCACCTGTGCGGCATCGGTCACGTCGGTCGGGGCGACTAGCGTCTGCGCGCGCCCCAGTTCCTCCGCCAACGCCTCCAGCCGCTCCACCGAGCGCGCGGCGAGGGTCAACTTGCAGCCATGCTGGGCCAGCGCCCGCGCCGTCGCCGCCCCGATGCCCGAACTGGCGCCGGTGATGATCACGACCTTGTTCGCGAGTGGTTGCTTCAAGCGTTTTCTCCTTTGCACAATGAGGAGATTGAGAGATTGAGAGATGAGAGATTGGAGATCGAAAGGCTGCCAATCTCCAATCTCATAATCTCCAATCTCTCAATCTCCAATTTTTTGCACTAACACCTTATCTACGCGCCGACCGTCCATATCTACGACTTCGAGTTTGTAACCGTCGATCTCGATATGGCTGCCGACGCTGGGCACTTGTTCCAGGACGGCCATGATCATGCCGCCGACGGTCTGATAATCCAGGTCGTCGCGTGCTGGCAACTCTTTGAGTCCGAACTGTTCCTGAAATTCGTCCACTGACCACATGCCGTTCACCAGCCAGGAGCCGTCGCTGCGTTGCACGATCTCCGGCTCCTCTTCTACGCCGGGCGTCTCGACTGCTCCCAGGATCGCCTCGACAACATCGCTAATTGTCACCAGTCCTTCCAGCCCGCCATACTCGTTGATGATGAGCGCCATGTGCGAGCGCGACGCCCGCATCTGCTCGACGACATCGAGCGCTGTCATGCTCTCTGGCAGGAAGAGCGCCGGGCGAGTAATGGCGCGCAGATCAACCTCGCCGCCCTCCATCCGCTGCAACAACAGATCGCGTACAAAGACGATGCCGATGACATGATCCAGCGAACCTTCCGCCAACGGGAAGCGCGAGTGGCTTGATTCTTTGAGCAGCGCGCGCAGCGCCTCGACATCTTCCTCGACGTCGATCCAGTCGATCTCGGTGCGCGGGGTCATGATGGCGCTGGCGCGGCGGTCGCTGAGGCGGAAAACCTGGGTGACGATCTCTTCCTCAATCGGCTCGAAGATGCCAACCTGCGCTCCTTGCTGCAGCATGATGCGCACTTCCTCATCAGTGACGGCAGGCGCATCACTGGGACGCACACCCAGAATCTGCGCCAGCCCTTCGCTGGAACGATCCAGCACGAAAACCAGCGGGCGAGCAATCTTGGCGAGCATATCCATTGGCGGGGCTACGATCGCCGCGATCTCTTCAGGACGGTTCAGTGCAACGCGCTTGGGCGTCAATTCCGCCACGATCAATGACAGATAGGTGGTAATGAGCACGACCAGGAAAATTGCAACGGGAGTGGCATAATCCGTCAGAAAAGAGATGGCGCGCAGTAAGCCAGCTACCGGCTCCGCCAACCGGGCGCCGCTGAAGACGCCAGTGAAAATGCCGATCGCCGTGATGCCGATCTGGACGGTGGAGAGAAGGTCGCCGGGGTCTTCCGCCAGCGCCAGTGCACGCGCGGCGCCAGGCCTGCCCTCGCTTGCCATCGTCTGCAGACGCGGGCGGCGCGAAGAGACGACTGCCATCTCCGCCATCGACAGAAAGCCGTTAGCGATCAGCAAAATCAGCAGCACGCCGACATCGATGATGTACTGGCTCACAACCAATACCCTCCTGGTGAAAGCTTCAGGCTTTCCCCACTACTTTGAGCAAGAACGCATACTCAAACGCTGTCTCGCGTAGATAGTCGTACCGTCCCGATGCGCCGCCGTGTCCCGCTGTCATGTTCGTCTTGAGCAGCACAACGTTGTCGTCGGTCTTGAGTTGCCGCAGGCGCGCCACATACTTTGCAGGCTCCCAGTAGCCGACGCGTGGATCGTGCAACCCGGCCGTCACCAGGATAGGTGGATAAGGGCGCGGCGCCAGGTTGTCGTATGGAGAGTAAGCGCGCATCACTGCATAGAGATCGGGATCGGCAGGATTGCCCCACTCCTCATACTCGATGACCGTGAGAGGAATCGAGGGATCGAGCATCGTCGTCAACACGTCTACAAAGGGCACGCCGGCAATCACACCGGCAAAGAGATCAGGGCGTTGGTTGGTGACAGCGCCCATCAGCAGCCCGCCAGCGCTGCGCCCCATGATCGTCAGCCGATCCGGGCGCGTGTAGCCGGCGGCCATCAACGCTTCGGCTGCAGCGATAAAATCACTGAATGAGTTTTGTTTGTGATGGAGCTTGCCATTGTGATACCAGGCGCGGCCCAACTCGCTGCCGCCGCGAATGTGCGCAACGGCAAAGACAAAGCCGCGCTCTAGCAGGCTCAGCCGATTGGCGCGGAAGCCCGGTTCGCTGCTGGCTCCATAGGCGCCGTAGCTATACAGCAGGCAAGGGTTGCGGCCATCCAATACGGTGTCCTTGTGACAGACCAGCGAGATCGGCGCCTGGATGCCGTCCGGCGCCGTTGCCCAGAGCCGCCGCGTCACGTAATCGTCCGGGTTGTAATTGGCGATTTCGTCCTGTTTGAGCACCGTTAGCCGCCGCGTGTCCATGTCGTAGGCATAGACAGTGGGCGGCGTCTTCAAGGATGAATACTGGAGCCGCACCGTTGCTGAGGCAAAAGTGGGGTTCTCCGCCACACTCACGGCGTAAGCCGCTTCGGGGAACTCAATCCAGTGGGTGCTCTCAAGCCCTGGTGCGTCTGGCGTCAGGCGCACCACGCGCACCCGTTTGACGCCGCCCGTCCACTCCAGCGCAACCAGGTGATCCTGAAACAGATCGATCCGCTCGATCAATACGCCGGCTGCTTCCGGCAAGAGCGGTTGCCACACCGCTTCGGCCGGATGATCAACCGGCGTCACCATCACGCGGAAATCCTCGGCGTGATCGTTGGTCAGAATATACAAATGATCGCTGCGATGCTCGATGCGATATTCGCGCCCCTGGCGCCGCGCGGCGACCAGCCGTGGTGCGGCGGGCGCGTCGGCGTCGATGAGGTGCGCCTCGGTGGTCATGTTGCTGCGCAGGTGCACCACGATGAAGCGTTTGCTGCGCGTCTTGTAGAGCGTGACGAAGAAGCGCTCGTCCGGCTCGTGCAACAGGCGAACATCCGCCGCCTGCGCTGCGCCCAGGTCGTGTCGCCACACTGTGTCGGGACGATGCGCGGCATCAACGGTGGTGTAGAAGAACGTGCGGCCGTCATTGCTCCATTCCAGCCCGTAGTATGCGCCGGTGATGCGGTCATCCAGCAAGGCGCCGGTGATCAGATCTTTGACTACGATCGTAAACAACTCATTGCCGTCAACATCATAGGCGTACGCCAACAAGCGATGGTCGGGGCTGACGGCGAACTCACCTACTTCACAGAACGCGTGCCCGGCAGCCAACTGGTTGACATCGAGCAACACCTCTTCGGGTGCGTCCAATGTTCCGGCGCGACGACAGTAGATCGGATAATCCAACCCGGCAACCGTGCGCTGATAGTACCAGTAGCCGCCATCTGCAACCGGTGCTGTGCTGTCTGTTTCGCGGATGCGCGAGCGCATCTCCTGAAACAGGCTCTCTTGCAAAGGGGTCGTGTCTGCCATCACGGCGCCGGCATAGTCGTTCTCGGTCTGGAGATAGGCGATCACCTCCGGGTTGGAGCGGTCGCGCAACCAATAATAATCGTCGATGCGTACATCGCCATGGGCGACCAGGCGCGTCGGACGGCGCGGTGGGGCTGGCGGCAGCGCGACCTGTGAGACAAAGGGCATGGCGTTCTCCTCTCATTGCAGCTTTCAATCTATGGTTGAATGATACTTGCAACCCAATTGATCGACAACCCACGCAGGCGTCATCCTATAAATCCTCGCTTATCTAGGAAGTAGACCCGAAGATGTATGACAGTTTTGTTGGCGTCTGGTTTGTTGCTAGAATGCATAAGATTCGCTAGCCGCCGCTATTGGATGCAATTGCATGTCCTGGAACACGTCATCCTACCCGCCGCCACAACGTCAACGCGCATCCCAGGTGCTCACGATCAGCATTCTGGTCGCTTTCTTCGTGTTGATTGGGTTGAGCTGGTTGTGGTTTGCCACGCAAAATGGGTTGCTGCTGGCGTCGACGCCAACACCGACGGCGACGCCGCTGGCGGCGACGCGCACTCCAACGCCTGACGTCCGCGCCACCAGCGTGGCCGAAGATATGTTGACGCAGATTGCCTTCGCTGCCACTTCGTTGGCGCGGCTCACCGCGCAGGTCGCTCCTCCTGCCGGCCCAGAGGCAACTGCACCCGGCGCGCCTGGAGCGACGCAGCAGATCGTGCAACTCCCTCTGGTGTCGGCGGGGGACTCTTCTACGGCGGCGCCCGGCCAGCCAGCGTCGCCGCTGGCGCCGGACTCACCATTGTTGCCC
>CZCA01001069.1_pt1 | contig 14593 bp, 12 predicted proteins | sample 591981 | NCBI WGS metagenome assembly CZCA01 (sample SAMEA3556810, study PRJEB10932) | anaerobic digester metagenome
CGGAGGCGATGACCTACGGGAGCGGTAGGTCAGCCGCCAACCGGAAAAATGATCAGGAATGAAGCTATGCAGACGTTGTTTTTGTTGATGGTGATTGCCTATTTACTCGGCGCAGTCGGGGCGCTGGTGAGTCGCGGCGCGTGGCGGCGTTGGCTGCCGGCGACAGGCGCCATCGTTGGCGCGCTGGCAGGGATTGCGCTGAGTGTGGCGGTGCTGGCAGGATCGACGCCTTTTACCAGCGCGTGGCCTGATGTGCTGCCTATTGCTGGCGGCATGGCATTTCGCCTGGATCGACTGGGGGCGTTCTTTTTGTTGTTGATCGGCGTCGGCGCGGCGCCGGCGGCGCTGTACGGCGTCGGCTACACCGCCGTCTACGCCGACGGGCGCGCCTCGCTGCGGCGGCTCGGTTTTCTCTTCAACTTGTTCTTGCTCTCCATGAGCATCGTCACGCTGGCCGACAATGTGCTGACCTTTCTGCTGGTGTGGGAAGGCATGTCGCTTACTTCCTATCTGCTCGTCCTCACCGAAGCCAACGTGGGTGAGGAGCGCGACGCGATCGTCCACGCTGGGCTATGGTACGCGGCGATGACGCATATCGGCCTGGCGCTGTTGATGGCAGCTTTCTTTCTGTTGGCGGGCAGCGGCGCGGCAGACTTCACCGCCATGCGCGCCAATGCCGCTACCCTACCCGCCGGGCTGCGCAACCTGATCTTCGTCCTGGCGCTGCTTGGTTTCGGCTCAAAAGCCGGTCTGATGCCGCTGCACGTCTGGTTGCCCCGCGCACACCCTGCGGCGCCCAGCCACATCTCCGCGTTGATGTCTGGCGTGATGATCAAGCTCGGTGTCTACGGTCTCTTGCGCGTGGCGCTGGACTTGCTCGGCGGCGGGCCGACCTGGTGGGGCGCGCTGGTGCTGGCGATTGGCGCCATCTCGGCGCTACTAGGCATCCTCTACGCACTGATGGAGAACGACCTCAAGCGACTACTGGCGTATTCCAGCGTTGAGAATATCGGCATCGTTTTTCTGGGCGTCGGCGCGGGCATGCTCTTTGCGGCGCGCGCGCTGCCTGAGGCGGCGCTGCTAGCGTTCACGGCCGCACTCTTTCATGCGCTCAATCACACGGCTTTCAAGGGGTTGCTCTTCATGGGCGCCGGCGCCATCCTGCACGCTGCGCATACGCGCGACATGAACCTGCTCGGCGGGCTGATCAAGCGAATGCCCCAGACCGCGCTGCTCTTCCTGATCGGCGCTGTAGCCATCGCCGGATTGCCGCCGCTCAACGGCTTTGTCAGCGAGTGGCTGCTGTTCCAGTCGCTGCTGCCCGGCGTCATGAGTGCACAGCCGCTGATTGCGGCGCTGATGACGCTGGTGATCGGCATGTTGGCGTTGACAGGAGGCCTGGCGGCGGCGGCGTTTGTCAAGGCGTTCGGCATCTCCTTCCTGGCCATTCCGCGTTCGGAGGGCGCTGCACACGCACACGAAGTCGACCGCACCATGATGACGGGCATGGGGTTGCTGGCAGCGACCTGCGTCGTGCTGGCGTTAACGGCGACGTGGGGCGCGCCGCTGGCGGGCAGCGTCATGAGCGGGCTGGCAAGTCTGCCAACTGCCATGCCGCCGCTTGCCTTTGGTATGAGCTTGCAGACCTCAGACGATTTCGCCACGATGTCGCCGGCACTGGTGGCGCTGCTGCTGTTCATCGTGTTGGGGCTGACGCCGCTGGCGATGCGCTGGCTGCGCGTGGAGTGGCGGTTGCGCCTGGGCGACACCTGGGGCTGCGGTCGCATCGGCCAGACGCCGCGCATGGAGTACACCTCCACCGCCTTCGCCGAACCGCTGCGTCGCGTCTTTGCGGAACTCTATCGCCCGACGAAAGAGCTGACCATCGACTTTCACCCAGAATCAAAATACTTCGTGCAGTCGATTGAATACCGCACGGAAATTCGCTCCTGGTTCGAGGAATACCTCTATGCGCCGGTCGTGGCGCTGGTGCGCTGGCTGAGCCTGCAGGTGCGCCGGCTGCAAGCCGGTTCGCTGCATGGGTACATAACCTATCTCTTTGTCGTGCTGGTGGTCTTTCTGGGAATCCTGTTATGGCCCTATTGAGCGCGCTGCTTGTCATGACGCTAGTTGGTGGCTACGGCCTGGGTGCGTTGGGTGCACTGCTTTTAGGAGGGCGCCCGGCAGGACGTTTCATCACCGCGCTGGGCGGCGGGGTAGGTGCGCTGGCAGCACTGGTCTTGGGCGTCAGCGCACTGGCTGCCGCCGAAACCATGCCATTTGATTGGAACGCAGCCTACGCCGACAACTTTCTCAGTCTGACGTTCACGGTGGATCGACTGGGGGGAGTGTTCCTGGTTGTGATCGGGCTGGTGGGGCTGGCGGTGACGATCTATGGCTATAGCTACACGGCAGCGTACACCGGGCGCTACTCGCTGCGGTTGCTAGGCGTGCTCATCAATGTGCTGCCGCTCTCGCTCGCCCTCCAGGTGATGGCTGACAACGCCTTCACCTTTCTGTTGATGTGGGAGATCATGTCGCTGTCAGCGTACTGGCTGGTGCTCACGGAGTCGGATCAGCCGGGCACGGTGCGGTCGGGCGTCTGGTACATTGCCATGACGCACCTGGGCTTTGCAGCACTGACAGCAATGTTTCTACTGCTGGCGGGCAACGATTTAAACGCCTCCTTTGCCGCCATACGCGCCCACGCCGCCGTCGAGACGGCACTGATGCGCAATGGCATCTTCTGGCTGGCATTGGTCGGCTTTGGCTCGAAGGCAGGCATCATCCCGCTGCATGTCTGGCTGCCGATGGCGCATCCGGTGGCGCCCAGCCATGTGTCGGCGCTGATGTCGGGCGTCGTGATCAAAATGGGCATCTACGGCCTGGTGCGCGTGTTGTTCGACCTGATGGGCGGCGGACCGACCTGGTGGGGCGGCGTGGTGCTCGGCGTCGGCGCCGTGTCGGCGCTGATGGGTGTGCTCTATGCGCTGATGGAGCACGATCTCAAGCGGCTACTGGCGTATCACTCGGTGGAAAACATCGGCATCATCCTGATCGGCATCGGCGCCGGGCTGATCTTCCAGAGTTATGGCATGTTCACGCTGGCGGCGCTGGGCATAGTCGGCGGTCTCTACCACACGATCAACCACGCCAGCTTTAAGGGATTGTTGTTCCTGGCTGCCGGATCGGTGCTACACGCTGCGCACACGCGCAACATGGAGGAGATGGGCGGGTTGATCAAGCGGATGCCGTGGACGGCCGCGTTCTTCCTCATCGGCGCGGCCGCAATTTCGGCGCTGCCGCCGCTCAACGGTTTCGTGTCGGAGTGGCTGGTCTTTCAGGCGTTGCTGGGCGGCTTCAGCCTACCTGTACCCGAAGCGGCCGCGGCGATGCCGCTGGCAGTTGGCGCGCTGGCGCTGACAAGTGGGCTGGCGGCTGCCTGTTTTGTCAAGGCGTTTGGCATCGCCTTCCTTGCCATCCCGCGCTCGCACGAAGCTGAACACGCACACGAGGCAACGTTGTCGATGCGCGTGGGGATGGGTGTGCTGGCAGTGGCGTGCATCGGGCTGGGATTAGCGCCCTTCGTCGTCGTGCCCTGGCTGGCGCGGAGCGTGGCCGGCATGGCGGGGCTGCCCACAACGTCACCCACCTTCACGGCTGGCGCACTGATCCAGACGCCGCTGAACTTTGGCAGTATGTCTACCACCTGGCTGGCGGTGCTCCTGCTGGCCCTGTTGGGGCTGGCGCCGCTGCTGATGCGTTGGCTGCGCGTAGAGTGGCGACTGCGCGTTGGCGACACGTGGGGCTGCGGTCGCATCGGCCAGACGCCACGCATGGAGTACACGGCGACCGCCTTCGCCGAGCCGCTGCGCCGCGTCTTTGCCGAGCTTTATCGTCCGACGAAGGAGTTGACCATCGACTTTCACCCTGAGTCCAAGTATTTTGTGCAATCGATCGAGTACAAGAGCGAGATCACGCCAGTCTTCGAGCGCGGGCTGTACGAGCCTTTGTTGGGAATGGTGCGCGCGCTGGCGTTTCAGGTGCGACGGCTGCAAGCCGGTTCGTTGCACCTGTATCTGGTCTATGTTGTGATCGTCCTGCTGGTGTTGCTGATTGCGACGAGGTGGTTCTGAAATGGGATACGTTCTGGAAATTGCGCAGGTGGCGTTAGCGTTGGCGCTGGCGCCTGGGCTGGTCGGGCTGATCCGCTGGCTGAAGGCGCGGCTACAAAATCGGCGCGGCGCACCGCCGTGGCAGCCCTACTTCGAGCTGACCAAGCTCTTCCAAAAAGAAGTGGTCATGTCGAACAACGCGTCATGGCTCTTCCGTTTTGCACCATACTTGATCTTCGCCAGCACGGTGGCGGTGGTGTTCTTGATGCCGCTGTTGGCGTCGCCGCTGCCCTTCGACGCCATCGGCGACCTGTTGGTGGTGGTCTACCTGCTCCTGTTGGGCACCTTCTTCCTAGCGCTGGCGGGGCTTGACCCAGGCACGGCCTTCGGCGGCATGGGCGCCAGTCGCGAGATGACTGTCGCTGCTATTGCTGAGCCGACGATTGCGCTGGCGATCTTCGGGCTGGCGCTGGGCGCTGGTTCGACCAACCTGGGGCGCATTGTCACCGAGACGCTGGCCGATCCTGGCGTTGTCATCAGCCCAGGGCATCTGCTGGCGTTTGCTGCGCTCTTCATCGTCACGCTGGCCGAAACGGGGCGGCTGCCGGTGGACAATCCGGCCACGCATCTAGAGCTGACGATGATCCACGAGGCGATGATCCTGGAATATTCGGGGCGCTACCTGGCGCTGATCGAGTGGGCGGCGTGGCTCAAGCTGACGATCTTCTTCACGCTGTTGGCGAACCTGTTTCTGCCCTGGGGCGTGGCGACGACGCTGGCGCCGGGCGACCTGCTGATTGCCATCGGCGCGCTGGTGTTGAAGCTCGCAGCGTTGGGCGTCGTAGTCGCCATCGTCGAAACGCGTGTGGCAAAGCTGCGCCTCTTCCGCGTGCCGGAGTTGCTCAGCGTCTCCTTTGTGCTGGCGCTGCTTGCGGTCACGTCATCGTTCTTGTTGAAGTAGGGGCGAGAAGCGATGAATATCTGGGCGTGAACATCCCGCCCAGTAACGCTTCGTGTCAGTGGGGGCGAGGGGACGATGAAGGTTCCTGTGTGAATGCCCCACCCGGTGCAGTGCAGGCGGGAGTTTCGCTCCTTGCCCTTCACTCTTGCGACTCTTGAAATCAGGTGTTATCGGAATGAACACAGCCTTATTTGCCCAACTTGTCACACTCAGCTCCAGCGTTGTGTTGCTCTTTGGCATCACCCTGCTGTGGCGACGCAGCCTGACTGCCTACATCGATGCGTTTCGCTGGCAGTCGCTCGTGCTCTCCGTACTCTTCGTGCTGATCGGCTATTACAGCAACGACCCGGAACTGTATCTTGTCGCTGTCTTTTTCTTTGCGCTCAAGGTCATCGTCCTGCCGATCTATCTGCGGCGGCTGCAGGCGCGCGTCAAAGTGGTGAACGAAATTGAGCCATACATCAACATTGCCACTTCGCTGATCCTGGCTGGACTGCTGGTGCTATTGGCGTACGCCGTGACGCGACCGCTAGTCGCCGTCAGCACGCTGCCCACGCGCGGCGGTCTACCGTTGGCGATGGGGCTGATCTTCGTCGGTCTGCTGGTGGTGGTGACGCGCAAGAAGGCGCTCACACAGATCGTCGGTTTTCTGGTGATGGAAAATGGAATTGCGCTGCTGGCTGCGTTGGGCACCTACGGTGTGCCCTTTATCATCGAATTGGGCGTCTTCCTGGATGTCCTGATGGGGTTCCTGGTGATGCAGGTCTTTGTGTATCACATCTACGGCACGTTCGAGTCGATCGACGTGAATCAGTTGAGCGAATTGAAGCATTGAGAGCGAAGCTATGACCTTCTTTTTGTTGATTCTACCACCGTTGTTGGCGGCGTTATTGGCGTGGCTGGTGCGCCCCTATCGCTCCTGGGTTGGCTGGGTCAATGCAAGCCTATCGCTAGGTTCGCTGGTTGCAGCTCTGGTGCTGGCGGCGCAGGCCATGAATGCCGCGACGGCGCCAACCTGGGGCTTTGCGATGGGCAGCTTGAATCTGGAGGATGCACTGCGCGTCGATAGCCTGGCGGCCTTGATCCTGATCTGCGTCGCCTTCGTGGCGACGTTGACGCTCTTTCTCAGCCCAGGCGTCGGTGGCAGCAAGCGCTTCAACGCCGCCCACTTGCGTCGCTATCAAATCTTCATCAATCTGTTTATTGCCGCCATGTTGCTGGCGGCAGCCGCCAACAACGTCGGCGTGATGTGGATCGCCATCGAGGCAACAACGATCTTCTCGGCGTTCCTGATCCCGCTGCGGCTGACCAAGGCGTCCGTCGAGGCGTCCTGGAAATACATTCTGCTTGGATCGGTCGGCATTGCACTGGCATTTGCGGGAACTGTGCTGGCCTATTTTGATTTCTTCGCCTTTTTTGGTCGTGTTGAAACTGCCCTCAACTGGAGCGAATTGGTGACAATGGCGCCGCGCTTGCAGCCGGAGGTGATGCAGCTGGCCTTTGTCTTTCTGGTCATCGGCTATGGCGCTAAGGCCGGCATTGCGCCGATGCACACCTGGAAGCCAGACGCCTACGGTGAAGCACCGCCCACGTTGACCGCCTTGATGTCCTCGGCGCTCTTTGCCGTTGCGATGTATGCCATCATCCGCTGGAAGACGGTGGTCGACGTCACCTTGCAAGATCATTACACCGACAACCTGCTACTGGCGTTGGGTCTCTTCTCGCTGGTGGTGGCAGCATTCAGCGTGGTGTTGGCGACCAACTACAAACGCATGCTGGCGTATTCCAGCATTGAGCACACCGGCTTGATCTGCCTGGGGTTGGCGCTTGGCCCGCTGGGCGTCTTTGCCGGGCTACTCCATCTTTTCAACCACACAGCAGCCAAATCGATGATGTTTTTGCTGGTCGATACCATCGAACAGCGCTACCCGACGCCGTTGATCGCCAGCACGCGCGGGTTGCTCAAGACGCTGCCGTGGACGGGCGCGCTCTTTGCAATCGGGCTGCTGATCCTGATCGGTCTGCCCCCCGGCGCCATCTTCATCAGTGAATACGGCATCTTCCGCGCCGGCTTTCTGCGCGACCAGCCCTGGTTGATGGGCGCGGCGCTGCTACTGTTGGCGATTGTCTTTGTCGCGTTTATCAATCACATGAACCACATGCTTTACGGTGAGACGCCAGCCGAAGTAACAGGCGGCGAACGATTCAACTGGCGGCTGGCGCTGCTGCTGCCGAGTGTGATCGTCCTGGTCGTACTGGGGCTGACGCTGCCGGCGCCGCTGGCGACGTTACTCAATCAGAGCGTGGCGATTATCGCGCCTGGGAATTGATGGTGACTGTCATGAGCGATCTTGTACAACTGCAACAGGCATTGACGGCAGCGCTGCCGACAGAGGTTAGCGACTTCCACACCCCGCGCCCGCAGCAGCTCTACTGCCGCCTGGCGCGCGGCGCCGCGCCACAACTGGCGAAACTCTTGCGCGCTGACTTTCAGACCGAACTGGCGTTGCTTGTCGCCAACGACCGCCGCGCCGACCTGGGCGTCTACGAGGTGCATTACCTGTTCGACAACCCGCGCCAGCATTGGTTTCTGCACGCCACCGAGCATCTGCCCGCTGACGATCCCACAATTCGATCGATGGCGACTTTCTATTACCCTGCCTCGCGTTTCGAGCGTGAGATCAAGGACTTGTTTGGCATCCGTGCTGTTGGCCAGCCCGACGAACGCCCGCTGGTGCGGCATGGCTTCTGGCCCGAAAGCTATCATCCGCTGCGTAAAGACGCAACGCCGCCCGCCGACTTTCGCGACGACGGCACGCGCTTCCCTTTCCTGCCCGTCGGCGGCGAAGGCGTCTATGAGATTCCAGTGGGGCCGGTGCACGCAGGCATCATCGAGCCGGGGCATTTCCGCTTCAGCGTGGTGGGCGAAACGGTGATTGACCTCAAAATTCGCCTTTACTTTACGCACAAGGGCACGGAAAAACTCTTCGAGGGACGGCTGCCAGCAGAAGGCGTCGAGCTGGCAGAACGCATCTCCGGCGATACCACCATCGGCCACGCCCTGGCGTATTGCCAGGCAGTGGAGGCGCTGGCCGGCTGTGAAGTTCCTGCGCGGGCGCGCTATCTGCGCACCATCCTGCTGGAGATGGAGCGTCTCTACAATCACGTCGCCGACTTTGGCGCCATTTGCAACGACACGGGTTTCGCCTTTGCGCATTCGCAGTGTTTCCGTATCCGCGAGCGGCTGTTGCGCCTCAACCGGCGGCTGACCGGCAACCGCTTGCTACGCGACGGCGTCGTCCTGGGCGGAGTGAAGCACGACCTGCCCGCCGACCTGAACCTGGGCGCCGAACTGGACGCTATCCTGGCCGACTTCAACGAAGTGGTCGCCATCAGTCTGAACAACACCATGTTGCGCGACCGGTTGGAAGGCACGGGGCGCCTGACCACACCCACCGCCATCGATCATGGCGTGCTCGGCTATGTCGCGCGCGCGTCGGGCATTGACATTGACACACGACGCGATCATCCCTTCGCCGCCTATGCCGAATTGCCGGTGCAGCCGCCGGTCTTTGCCACTGGCGATGTCTATGCACGCGCCATGGTGCGCGTCGAAGAGTTCCGCGCCTCGGTGAAGTTGATCCAACAGGCAACAGCGACGCTGCCGCAGGGGGCGCTCACGGCGCCTGTGGGTAAAGCACCTGCGTGGGCGTCGGCCTTTAGCGCCGTCGAGGGTTGGCGCGGGATGATTTTGCACTGGGTCATGATGGATGAACAGGGACGCCTCTATCGCGTCAAGGTGAAGGATCCGTCCTTTGCCAACTGGCCAGCGCTGTCCTTTGCATTGCTCAAGAACATCGTGCCGGATTTCCCATTGTGCAATAAGTCATTCAATCAGTCTTACTCCGGCAACGATCTGTAGGAGTGTGGCTGGCCTGGAAATAGCTAACTGGGCCAGCCATGACTGTATGGTTATGCTTGCTCGCTCCCTACGCACCGGACTAACGTCTGTCAGTGGCAGCTCGCCATGTGGTAGACAATATCTGTGGCAGAGAGCACACCCATCGGCTTGAGCCTGTCGCCCACCGGCTCGACCGCGACGACGCGGTGAATATGGCGTTCGATCAGCAGCGCCATCACCTTTTCCAATCGATCGTGCAGACGAACCGTCACCACATCGGCGTTCATGTAGGCTTGCACGTGCTGATGCTGCCAGTCATCCCGTTCATAGCAGGCGCGCACCAGGTCGGTGCGGGTAATGACGCCAGCCAGAAAGCCATCAGGATCGACTACCACCAGCGCGCTGATGTTGTGTTCCTGCATGATACACGCAGCGTTCATCAAGGTGGCGGTCGCTTTACACGTGGTGACGCCAAAGCGTTTGGCTTCAAGTACAGTCATGTTTTTCATGGGGAGCGCCTCCTTTTTGTGAAGAAATGCACGAAGAACTGGCGCTATTGTACTTCACGCAGCCGCTGCTCACAACTGATACACTACTTTTACGCACTGTTTGACAAATCCGCCATTCCCTTGTATCCCTACACCTATGCAATGGTTCTCAATCCGCCGTCAGCGCGGCGCACCGCGTATCACCGGCTTCTACACCATCACTGGCGAGTCGCTGGTCGTGGAGGTGCGCTGGCCCGGCGGCGGCCTGGTGTGGAACACGCCGATCGCCATCCATGCCCGGCGGCGTGGTCACACGACGCGACAGCCTGTGGTGGACATGACGCGGCTGGCGCAGGTGGCGTTGACACTGCTCACGATAGCGACGATTGCCCAGATTGGGCGCAAGCAAAGGGAAGGTTCTCATGCGTGAAGGCAACAACGCGCCATTCTTGGCGCTGCCCGTGCGCTCCGTGGATGAGGCGGGCCGGCTGATCGGGCGACTCTTCGATGTGGCGCGCACCGACGCCGTCTTCGGCGAGCCACTGACGCGTGGCGAGTCTACAGTGATCGTAGCATCGGAGCTGACAGTGGGCATGGGCGTCGGCTTTGGCGGCGGCGAGGGCGGCGACCCCACTGGCGAGAATGGCAGCGGCGGCGGTGGGGGCGGCGGGGGCGGTTATGCGGTCGGGCGCCCGGTTGCCGTGGTGGCTATTGACAGCCAGGGCGTGCGGGTGACGCCGGTGTTCGACCTGACCAAAGTCGCCATTGCTGGCATCACCGCGCTTGGCGCCATGTTCATCGCCTACCGGCAGATGAAGCGCACGGCGAATAAGCTGCACGCAGAATGAGTCGTCATTGATCATTGGTGGCTCGTCACATCAACAGGAACTGCTCTATGTCCAAACCGCTGCCTACTTTTCAGGATGTACTGCGGGCGCGCCGCGTGATTGCGCCTTACCTGCCGCCTACACCGCTGCACCACCACCCACAGTTGGATGTGCTGCTGGGCGCCACCGTCTTTGTCAAGCACGAAAACTACCAGCCGATCGGCGCGTTCAAGGTGCGCGGCGGCATCAACTTCATGGCGCACCTGGCGGCTGAGGAACGCGCACGCGGCGTAGTCACCGCCTCGACCGGCAATCATGGGCAATCGGTGGCCTATGCAGCGCAGTTGTTCGGCGTGCGTGCGGTGATCGTCGTGCCAGAGGGCGCCAACCCGGTCAAGGTGAATGCGATGCGCGCCTATGGCGCCGAGGTGGTCTTTCATGGCGCCGATTTTGAGGCAAGCAAGCGCCATTGTCTGACGCTGGAGCAAGAGCAGGGGCTGCGCTTCGTGTCATCGGGCGATGAGCCACTGCTGATCGCTGGCGTCGCCACCCATACGCTGGAAATTCTGGAGATGCAGCCCGACATCGACGTCATCTTCGCGCCGGTCGGCGGCGGCAGCGGCTGTGCGGGCGCGTGTCTGGTGGCGAAGAGCATCAACCCGCGCATCCAGGTGATCGGCGTAGCTGCGTCGGGTGCGCCGGCTGGCTACTTAAGTTGGCAGGCGCGCGGCGAGCGCACGGCGTCGATCGCCACCCGCGCCGCCGGTCTCGCAACCGGCGCGCCCTTTATGATGCCGCAACAGATTATGTGGGAGCATCTTGATGATTTTGTTCTGGTGGAAGATGCCGACATGATCGAGGCGGTGCGGCTCTACCTGGAGAAAGCCAAGACGCTGGCGGAACTGGCCGGCGCGGCGCCATTGGCGGCGGCGATCAAGATGAAGGGACAAATCGCCGGCAAGCGCGTCGCTCTGATTCTGAGTGGCGGCAACGCCTCGCTGGAGGAGTTAGCACTGAGCATCCGGTAAACCATGAACGAGACGCCTACGCCCCAACAGATTCCGCTGCCCGGCTTCATCCGTCGTAGCAATCACCAATATCGCTGGTCACGGTGGATTACAGTGGGCACACTGTTGCTGCAGGCGGCGGTGTTTGCGGGCACCGCTGCGTTTCTGATCTGGACGATCGATTGGGAAATGGCGAGCATTCTCGATGAGCCGCCGGCTGACGTACTGGTGCAGATGCTGCAGGCGCTGGCGCTCTTGCCCTTTGTTGCGCTTGTCCTGGTTTGTGTCGTCGTCTGTCTGGTGCGCCCACGCATTGGCTGGCATCTTGGCTTGCTCACCGAGTCACTAATTTTGCTCGTGGCGCTGCAACTCTACTTTTACGACCGCGACCATGTACTCTCCGAGCGCCCGCTGCTCTTTGTCTACATGCTGGGCGCTATCCTGATCATCATCTTCATGAACTCGCCAGAAGGACGGCTGCTGCTCGGCTCGCCGCCTCACGCGCACGAAACGGATGCGCACCCTCATGGATGAGCAACAACAACGCGACCTGCTGCAGCGCTATGAGCCGATCATCCGCTTTACGCATGGGGAAGAGTTTTATCCGATGAATGCGGAGGCGTACATCCGCGCGTGCAGCCTCTGGATCAAGCGCCCCGGTGAACCACCGCAGGAATTGGCGCCAGCCAGTCAGGTGACCCCAGAGACGCTGGCGACCTTTACTGAGGACAATAAGAATAGCGGTGTGTATTATCTCAAGTTCACAGAGCCGTTGAGCGCAGCCGAGATGGCCGTCCAGGCCCTGCGCCAGCGACGCGAGGGCGAGCATATCGCCGCCGACTTCCAGATTGTCAAAGGGCGCCTGGTGCGCGTCGGATATCTCTCGCGCGTTGTGGATGGACTATTCCGCGTTGCGTTGCTGGTGCGTGGCCGCGTGCCGGGCGATGCGGCGGCGGCGGCTTCGCTGGGCTATCATACGCTGCTGGCGCAGGGGCATCAGCATGTCTATCATGGGCGCGTCGTCGAAGAGAGTGGCTGGACGGTGCTCCAATACTGGTTCTTTTACCTCTACAACAACTGGCGTTCGCGCTTCTCCGGCGCCAACGACCATGAGGCGGATTGGGAGATGATCAGCATCTATCTGGCGCCAGATAGCGCCGGCGAGCTGCGTCCGGAGTGGGTCGCCTATGCCTCCCACGACTACGCCGGTGACGATCTGCGTCGGCATTGGCGCGACCCCGAAGTAGAAAAAGTCGATGATCACCCGGTGATCTATGCTGGCGCCGGTTCACATGCCGCCTATTTCCGCGCAGGCGAGTACCTAACCAAGATCGAATTGAACGCGCTGGCGCCGATCACCCGGACCACGCGCCAGGTGCAGCGCGTCTGGAAACGCCTGATGCGCGAGCCTGATGCGCCCACCGAGGATGCCGAGCCGGTGCTGGCGATCCCTTTTGTAGACTATGCGCGCGGCGATGGGTTGGCGATCGGCCCTGGCGGAGATGAGCCATGGGCGCCGCCCATGCATATCGACGAGACGGTGGGCTGGGTGCGCGGCTATCGCGGGTTGTGGGGGCTATACACGCAGGATCCATTTGCAGGTGAAGACGCACCCGCCGGGCCGATGTTCAACCGCGACGGTACGGTGCGCCGCGCCTGGTACGATCCGGTGGGCTGGGCTGGGCTAGACAAGGTGTCGCCAGCCGCAGCAACCCTGGAGCTCGTGCGCCGACAGCGCCAGCAACTCGTCGATCATCGCACCCTGCTGCGCGCCCAGGTGGCAGAAAAGACTGCCGGGTTGCGCGGGTTGGATGTGCAGGCGACGGCCATTCGTCCCCAAGCACATTTGCGGGCGCTCTACACACAGATCCGCAGCGAGATCATGCAGCAATCCGCCGCAATTTCAGATTTGCAAGCTGAAATCACGGCGACAGATGCCCTGCTGGAAAGTCTCGACCGCCACGAAGCGCACCTGTTAGCGGGTGGCAGTCCCCCGCTACGCGTCCACATCCAGCGCGCTCATACGCCCGCTGCGCTCGACCGCGTGGGCAGTCGACAGGTGGCTGAGCTGTGGGCAGCGATCAGCGTCACGGTGCTGTTGGTGGCTTTTGTGCTGCTCTTCGCCTTCAACCCGCGCTTTCTCCCTGTCTGGTTGGTGGCGATTCTGGCGCTCTTCATCTTCATCGAAGCCAGCGTGCGCGGCACCTTTACGCGCGTGGTGGGCAGCTTTGCCACTGCGCTCGCCATTGCCGCCGCGCTGGTGCTGCTTTATGAATTCTTCTGGTGGGTTGTTGGCGGCGCAATCCTGGCGCTGGCGTTTTACATCCTGTGGGATAACCTGCGCGAACTGACGCGTAGCTGGCGGGCGTAGGCAAGATGACATCGTGTTGCGTGTTGCGTGCTACGTGTCAGAATCTCTCACGCAACACGTAATACGCAACACTGCGCTCATAAAATATCAACTAGAAATCATTAAGTCGCGGCTGTCGGGGACGTCGTGTAATTCATGCGCGCTTCGAACACCGCCTGCACATCGCGTGCGCGCCGACAATCGAGATAGAGACGTAGCAGGCGCAGCTCATCATAGGGGACGCGGCCGCCAAACTCCTCAAAGATCGGCCCCAACATGTGGGCGTCGGTCGCCGACAATCGGCGCAACACGCCTTGTTGCAACTCCGGCGCCAGCGCCGACGCCGCCAGCACGCGCCGATGATCGAGTTGATGACCGGCCTGCTGGTAGCGCTCCAGGTTGTGGATGATGGTCTCGCGCTTGACGCCAAAGGCTGCCTGTAATTCGGCCACACTGCGCCCGGCTTCGAATAGCTCGCCAACTTCCTCAAAGCGACGCTTTCCTGACACCGGCAGCAGCTGCGCCGTGTGCTGCGTTGGGTCGATCCCTTCCTCCTGGCAATAGGTGCGCACACAAGTGAGGAACTGTTCGCCAAATTGACGCAGCTTAGCCTCACCGACCCCGTAGAGTGCATGCAACTCCTCGATGCTCTGGGGAAGTCGCGTCGCCATTTCGATCAGCGTGCGATCACCAAAGATTATGTAGGCTGGAACATGCAGTTCGTCAGCCAGCGCGCGGCGCAAAGCGCGCAGGCGGCTAAATAGCTGGCTATCGTAGCCGCGCCCCGTTACGCTCGCGCCAGGCTCCGCTGGATGCGTCGCGCTTGCGCCGGCCAGGATGTTGGCGGGCACGCGCACAGTCTGTTCCTTGCGGAGTACGGCCCAGCCGGCGTCGGTCAGTCGCAGCCCACCGTGCTCCAGGTCCTGGTCGAGCAACCCTTGCAG
>CZCA01004283.1_pt1 | contig 14589 bp, 10 predicted proteins | sample 591981 | NCBI WGS metagenome assembly CZCA01 (sample SAMEA3556810, study PRJEB10932) | anaerobic digester metagenome
CCCACGCCGCCCACCCCGCCCGCGGCGGCCGTCGCCACCGCGACGACCAGCATGCCGCGTACGCTGGCATACACGCCGTTCACGACGTCCTCGACGCCTCGCCGCCAGGCGGGCAGCAGCGCCCCCTGCGGCTCCCCGCGCAACCAGGCCAGCAGGGGGCGCTGCGTCAGCACGATGAAGACGAGCAGCAGCAGCGCCCAGAACACCGCGAACGCGGGCGCGGTGCGCTCGACGACCAGATTCCACACCAGCAGTCCCACCGGCAGCAGGAAATACAGCCCTGCCCGCAGCGCCTCGCCCGGCAGGCTGCGCCCCCCCGCGTCGAGTCCGTCCTCGCGCAGCGCACTGTTCGCGCCAAAGCGCAGCAGCAGCACGTAAGCGAGCACGAGCAGCACACCCGTCACCAGCGGCCCCGCTGCGGGCGCCCAGACCCGTATCAGCGGCACCAGCGCGGCCAGCAACGCAAGCACCGAAGCCACGCCGGCCAGCCCGGCCAGAAAGCGTCGAAGTGAGACCTGCCAGCGTACCGGCTGGCGTGGCAGCCCCTCGAGGCCGGCCTTGACCGCCTCGAAGTGCACGATGATCAGCAACCCCGCATAGGCGATCAGCGCCGAGATCAGGGCATGGCGCAGCACGTCCACATAGGGGATGCCCACATACTCGACCATCAGGAAGGCGGCGGCCCCCATCACCGGCGGCATCACCTGACCATTGACCGACGAGGCGACCTCGATCGCCGCAGCCTTGTCCGGGGCGTAGCCGACGCGCTTGATGAGCGGAATGGTGAGCGGCCCGGTCGACACCACGTTGATCACCGAGGCGCCGGAGAACAAGCCGGTCGCCGCCGACACGCCGACCGCTGCCTTTGCGGGCCCCCCACGCATGTGGCCGACCAGGGCGAGCGCGCTGCGAATGAAATAGCTGCCACCCCCGCCGCTGTCGAGGAGGGCGCCGAACAGCACGAAGAGGAAGATGAACTCGGCCGAAATCCCGAGGGCGACACCGAACACCGCGTCCGTGCCCAGCCACAGCCGCTCGAGCGTGTGCGCAGGCGAGGCCCCTTTGTGCGCGATCAGGTCGGGCGCGAGGGGGCCGAGCAGCACGTAGGCGAGCAGGACCAGCAGGAACACAAGCATCGGCCAGCCCAGCAGGCGGCGCACGGCCTCGAGCAAAAGCACCACGCCGACGAGCGCAACCACGACATCGACGGTACGCGGGTCGCCCGGGCGGAGACTGAGCTGCTCGTAGAAGAGCAAGAGATGCCCCGCGCACAGGGCGCCCGCCACGCCCAGGACGGGATCGAGCAGACGCGCGGTACGGCCGGGCCGGCCCCGCACAGCGGGAACGAGCAGGAAGCACAGCAGCAGCGCGAAGGCCAGATGCAGCGAGCGCAGCTGCGCCACGGCGAGCTGGCCGAAGTCGAGCAGCACCGGCAGCGGCGACGCCGCCCAGAGCTGGAACAGGGCCCACGCGATTGCGACCCGGGCGGCGACCTCCGTCCTCGACGGCGCGCGCCCGGTCGCCGCGCTCACAACAAGGGAGCGAGCCAGCGCGCCGCTTCATCCACCTCCATGCCGGTGCGACGCGCCCAATCCTCGAGCTGGTCACGGCCGATCTTCGGGATGGCGAAGTAGTGGCTCTCGGGGTGGGCGAAGTAGAAACCGCTCACCGCCGCAGCCGGCGTCATCGCGTAGCTCTCGGTCAGATCCATGCCCGCATTGTGCCGCGCATCGAGCAGCTCGAACAATGCGCCCTTGACCGTGTGGTCAGGGCAGGCCGGGTAACCCGGCGCGGGACGGATGCCGCGGTACTGCTCGGCGATCAGCGCCTCGTTGTCGAGCGCCTCGTCGGCGGCGTAGCCCCAGCACTCGCGGCGAACGCGCTCGTGCAGCCACTCGGCGCAGGCCTCGGCGAGGCGGTCGGCGAGGCTCTTCAGCATGATGGCGTGGTAGTCGTCGTGCGCGGCCTCGAACTCGGCAAGCTTGGCCTCGATGCCCAGCCCGGCGGTCACGGCGAAAGCGCCGACCCAGTCCGCGACGCCCGACGCCTTGGGCGCCACGAAGTCCGCCAGGCACCAGTGCGGTTTGCCCGCCGGGCGCTCGTGCTGCTGCCGCAGGCCGTGCCACACCATGGCCAGGTGCTTGCGATCCTCGCCGGTGTAGATCTCGATGTCGTCGCCCACCGCGTTGGCCGGGAACAGGCCGAACACCGCCTTGGCCTGCAGCCAGTTCTCGGCGACGAGCTTGTCGAGCATGGCCTTGCCGTCGGCAAAGACACTGCGCGCGGTCTCCCCCACCACCTCGTCGTCGAGGATGGCGGGGAAGCGGCCGGCGAGGTCCCAGGTCTGGAAGAAGGGGCCCCAGTCGATGTAATTCACCAGCTCGCCGAGTTCGACGTCGATCGCCTGCACGCCGAGCATGTTGGGGCGCGGCGGGAAATAGGGGACAGACCCCGATTTCCCTTCAGGAAATTGGGGTCTGTCCCCTATTTCCCAGCGGAAGGCATTCGCACGCGCGGCCTCGACGCTCACCAGCTGCACGCCCTTCTTGTTGGCGTGCAGGGCGCGGATCTTCTCGTAGTCGGCGGCGACCTCGGCCTTGAAGGCTTCGCTCTGCCCTTCGGACAGCAGCGCAGTCACCACGCCCACCGCGCGCGAGGCGTCGGGCACGTACACCACCGGCTGGTCGTAGTGCGGCGCAATCTTGATCGCGGTGTGGTTGCGGCTGGTGGTGGCGCCGCCGATCAGCAGCGGCACGGAAAAGCCCTGGCGCTTCATCTCGGCAGCGACGTGGCTCATCTCCTCGAGCGAGGGGGTGATCAGCCCGGACAGGCCGATCGCCTGCGCGCCGTGCTCCTTGGCCGCTTCCAGGATCTTCGCTGCCGGCACCATCACGCCGAGGTCGATCACCTCGTAGCCGTTGCAGCCGAGCACCACGCCGACGATGTTCTTGCCGATGTCGTGCACGTCGCCCTTGACCGTGGCCATGATGATGCGGCCCTTGCTGCTGGCGCCGGTGCGCAGCTTCTCGGCCTCGATGTAGGGGATCAGGTGGGCGACCGCCTGCTTCATGACGCGCGCCGACTTCACCACCTGGGGCAGGAACATCTTGCCCGCGCCGAAAAGGTCGCCGACCACGCTCATGCCCGCCATCAGCGGACCCTCGATCACCGCCAGCGGCGGCTTGCCCTCGGCCTCGAGCTTGGCGCGCACCTCCTCGGTGTCGGCAACGACGAACTCGGTGATGCCCTTGACCAGCGCGTGGCTCAAGCGCTCTTCCACCGACCACGCGCGCCAGGCGAGGTCCTGGGTGGATTCCCTGGCCTGGCCCTTCACCGTCTGCGCCAGCTCGACCAGCGCCTCGCCCGCGCCGGGCTTGCGGTTCATCACCACGTCCTCGACCTTGTCGCGCAGCACCGGGTCGAGTTCGTCATAGACGCCGAGCTGGCCGGCGTTGACGATGCCCATCGACAGCCCGGCCTTGATCGCGTGGTAGAGGAACACGGTGTGGATCGCCTCGCGCACCGGGTCGTTGCCGCGGAAGCTGAAGGACACGTTCGACACCCCGCCCGAGGTCTTGGCGTAGGGCAGGTTGTCCTTGATCCAGGCCACGGCGTTGATGAAGTCGACCGCGTAGTTGTCGTGCTCCTCGATGCCGGTGGCGATGGCGAAGATGTTGGGGTCGAAGATGATGTCTTCGGCCGGGAAGCCGGCGCCGCCTTCGGCCACCGGCTTCACGAGCAGCTTGTAGGCGCGCTCGCAGATCTCGGTCTTGCGACGGAAGGTATCGGCCTGGCCCTGCTCGTCGAAGGCCATCACGATCACCGCGGCGCCGTAGCGGCGCGCGAGCCGGGCCTGGCGCAGGAACTCGGCCTCGCCCTCTTTCATCGAGATCGAGTTGACCACGCCCTTGCCCTGGATGCACTTGAGGCCGGTCTCGATCACCGACCACTTCGACGAGTCGAGCATGATCGGCACGCGCGAGATGTCGGGCTCGGTAGCGATCAGCTTGCAGAAACGCTCCATGGCGGCGACCGAATCGAGCATCGCCTCGTCCATGTTGATGTCGATGACCTGGGCGCCGTTCTCGACCTGCTGGCGCGCGACCGCGAGCGCGTCGTCGAAGCGGCCCTCGAGGATCATGCGCGCGAAGGCCTTGGAGCCGGTGACGTTGGTGCGCTCGCCGACGTTCACGAACAGGGCGTCATTGCCGACGTTGAAGGGCTCGAGGCCCGACAGGCGCAGTTTCTTGTCGATGGTCGGCACAGCACGCGGCGCCAAGCCCTGGACGGCCTCTGCGATCGCCGCGATGTGCGCCGGCGTGGTGCCGCAGCAGCCGCCGACGATGTTCACCAGCCCGCTCTGCGCCCACTCGCGGATCTGGCTGGCGAGGTGCTCGGGGGTCTCGTCGTAGCCGGTGGGCGACAGCGGGTTGGGCAGGCCGGCGTTGGGGTGGGCGGACACATGGGTGTCGCAGACGGTGGACAGCTCCTCGACGTACTGGCGCAGCTGGTCGGCGCCGAGCGCGCAGTTGAGGCCGAAGCTGATCGGCTGCGCGTGGCTGAGCGAGTTCCAGAAGGCCTCCGCGGTCTGGCCCGACAGCGTGCGCCCGGAGGCGTCGGTGATGGTGCCCGAGATCATCACCGGCCAGCGCCTGCCCAGGTCCTCGAACAGCTTCTCGATCGCGAACACCGCCGCCTTGGCATTCAGCGTGTCGAACACGGTCTCGATCAGCAGGATGTCGGCGCCACCTTCGAGCAGGCCCTTGGCAGAGTCGTAGTAGTCGTCGGCGAGTGCGTCGAAGCTGATGTTGCGGAAGCCGGGGTCGTTCACGTCGGGCGAGATCGACAGCGTGCGCGAGGTCGGCCCCAGCACGCCGGCACAGAAGCGCGGCTTGGCGGGGTTGTGCGCGGTGTACTCGTCGCACAGCTGGCGCACCAGGCGCGCGCCCTCGACGTTGAGCTCGTAGGCCAGCGCCTCCAGCCCGTACTCGGCCTGCGACACGCGGGTGGCGTTGAAGGTGTTGGTCTCGATGATGTCGGCGCCGGCCTCGAGATAGGCGCGGTGGATGCCGGCGATCACCTGCGGGCGGGTGAGCGCCAGCAGGTCGTTGTTGCCCTTGAGGTCCTTGGGGTGATCGAGGAAGCGCTCGCCGCGGTAGTCCGCCTCGCCCAGCTTTTCCTGCTGGATCATCGTGCCCATCGCGCCGTCCAGGATCAGGATGCGCTCGGCGAGAAGCTGGCGGAGTTCGGTGCTGCGATCGGCTTGCATGGGTCGGTCCTCGGTCGTTCGACGGTCGCCGGGCAACGCCACGCACAAATGCGAACGGCGCCACAAACCGGCTGAAGGTTTGTGAGCGCCGTTGATCGGTTGCCGAGCCTGGCCCGCACAGGATCGGTGGGTCGCAGCGCTCCTCGGCAAGGCCGCGATTCTAGCCCTTGTCGCGCGGCACTGCCAAGACCGCGCCGCCATCCCGCGGCGGCGTCACCAGAACCAGGGGTGGGCGAAGGGATGAGGGTAGAAAGGGCGCGGATACCCCCACCACCCCGGGCCCCAGGCCCACGGATGGGGGTAATACCCGCCCCAGCCGCCGAACACCGCCCCGTCGCGCGGATAGACATAGGTCTGGCTGGTGCGCACCACCTTGTCGTCGATGAAATGCACGTTGAACAGCACGGCGATGCCGGGGCCGTCGTTGCGGATGTTCCAGTCCCAGACCGTCTCGCCGGAATTCGTGAAGCGCTGCTCGGAGCGGTGGGTGCCGAGCAGGCGCGACACCTGCTCCTTGTCCATGCCGCGCTCGACGCGGGCGAGGTTCTCGGGGGCGAGCGCATCCCACTGCCGCAGCACGATCCCACCCGGGTCGACCTGCACCATCAGGCAGGTCCAGCCGTTGGGCTGGGTCGAGTACTCGAGCGTGGTGGTGCCGTCGTCGTTGCGCCAGCGCCGGGTTGGCTCGCCGCGCGCGGAGATCGCCTCGGCCTCGGTCGTGTAGGGACGCGGCGGCTCGAAGCTGGCGCAGCCGGCGAGCAGTCCGGCCAGCAGCAGGATCAACACCCACCCCGTCGCGAACGGCTGGCTGCGTGTGAAACGATGCATGCGGGAAAACATCTCGACCTCCCGTCTAGTGCCTGTACTGGGTATAGCGCCCGGTGCCGGTCACCCGGCCGTCGTTGTTGAAGGACACGGTGAAGAACACCGGATCGCCGGTGCCGGGGGCGCCCTGCGAGATCCGCCACTCCCACACCGTCTCCTGCTTGAGGTGGAAGAACTGGCTCGAAGCCGGCTTGCCGAGCAGGCGGCGCACCTGATCGCCGTTCATGCCGTTTTCGACCTTGGCGAAGGTCTCCTCGTTCAGCACCTGGTCGATCTGGCGCAGGATCTGGTCAGGGCCGATCGTGATCATGAAGCACTCGATACCCTGCGGCTGACGGCTGAACTCCCAGGTGACCGAGCCGTCCTCGTTGCGCCACTCCATGTGCGGCGGCCCGAAGCGTTCGCGCACCTCGGCGGCGGTTGATACGCCGGGCTGCAGTTCGCGCACGTTGATGTAGTCGCAGGCGGTGATGCCGATCGCGGACAGCAGTCCGCACAGCCAGGCGATGAGGCGTTTCATCCGGATCCTCCCGATTGCGCCCGAACGTCGGCGCGGACCAGACGCGCAGGGCCGCGCCGTCGCGCGAACCCCGTGGGTCGCGCGCACTGAGACGCCATCAGCATCCGCCATGCACGCCGGATTTGCAACGTCCGAAGGGTGTGCATCTGCAATCCATGCGGAGTGCGCGCACGCGCCGCCCGGCCTGCACAAAAAGGGGCCGCGCAGGATCACCCCTGCGCGGCCCCTTCAGACGGCGTCTGGGCGAGCGCCACGCGGCGATCCGCCCGCTGGCGCTCACTTCATGTCGGCGATCGACTCGTAGCCCGTGCCGCTGACCTTGAAGAAGGCGTAGCTGCCGGGCACGTCGCCGGCGGCATCGAACTCGTGGTCCCCGCCGGCGCCCTTGTAGTCGATGTCCTTGCCCTCGGCGATCAGCTGCTTGGCCTTCGCCCACTCACCAGCCATGATCGGCTCGCCCGGCGCCATCGCCACCGCGCGCAGCGATTCGGCCAGCTTCGCCTTGTCCCCGCCGGCCTTCTCGATCGCAAGCGCGGCGAGGAAGGCAGCATCGTACGAGGTGGTGGCGAACACCGCGTCGATGTTCTCGCCCGCGGCCTTGAAGGCCTTGTTGAAATTGTCGAGCGAGGCCGATGCCTCGCCGACCGGCGCCGAGACGAAGAAATTCTCGAGGTTCTTGGCACCGATGGACTTGACCAGCCCCTCGGACTTCATGCCGTCAGCGCCGACGAAGGTCTTGAAGAAGTTGTTCTCCAGCGCCTGGCGCAGCAGGGTCAGGCCGGTGCCGTCGCCGTAATCGAAGAGGATCAGGGTGTCGGCGCCGCCGCGGGCAAGCGTGGCCAGCTCGGAGCGGTAGGAGGCCTTGCCCTCCTCATGGCCCGAATAGCCGGCAATGGTGCCGCCGTTGGCCTCGAACTCGGCCTTGAAGGATTCGGCCAGGCCCTTGCCGTAGTCGTTGTTGAGATAGGCCACCGCGACCTTGTCGATGCCGCGCGCCTTCAGGGTGCGCGCCAGCGCACGGCCCTGGTAATCATCGGACGGCAGGGTGCGATAGACGAGATCCTTGTCGTTGAGCTTGGTGATCTCGGGCGAAGTACCCGAGGGGGTGATCAGCAGTACGCCGGCGGGCACGGCGACCGAGTTGGCGGTCGCGAGCACCGCACCCGAGCAGGCCGGGCCGACGATGGCGATCACGCGGTCGATGTTCACCGCCTTGGTGGCGGCGTCGGTGGCGTTCTGCGGGTTGCAGGCGCTGTCGCCGAGCACGACTTCAAGTTTGCCGCCCTTGAGGATGCCGCCCTGCTCATTGACATGGGCTACCGCCAGCTTGGACGCTGCCGCCATCGGCGGCGCGAGCGCCGCGATCGGGCCTGAGATCGCCGCCAACAGGCCGATCTTGACATCCTGGGCGTGCGCCGGCGCGGCAACGACAGCGGCGCCAAGCGCGGCACCGACCAGACCTGCGATTGCTTTCTTCTTCACCTTGTCACCTCCTGAATGTGCCGAAGCACGTGATGGTTGAGTACGGCCCGTGCGGGCCTGTGCCGGGTTGCGGTCGAACCTGCCCGGCTCGGTCAGCGATGCGGCGGAGAGCCCGCCTGGCGCTCGGGCAGGATGCCCTCGGGGCGGAAGCGCAGCACCAGCTGCAGCGTCAGCCCGATGATGAACACGCGCGCGTACTTGGCCTGCACAGCAATCTCGGTGGGCAGGCGGTCGGTGAGCAGCTCGGACACCGACCAGATGATCCAGATCACCGCCGCACCCAGGATGGCGCCGCGGTTGTTCCCCGAACCGCCGAGGATCAGCATGATCCAGATCAGGAAGGTGGCGATCATCGGGTCGATCGCCTCGGGCGTCACCGAGCGATTGAAATGCACGAACAGCGCCCCGGCCAGGCCCATCAACGCCGAACCGAACACGAAGGCCTGCAGCCGGCGCGCCTCGATGCGCTTGCCCATCGCCGCAGCGGCGAGCTCGTTGTCGCGGATGGCGCGCATCATCCGCCCCCAGGGCGCCTTGACCTGGCGCTCGACGAGCAGGTACGCGGTGAGCAGCAGCACCAGCACGAGACCGAGATAGGCGAGCTGCGAAGGCATGTAGTCGAGGTCGCCGAAGGGGCGCGGGATGCCATTGACGCCGCGCACGCCGCCAGTCAGCCAGTCCTCGGTGCGGATCACCAGGCGGATGATCTCGGCGATGCCGATGGTGGCGATGGCGAGGTAGTCGGAGCGAAAGCGCAGGCAGATCTTTCCGATCGGCCAGGCGATGAGGCCGGCAGCCACCATCGAGGCCAGCCAGCCCACCACCAGTGGCAGCTCGTAGCCGCCCAGCCGGCCCGTCGCGGGCAGGCTGGTGAGGATGGCCGAGGCGTAGGCGCCGACCGCGAAGAAGCCCGCGATGCCGGCATTGAACAGCCCGGTGAAGCCCCACTGGATGTTCAGCCCGAGCGCGAGCAGCGCGTAGATGCCGATCAGGATGGCCATGAAGACCGCGTAGTTGGCAAGTCCGAGCAGATCCATCAGAGCACCTTGCCGTTGAGCAGGCCGCGCGGGCGGACGAGCAGGATCAGCAGCAGCAGCGCGAAAGCGGTAGCCGCCTTGTACTGCGCCGGCAGGAAGAAGATCGACATCTCCTCGGCGATGCCGACGATGAGGCCGCCGAGCACCGCGCCCTCGACGCGCCCGACGCCGCCGACGATGGCGGCGGCGAACATCGGCAGCAGCACCTGCCAGCCCATCATCGAGTCAAGCTCGGTGTTGATGCCGAGCATGAAGCCGGAGGCCGCGCACAGCGCACCGACGATCGCCCAGGTGAGCATCGTGACCTTGCGGTTGTCCACGCCAGACAGTCGCGCGAGGTCCGGGTTGTCGGACATCGCCCGCATCGCCTTGCCCCAGCGCGAATGGCCGAGGAAGAGTGCCAACCCGACCACGATCAGCACCACCGCGGCGAGCGTGTACAGCTCGCGGTCGCGCAGCAGGATGCCGAAATAGTCGTCCGGGCGCACGATGCCGCTGGAGTAGGTGCGCGGATCGACGCCGAACACCACCTGGACCACCGAGCGAAGCATCAGCGCGACACCGAGCGAAGCCATCACGGTGACGATCTTGGGGCGCGCCTTGAGGTAGTCGTAGAACACCTTGTCGACCCCGATCGCGACCACCGCGACCACCGCCATCGCGATCGGCAGCGCGGCCCAGGGGTCCATGCCGCTGGCGACGAGCGCCAGCGCGACGAAGGCACCGAGCGTGGCCATGTCGCCATGTGCGAAGTGCGCGAAGCGCAGGATGCCGAACACCAGCGTGATGCCGATCGCGCCCACCGCGTAGATGGCGCCGAGCACGATGCCCGGCACGAGGTGGAAGTTGAGGAAATCCATGAAGCTCATGTGCGCCGGACTCCCTTAACCGCCGAGGAACATTTCGGCCACCTCGCGATCGGCGAGCAGGGCCTGTCCGCTGCCCTCGTGGCGGTTGGCGCCGGTCGCGAGCACGTAGCCGCGGTCGCAGAATGCGAGCGCCTGCTTGGCGTGCTGCTCGACGAGCAGGATGGAGACACCGGCGTCGCGCACGTCGCGGGTGATCTGGAAGATCTGTTCCATGTACTTGGGCGAGAGGCCGGCGGTGGGTTCGTCGAGCAGCAGCAGCTTGGGGTCCAGCATCAGCGCGCGGCCCATGGCCACCATCTGGCGCTGGCCGCCGGAGAGGTCGCCGGCGAGGTTCTTGCGCTTGGCCCTGAGGTCGGGAAAGAGGCCATACACGCGGTCATAGGCGGCCGAGAGATCGCCGCGGCGCAGGAAGGCGCCCATTTCGAAGTTCTCGTGCACCGTCATCTCGCGGAACACGTTGTCCACCTGCGGCACGTAGCAGATGCCGCGCTGCACGATGCGGTCGGGCGCCCAGCCGGTGATGTCCTCGCCATCGAACACGATGCGGCCGCCGCGGATGTTCAGCAAACCGAACACGGACTTCATCGCCGTGGATTTGCCCGCGCCGTTGGGGCCGACGATGACCACGATCTCGCGCTCGGCCACCGTCATCGACACCCCGTGCAGGATGTCGGCATCGCCGTAGCCGCCTCGCACGTCCTTCATGTCGAGCAGCGCCATCACAGGTCCTCCCGGTGCAGTTCCTGCTCGCGCAGTTCTTCCACCTTGGGGTCGTGCTCGGCGGCCTCGCGCTCGATCGCGGTCGGCGTTTCGCCGAGGTAGGCCTCGAGCACGCGCGCATCCGAGCGTACGGCGTAGAAGTCGCCCTGGATGAGCACCTTGCCCTCGGCCATGCACACCACCGGGTGGCACAGCTTCTCGATCATCTCCATGTCGTGTTCGATGAGGATGAAGGTGTAGCCCCGCTCGCGGTTGAGGATGAGGATCTTTTCTTCCAGCTTGCGCAGCAGGGTGCGGTTGACGCCGGCGGCCGGCTCGTCGAGCAGCACCAGCTTCGCGTCGGTCATCATCGTGCGGCCAAGCTCGAGCAGCTTCTTCTGCCCGCCCGACAGGTTGCCGGCGCGCTCGTCGGCGACGTGGGTGAGTTCGAGGAAGGCAAGCGTGGCGTCGGCCTTATGCCGCACCGCCTCCTCGGCCGCGCGCACCTTGCCTGGGGCGAACCAGTTGGCGAACAGGTTCTCACCAGGCTGATGCGGCGGCACCATCATCAGGTTCTCGCGCGCGCTCAGGTTGTGGAACTCGTGCGGAATCTGGAAGGTGCGCACGAGCCCCTTATGGAAACGCGCATCGGTGGGCAGCGCGGTGATGTCCTCGTCGAGGAAGCGGATGGTGCCCGCGCTCGGCTGCAGCGCGCCGGCAATGAGGTTGAAGAGCGTGGTCTTGCCCGCGCCATTGGGGCCAATCAGGCCGAGGATCTCACCCTTCTCGACCTTCAGGCTGCAGCCATCGACGGCGCGGAATCCGCCGAAGGCTTTGACCAGGCCATCCACTTCAAGCATAGCGTCGGGGTTCCTTGCACCGGGCAGGGGCCGGCGAGGCCGGCGCAACGACGCGCCACCACGGCATCAGCGCGAGGCGGCACGGCAGGATCAAAAAAATGAAACGAACCGCACGTTAGCCGAAGCACCGGAACGGAAACATCAGGGCCAACCACTACACTGCCCTGTACGCGCGGGCCTGGCCGTTGCGGCGCGTGGCCGCAGCGGAAGCGCATCGGTTGTTCAGAATATAATCCGACGCCCAATAAGAAGGAGACAAGGATGAAGCACATCACCCCGACCGAGGCCTACGAGCTGCTGCAGTCCAACCCGGATGCCCTGCTCATCGACGTGCGCAGCGAGATCGAATACCTCTTCGTCGGCCATCCGGTCGGCGCCATCCACGTGTCGTGGAACGACGGTCCGGACTGGGAGGTGAACCCGAACTTCATCGGCGAGGTCAAGAAGCTCGCCGGCAACGGCGGCCACCGCCCGCTGCTGCTGATCTGCCGCTCGGGCAACCGCTCGGAGGTGGCCGGAAACGCACTGCTCGAAGCGGGCTTCACGACCGTGTACAACATCATGTATGGCTTCGAGGGCGAACTCGACGCCCAGCATCATCGCAACGCGGTAAACGGCTGGCGCCACGACGGCCTGCCCTGGGAGCAGTGCTGAGCGACGCAGCCACCGCTGTCAACGTCGCGCTGCAGGCAGCCGCAGCCAGATCAGCCACACGAGCAGGCCCGCCATGGCGAACAAGGCCATGCCACTGGCCAGGCTGAAGGCGCTGCCCCACAGCAGCGGTGCGGTCAGGCCAGCGGTCACGGCGTTGAGGCCGATCTGCAGGAAGCTCTGGCAACTCGAGGCCATGCCGCGGCGGGCGGGGAAGAGTTCGAGCGCGAGCAGACTCATCGCGGGCATCGCGATCGACATTCCGCATGCAAAGAGGCCGATCGGCAACACCGACTGCGGCACGCCCGCGGGCAGCATGCCCGACACGCCAAGATTGAGCACCACCGCGAGGAACATCAGCACAAAGCCGCTCGCCACCGTGCGGACCTGGGACCACCGCCCGGCCACACGCTCGGACAGCACCGAGCCAAGCATCATGCCGACCACGGCCGGCCCGAACAACCAGATGAATCCGCCGCTCCCCAGCCCCAGGTGCTCGATGATGAAGACCGGAGCCGACAGCACATACACGAAGAAGCCGTTGAAGTTGAGCGCGATTCCCACGGCCAGCAGCATGAAGGCCGGATGCGTGAAGATGCCGGCGTAGCCCCGCAACAGGTGTAGCGGATGCAGCCGCTGGCGCGCCCCAGTCTCCAGTGTCTCGGGCAGGAAGCGCCAGATCATCCAGCACAGGAAGCTGCCGAACGCCGCCAGGAAGACGAAGATCGAACGCCAGCCGGCGAGGGCAAGCAATCCGGCGCCGACCATGGGCGCCAGCGCCGGGGCGAGCGCGAAGATCAGCATCACCCGTGACATAAGGCGCTGCGCCTGCGGCCCCTCATGCAGGTCGCGCACGACCGCACGGCCGACCACCACCCCGGCGCCACCGCTCACCCCCTGCAGCGCACGCCCCACCCACAACCACTCGATGCTCGGCGCCAGCGCGCAGATCAGCGAAGCGAGCGCGAACAGCGCGGTGAGCGCCAGCAGCACACGGCGGCGGCCAAAGCGATCGGCGAGCGCGCCATGCCACAGCACCATCAGCGCGAGCGCCGCCATATAGACGGTGAGCGTCTGCTGGACCTCGAGCTGGGTGGCGCCGAGCGAGACAGCGATCTGCGGGAACGCGGGCAGGTAGGCGTCGATCGCGAACGGACCAATGGCGGAAAGCATCGCCAGCATGAAGGCGAGGCGGTCGAGCGAGGGCGTCTTTGTCATCTGTGCCTGATGGGCTGCGTGTCGCGGGGACTTCCCGAGCACGTGGCGGCGCGCGGCCGGACTCAGCGTCCGTCGAGGCTGCGGCGGTACTGGATGGCCTCGGCGACATGTGCCGCGCCGGGGCGCTCGGCACCGGCCAGGTCCGCCAGCGTTCGCGCCACGCGAAGCACGCGATGATACGCCCTCGCCGACAGTTTCAGCCGCTGCATGGCCTGCTGCAGCAGACGCTCGCCGTCCGGATCGGGATGGCAGTGGCGCTCGACCTCGCCGGCCGGCAGGTCCGCATTCGCGCAGCCCTGGCGGGAAAGCTGCACGCCACGGGCGTTCTGCACCCGCTCACGGACGATGGCCGATGACTCGCCCGCCGGCCCTCGCGTGAGCGCCTCGGGCGCGATCGCCGGCACTTCGACGACGAGGTCGATGCGGTCGAGCAAGGGCCCGGACAGGCGGCCACGGTAACGCGCGATCTGGTCGGGCGTGCAACGGCAATTGCGCAGCGGGTCGCCGTGGTGGCCGCAGGGACAGGGATTCATGGCTGCGACGAGCTGGAAGCGCGCTGGAAACTCTGCCCGCCGACGCGCACGCGACACGGTGATGGTGCCGGTCTCGAGCGGCTCACGCAGCGATTCGAGCACGCGGCGGTCGAACTCGGGCAGCTCATCGAGAAACAGCACCCCGCGATGCGCCAGAGAGATCTCGCCCGGACGTGGCACCGCGCCACCGCCGACCAGCGCGGCGGCCGAGGCCGAATGGTGGGGTGCGCGAAACGGCCTCCGGCCCCAGGCGCGCACGTCGAACTCGCCCTCGATCGAGGCCACCGCCGCTGCCTCGATCGCATCCTCCTCGCTCATCGGCGGCAGTACGCCCGGCAGGCGCTGCGCAAGCATCGATTTTCCCGTGCCAGGCGGGCCGAACAGCAGCAGTGAGTGCGCGCCGCCCGCTGCGACCTCCAGCGCGCGTCGCGCCTGCAGTTGTCCGCGCACATCGGCAAGATCGGGAACGCTCGCCCCCGCAAGCGGCAGGGGACCGGCGTCGGCTACCGGCTCCAGCACAGTATGGCCGTTGAGATGCGCACATACCGCAAGCAGGCTCGCCGCGGGCAACAGCTCGGCACGCCGCGCCAGCGCGGCCTCTGCCGCATTACCCGCAGGCAGTACCA
>CZCA01002698.1_pt1 | contig 14472 bp, 13 predicted proteins | sample 591981 | NCBI WGS metagenome assembly CZCA01 (sample SAMEA3556810, study PRJEB10932) | anaerobic digester metagenome
ACTTCTTGAGCCAACCGAGCGTGTTTCACAAGATGCCTGTATTCTCCATGGACAGGGACGAAGTAACGAGGCCTCACAATGTTGAGCATCAATTTGAGCTCTTCCTGGCTGGCATGGCCTGAAACGTGAAATCCTGAGAATGCCTCGTATATCACCTGGGCACCCTGTTTGAAAAGGCGGTTGATCGTGGTTCCTATCATTCTCTCATTCCCCGGGATGGTGCTTGCAGAGATGATGACCGTGTCCCCTGGGACGATTGATACTCTTCTATGGTCAGACATGGCCATTCGCGTCAACGCACTCATGGGCTCTCCCTGGCTGCCTGTAGTCATTATGGCAACACGGTTCGAGGGCAAAGACTCCAGTGCATCAAGATCGACTATCGTGCCAGGCTCAACTCGAAGATACCCGAGGTCTAGCGCAAGTCTGATGTTGTTTTCCATTGACCGACCGACGATAGCCACTCGTCGCCCTACCGCAGCCGCAGCGTCGAGCGCCTGTTGAATACGTTCTATGTGCGATGCAAAGGTTGTGACGAATATTCTTCCCGGAGCATCGCGAAACGCATCGCGGAAGAGCTCTCCCACTACCTTCTCTGACAGCGTATAGCCTGGGCGTTCAGCATTGGTCGAATCGGATAGCATGACCAGTACCCCACGCTCCCCAAGTTCGGCGAAGCGGCGCAAGTCCATTACTCGACCATCAACCGGAGTCTGATCGAACTTGAAGTCGGATGTATGGACTATTGTGCCCGCCGGGGTATCGATGGCAAGTGCCACACAGTCGGCAATGGAGTGGCTCACGTGGATGAACTCCACGTCTATCTGTCCAAAATTCCTGTGGTCGCCAGCGCTTATCACATGCGCGCTGCCGCCAAGGCGAATTCCATGCTCCCGCAACCTGGCTTCAACCAGTGCCAGAGTGAGCCTGGTGCCATAAACAGGCACATCCCCAACTCGCTTCAGCACGTAAGCGAGGGCTCCGATATGGTCCTCATGGCCATGAGTCAAGACAATAGCCCTGATGCGCTCCTTATTGTCCTCCAGGTATTGGACATCAGGGATTACCAGATCCACTCCGAACATGTCATCGTCAGGAAACATCAGTCCGCAGTCGACCACCATAATGTCGTCCCCGTATTCCACGACGAGTATGTTTTTCCCTATTTCGCCTATGCCGCCCAAAGGTATTAGGCGCACAGGCTTTGATTCATTAATAGTCACTACTTATACTGCACCTCGCAGGTTTTCATTGTGTCGAACTCATAAAATTATATACCTAGCATCGCGACGTATCAAGGAGGCCAGGCGGCGGGTCGTGGGATCTGTGTCCGGAACTCAACCATGGGCCCTGGCCTGGCGCGGCAGGGCATGCCTTCGCTGAGGGGAACCGGCAACTCGTCCAGGTTAGAGGTCATCCGATGTTGAGCATTCCATATGCAAACGGGTGGACCCTGTCACATCCCGCATGTCGGGCCGTGTCGTGCAAAACCCAGTACGCACAGGGAGAAACACGGCCACTCCAGGGGGTTGACCCGCGCTGGCCCCACAAGCCGCTTATACGCTCCGCTCAGCCTACTGCCATACGCACGCTCGCTCCAGGATTCGAACTAGGCCCTCCAGCCCCTCTTGATCCAGGCTGTCGAATCGTGCTGGGAGCGGGCTATCAACGTCAAGTACGCCAACGATCCTTTTGCCGTCACGGATCGGAATGACGATTTCTGATCTGGATGCGCTATCGCATGCGATGTGGCCTGGGAATTCATGCACATCGTCCACTCTCAGCGTCCGATCTTCTGCCACCGCTGTTCCGCACACACCTTTGCCTGCGGGGATGTATATGCAGGCAGGCTTTCCCTGAAAAGGTCCAAGAACCAGACGATCGCCGTCGACCAGGTAAAAGCCAGCCCAGTTTATGTTCTGCAAGCCCTGCCACAGCAGAGCCGATGCATTGGCAAGGTTCGGTACAGGTTCGCGCACTCCTTCGACCAAAGCCATCAAGTCCTTCTGTAGAAGCGAGTATAGATGTGCCTTGTCCTCAGGATAGTCACGAGTCTCCTCAAGCACGGGCGATACCTCCTTTGCATCTATCCGTGCTGACCAGCTGTTTGCGAATGTGGCCGCCGAGCTGATAGAACCGCTCCCCTACACGGCAGCTGGTTTGCTCCAATCAGGGAGCCAGCGCCCGGCGAACATCTTCTCTTTGCTTGCTACAGATGGCTCTGAGCATGAATGCTGCCGGGATTACGGCTATCCCATGAGAAGGCCAACTACAAGGAACAGCTGCGCAAGGACGTATGTGGCCATAATATAAAGATCCGCATCATGCATCTTTGCTCTGAACCTATGATGCGAAAGCATGGAGTCTGATGCAATGAAGAGCAGCGACCCGACGAAAGGCAACCAGAAGCTCCACCCCGAGAAGCTAGAGGCCCTTAGGATCGTAAGGAGGCTCATTACTGTGATGACGACGACGTACACATTTGCTGGCACCTTCATCTTGCCAAGACCCGGGGCAAGTTTGGAGGCTGAATACCATCCGCAGGTAGCGTAAGGTATGATAGCAAGCCAAAACCACCACGGAATCCCGGCTGACCAATCGATCGTCTGGAGAATAGCAATGATATAGAAGACATGGCCTGCCAGGAACGATGTGAGTCCCGCGGCAAAGAGTCTGTCGTCATCAGGCCAGAGCAAGAAGATATCGCCAAGGGTTCCGCCGATCAGTGCAAGGACGACCCAGCTGCTAACGACTTCTGCCTCCTGCAAATAGAGGAGCAGAAGCAATGGCATGAGAAACGGCTTAGTGAATCGTCTGCCACGCTTGCTCTCCATCGCTGTAAAACAAAGATGCATGGCGAATAGTATCAGAAAAGTCACAAAAATGGGCGCGCACATTTCCCAACCATCTCCGTTCATCATTATTTCGACTCGATCTGACAGAACGCAGTGCCTCTGCGCAGAGGGGCTTGTCGCATTTGGCATTCAGGCCAACCTTACTATAGCATCTCCATTAATCGGGTTCAATGGCGGCAAATGCCTTATCAAAGGCAGAAGGGGGTTGGCATTGTCCGCAATTCGGAGCCCAGCCGCTCGATCAGGCCAAAGTACTTCTTGCGAAGTAGTTAGAAGGCGCCCTCGGCGTCTATGCCGAGGGCGCTCTGGTCAATCTTGCTCAGACTTCGCTGCATCATGCACGCAGCGTTCTCAATAGCAAAGGCCCGATAATCTTCTAGCTCGCCCGCGCCATCCACAGACAAGATCGCGCTAGATTAGTCCCAGTGTTTCCATGACCCTTTCAATCTGCTTCCTCTCTGCATCAGTCGCCTCAACAAGCGGCGGCCTCAGCCCGCCGGCATCGAACCCCGACAGGTCAAGTGCTGCCTTGACGGGTATGGGGTTGGTTGTAATGAATATTACCTTGAAGAGGGGCAGCAGTCGCCTGTGCATTTCAGCTGCAAGGTCAACATCTCCGTCAATGAAAGCCGTGACCATTTGCTGAATTTCACAGCCGGCCACATGTGAAGCGACGCTCACAATGCCGTCTCCACCCACTGACATGATGGGGATGGTCATGTTGTCGTCCCCGCTGTAGATCGTGAGACTCTTCGGCGCCTTTGACCTTATTTCAGCGACCTGTTCCAGGCTGCCTGACGCTTCCTTGACCGCCACAATGTTGGAGTAATCATTGGCCAGTCCCGCCATTGTGTCGGCAGTAAGGTTGACCGACGTCCGACCAGGAACGTTGTATATCATTATCGGCAGTGAAGTCGCCTTGGCCACCAGCGAAAAGTGTTGATATAGCCCTGCCTGAGGCGGCTTGTTGTAGTAAGGCGTTACCAGCATTGCACCGTCCACGCCCAGCTTCTCGGCTTCCAGGGTCAACTCCACGCTTGTACGCGTGTCGTTCCCTCCTGTTCCAGCTACGACAGCTGCTTCTTCCCCAACCTCTTCCAGCACCACCTGGAAGAGCTTCAGTTTCTCATCAGGCGTCAATGTGGGAGATTCGCCGGTCGTCCCCGAAACCACCAGTCCGTCTGAACCATTGTCCACAAGCATCCTTGCAAGCTCGCGCGCCTTCCTGTAGTCGACAGACATGTCTGGGGCAAAAGGAGTCACCATGGCCGTAATGACGCGAATCCTCTTCCCGTTCTTCTTCAATGCAATCTCCTCCATAATCGCCAACCGCGAACTTATTTTCCCAGTTCAAACTCGGAATGAAGAGCGCACGCTGCACGCTCCATGTCGGCCTCCGGAACCAGGCAGGAGATGGAGTAATGCGAGTCGGATGTCTGCAGAATACGTATTCCGGAGGTATGGAGAGCCCTAACCACCCTTGACATGACTCCCGGAACACCCCTCATGCCCTCTCCTACAACTGAGACTTTTGCACAACCGGGGTTGGCCACTGCCGAAAGGCTTAGCTTGTCGAGGGCGCGCACAGCGCGGCCCGAATCGCGGGCCGGTACGATGAATGCAATCCTGTCAGGGAAGACATTGATCATGTCCACTGAAATCCGGTCACGTGCCATGGTGGAAAAGACATTGAGTGCAGCCTCGTCAGCATCGAAACCCGATTCCTCAAGCACTATCTGGGCCATGTTCCCTATGCACGTAACAGAAGAGACGAATCGATCCGGCACTGCAATCGGCATTCTCTCCGGTGCAACATCAGTCACCAATGTGCCCGGGCAGTCTGAGAATACACTCTTGATGGCCAGAGGTATCCGCGCCTGGCTCGCAATCTCAACTGCGCGCAAGTGCACAACCTTCGCTCCGAGGTTTGCCATCTCTATAAGTTCGCTATAGCTCATTGTCTCCTGGAATCTGGCATCCGGCACGATATGAGGGTCGGCCGTCATGATCCCTTCTACATCTGTGTATATCTCTATCATGTCTGCGCCCAGTGCTGCCGCCAGCGCTGCAGCGGTAGTGTCGCTTCCGCCCCGCCCTAAGGTGGTGACATCACCGGCGTCGGTAATCCCCTGGAATCCTGCAACAACAGGAACCTTGCCCTCCCCCATCGAGTGGAGAAGGCGGGCAGGATCTATCCTCACTATGCGGGCGTTGCCGAAATTGTCATCCGTTTCTATGCCCGCCTGCGCTCCTGTGAACGACATCGCAGGACAGCCCGCTGCCGTAAGGGCTGAAACAAGCGCGACAGAGGATATGATCTCTCCGCACGCCGCTATTGCATCCTTCTCCCTGAGCGAGAGGGAGTCTCCCGCGGATTCTGCCAACGCCAAAAGGGCGTCTGTCGAGTAGGGGGCTGGTTTCCGACCCATTGCAGATACAACTGCCACAACATCATTGCCCGCCCGCCTCGCTTCGACTATCCTTGACACCACAAGTGCACAAGATTTCGCGTCTGCCACCGAGGTGCCCCCGAACTTCTGAACAACAATACCCATGCGAGTCACCTCCGGTCGTTGTAGAGCGCCAATCCTATCTGAACAGCATTGGATGCAGCGCCCTTTCTGAGCTGATCGCCGACGACCCAAAGCCACATGGCGTTGGGAGCGGACGGGTCTTCACGCAACCTGCCAACCTCAACATCGTCCTTGCCTGACACATGGACAGGCATTGGATACAAGAACTTCTGCGGATCGTCCACTAATCTGATCCCTGGAGACGAAGCCAGCACATCGCGGACCTCATCCATAGTGGCCTTCTCGCGAGTTTGGAGGTTTATCGATTCCGAATGCGACCGAAAGACCGGCACGCGAACGGTAGTTGCGGATATACTCAAGGATTCGTCTTGCAGTATCTTCCTAATTTCGTAAGTCATCTTGTGTTCCTCGCGGGTGTACCCATCGTCACAGAATGAATCGACATGAGGAATGACATTGAACGCTATCTGATGGTGTACATCGGCCGACTTGATGGGAAGGACTGAGGGCTCCGGATCCGCTCCAGCAAGCACTGCTCTGGACTCGGCTTCCAGGGCCTCTATTGCGGCATACCCTGCTCCTGACACCGCCTGATAGGTCGAGACGACCATGCGCTCCAATCCCCAGCGGCTGTATATGGGCGCTACCGCAACTATGGCGATTATCGTAGAGCAGTTCGGATTTGCGACGATGCCACGGTTTTCGCGTGCAGCATCGATGTTGACTTCAGGAACTACGAGCGGCACCTCAGGATCCATTCTGAATGCGCTGGAATTGTCTATTACAAGAGTGCCTCTCTGCGCCAGTTCTGGGGCTAGCTCTCTGCTCACGCTGCTGCCTGCGGCCAGGAAAGCGATATCGACTCCTTCAAGGGCGGAAAGCTCAGTATTTACTACCGTTACCTCGCCCATGGGGGTGAAAACCTTACTCCCGGCTGACCGGGGCGACGAAGAAAGGACCAGATCGGATACTGGCAGCCCCAGATCGAATATTGCAGAGACGACCTCTCTCCCTACAGCCCCTGTTGCACCTACAACTGCTACTTTCAACAACTCGGATCATCCCCCACAGCTTATATGAACATCCATGCAATGCATCTCTTCGTCCAGGTAACAAGGCCTGGCTCATGTTGATCAGGCATACTTATTGGCGAGAAGCTCTCGAAATCCTCCTACGGAAGGCGCATGTCCTTCCACTTTTCCACAAGCATCGGCTGAACCTGTCGGCCTGCTAACGCCTCTTCCACGGTTCTCTCCATCTCACTCATGCGCGACACAAGAGAAGTAGGCTTCCCTGCAGGATCATCCTGTCCATACGGAATGAAGTATACATTCTTCCGCGCCTGAAGCATCCCTATGTTGCGCGCGCACCCCGAGAGCCCGTCATTAGTTGAAACGCCTATGACCACGGGCCTCCCGTTGCGAAGCTGCGCCTTGGCTGCCATCAACACGGGAGAATCCGTGATGCCCAGCGCCAGTTTGGCTACTGTGTTGCCGGTGCATGGCGCAATTACGAGGCAGTCCAGGAGTTTCTTTGGACCTACCGGTTCTGCCTTGCCTATCGTGTCGATGACCCGCGCCCCCGTGAGCTTCTCCACTTTCTCGCGGATATCCTGGGACCGCCCAAACCTCGTGTCGGTATGGGCGACGGATTCAGAGAGAATCGGGACTACGGTGGCGCCCCGCGCTATGAGCTTCTCTATCTCTGGCAGCACCTCAGGTATGGTGCAGTGTGAACCGGTAAGGGCGATCCCAATCGTCTTCCCTTCCAGGGCCATCCGTCGACACCTCCATCAGTCATCCCTCGCGTACCGTGTGCCCCGAAAGCACAAGTACGTCGCCGCTTGCAGTATATGGCCAATGTCATATGGAGGTGTCTGTCCGGCAAGGGTGCGGGTTTAAGATACGGGTGTTTTCGCTGCGTCCCAAACTCAAGAGCCCCGCTGGCACAGTCTGCAGGCTGCCTACCCCAGCAGGGAGTCGAGTCCAAGCACTACGTGGTCGAGTTCCATCACCTTCCGCACAGCCAGAAGCACTCCGGGCATGAAAGAATCACGTCCCATTGAATCATGCCTGATGCTCAGAACCTGTCCGGGGCCTCCAAATATCACCTCTTGGTGAGCCACGAGACCTGGAAGACGAATTGAGTGAATTGGGACCCCCTCAATATCCACGCCCCGCAGGCCCCCGTCGCGCCCTCTCATGGATACGGCATCTCCTCTCCCTGATGCGACTTCGTGGGCGGTGGCCCTGGCTGTGCCTGATGGAAAGTCAACTTTTCCATCGTGATGGAGCTCTACTATTTCGCACGCGGGGAAATATCTCGACGCCTCTCTGGCAAATCTCATCATGAGCACTGCGCCAAGGGCGAAATTCGGAACAATAGCCCCTCCCAATCCCGCATGGGCCGCTTCATTCATTATCAACTCCACAGCCGACGCAGTCATTCCCGTAGTGCCGACAATGAATCGAACATTGTGGGCTATGGCAGACTTTATGTTGGCCTCAGCAGATCTGGCCACTGTGAAATCGACCATCACGTCAGGAGAGGTTGCAGCAAAAACCTGAGAAAGATCCGGACGGATGGGGATGCCAATCTCGCCTATTCCGGCCACAAGGCCTGCATCCTGCCCTTCAGAGGAAACATCGACAGCGCCAACAAGCCTCACTCCCTCCTCGCCGGATATCGCTCTGACTACTTCGCGACCCATCCTACCTGCAGATCCCGTAAGCACGACCTTGATTACCTCATCCAACCCAAGCCAGCCCCTTTCCACTGCTCCGCCTTGTGTTAACATGTCTAATTCTTCAGACATAAATCTATTACCCAATACCTATCCTGGATACGGCTGAGTCGTCGGCGAAAGCCTTGCTACAGGAAAGCCGGTTGACAGCAAGCGCCGCAACCGGCTCCTCTCGTTTCACAGGGACCTTCGCCCATCCAGGCAGACAAGATCACTCAGCCGGAATCGGCACACAAAGGCCGTCTGCTGAGAGGAGGCTCTTGTCAGTGTGTTTCTACATCTGATGCACCGTAGTCGCGCATGATGCGCGCGGCATCATTCACCTTGTCCCCACCTGCATCAACCACAGCCAGAATCCTGCCTTCTCGGACCTTTCCTTCGTAAAACTCTCCCCGCTCCTGGGGAATCCCCATGTCGACCAATCCTCCGACCAACCCTCCGCCGACAGCTCCGGTAAGGGTGGCCGCGATGGGCCCGGCAGCCACGATCGGCCCAATTCCCGGGATTGCCAGGGCGCCTAAGCCTGCAAGAAGGCCAGCCACTCCTCCAATGGCTCCGCCAGTCGCGGTGCCTTCAAAAGCTGTATTGTCTCCCGCCATAGTAGCACCGAAGCCTTGTCCGCCTTCATCCTTCTTACCAGACTCCCTGGCCACCAGCGATATCCTGTTGTGATCAAAACCTGAGTTTCGCAGTTCGCGGATGCACGATTCTGCGCTGTCGCGCGATGCGAAAGTGCCGATTATCTTCGACATGATTCGACCTCCTTGTACGCTGCAATAGCTTGAGTACTGCGCTTAGTTTAACCAGGAGGTCGCAGTTCATTCCAGGCTCGTTCTCGAAAAGCAAGCAGCGGACAGAGCGTCCGGCCTCTCGGCGACAACGAAACAGCTTAGCGACGCTTATCCCCCGCGGGTCTGATCCACTTGATCCTTCACACGAAGAAACTCGACGATGAGGGCGTCCAGTTTGTCTGAGACTGAGCACGCCCTGTCCCAATCCCCGATTACGCCCCCTCGCGCCGCTGTTGCTCGCAACTGGGCCCTGAGATCCTCAATCTCAAGTTTGAGCCGTTCAAGTTTGGCTGCAATGGCGTCTGCCATCAGTACACCTCTTTCCATGAGCGCCGGAGATCCCCGTGCTTCCGAACCCGCCCTCTCCCCGCTCCGTATCATCGAGCGAATCTGCTTCAACGAGCTCGGCCTGGATTACGGGGGCGATTACGAGCTGGGCTATCCTGTCTCCGTTTGCGATAGTGTACGGTTCAGAACCCAGGTTTATCAGTATGACGCCCACTTCACCGCGGTAGTCGGCATCAATGGTTCCGGGCGAGTTGAGGACTGTGACTCCGAACTTGGCAGCCAGTCCGCTCCTCGGGCGCACTTGGCCTTCATATCCTTCCGGGATAGCCATTCGAAGGCCCGTCGGAATGATACCAGACTCCCCGGGCTTGAGGTCAATGTTGCTTTTGAGACATGCCTGAAGATCAATCCCCGCCGCCAGAGAGCTCATGTATCTTGGAAGCTCAGGGCGCGGTCTGTCGTCGCTGACGATACGCATGACCTTGACGACTGGACGTTGATTGCTCAAACAAGCCTTATCATTATCGCGCTTCGGCACTTTGTATTCACTTCCTTGACAGTTGCTATGGACTTCCGTTTGCGGCGATTCGCCGCCGGATTCGCAGAGGTACCTTGCCTCTAGCCTATTGAGTTTCTTTGTGCTCGGCATAAGTCCTGCGAGAGTTTGAGAAATAATCCTCAAGAAACCTTGACCCCGGAATTCACCATGACCTACAGGTGCCATGGCAAACTGCCATATAGGCCCATTATAGCCCCTATTTACTTGCAGGAAATGGACAGGCGGCGGCGAAATCCTGTCTCAGCTGCGCTGCGGCAGTCAATGCAAGATTGAGTCTACCTGGGAAGGAGGGCGCTCGGTGCAACCTAACACCACTGCAACAGCTCTTGTCATACTAATGTACATCGCAAGTTCTATAGCAGGCATGCGCACAACTAAGACGAACCCGGGCGTCCAAACGCCTCCGGGTATACAAACAACAGTACCCACCCCCCAAACAGAAAAAAACGCACTTGTGGATCTAGCAAGCCGCAGCGCAGCCATTGCAGAAACGGCCAACGTCCGATCAGGACCTGGCACTAACTACTCTAAGGTCGGCAAGCTTTCCAAGAACACTCCGGTACGCTTGGTGAGCGAAGCAAATGGCTGGTATCAGATTGCCCTCCCAAATGGCGGCTATGGGTGGGTTGCAGGCTCATTGCTGAGAATGGGGGAGTCCGCTGGGTCGCTGCAGAAAACCCGCCACGATGTTGTTGGGTACTATACTGTCAACTATCCGGGCGACAAGTCGTCCTACGACGTCCTCGACTCGTACTCCCATTCCTTGACAGCGATAGCGCCTTTTGCTTACTCCGTCGACAGAGCGGGAAATGTTGCCGGGGAACATTTCAGCGACGCGATGAAGATATCCTCCTCGCGCGGACTGAGCAACCTTGCCCTGGTTCACAACTTGAATGGCAGATCGTTCAATCAGAGCGACATACATTCAATGCTGAACTCAAAGGCTGCACGGGAGCGTGCGGTTAGAGACATATACGACCTCATGCGGACGAATGGATATGATGGAGTCAACATTGACTTTGAGAACGTTCCGCCGGGTGACAGAGGAGTTCTGACCCAGTTCATGAAGGAGCTCAGGGCGAAACTGGGTCCTGCAGGATATAAAGTGACAATGTCAGTGCCGGCGAAATACAAGGACTCTCCGTCATCTGCGTGGATCGGCGCCTTTGACTACTATGCCCTGGGCAAGATTTGCGACCAGATCATGTTGATGACTTACGACCAGCACACATCAGGAACAGCAGCAGGGCCTGTAGCGTCCGTTCAATGGGTGGAGAAGGTCATCAAGTACGCCATGACCCAGATGCCTAAGAAGAAGATACTGGTGGGCATCGCCGCCTACGGTTATGACTGGAACATGAGCACCAATCGGGCAAAAGCAGTCTCTTACAGCCAGGCCATAAAGACGGCGTCCCGAAATGGAAAGAAGATATCATGGGACAATGCTTCGCAAAGCCCATACTTCCGCTACAAGTCAGGCAACGTCACCAGGGAGGTATGGTTTGAGAGCGCAGACAGCATGAGGGCCAAGCTCAAGCTTGTCAAGAAATACGACTTGGGCGGGATCGCTATATGGAGGCTTGGGCAGGAAGATAGAGCTTATTGGGAGGTCATTCAAGGGGAGTTCATGAGGTGACCGAGCGTCCACGTCACCTCGTATGGACAGGCGGGCCCAGCTCCAGAAGGCGAGAGACCGTAACGACCTTGTAGCCCTTTTCCGCAAGGCGTTTCAGGATCGTAGGAAGCGCTGCAGCAGTTGGCTCAGTCGGATGAACGAGGATGATATTGCCGCCTGCCAGTCGCCTTTCGGCCCGCTCGACTATGACGGCTGGATCGGGGCGCTGCCAATCGATGGTATCGACCGTCCACATTATCGTCGCATAGCCCAACCTGCCTGCTACAGATGCTATTCTCTGGTTGACTTCCCCGTAGGGAGGGGCAAACAGCCTGGTGCGCACCCCCGTCAGCTCTCTCAGGAGTGTTTCGTTCTTTTCTATCAATGTGACGAGTTCCTTCTCCGTGAGCTGCTCGGGATGGGGATGATCGTAGCCGTGATTGGCAATTTCGTGTCCTGAGGCGACCATTGCCTGAACCATCTGGGGGAACTTCACTGCCCATGTCCCGGTAATGAAGAAGGTCGTTCTTACACCCGATTCAGCGAGGATCTCGAGTATTGCAGGGACCCACTCCTCTCCCCATGCAACATTGAATACCAGGGCCACAGCAGGCTCTGACGTCTTTACACTGTAGATGGCCTTGAGCATCGCGGCGGTTACCGCGGGGGTAACCTGTCGCGTAACCAGGTCAACATTGGCCCCCCGCGGTGCCGCCATTACCGACTTGACAGTGTTGTCGATGTCTACCACTATGCCGGGCTCCTCCGAGATAATGTCGCCTGTTTCAGCATAGTAGATTGCCTCCCTGGGCATCCTCTCTACGCTCCCCGCCAGTCCCAGGACTACGCTCCTTACCTCTTCCTGATAAAGCCCGCCCACGTCAACATCGCGCAATCTTACCCCAGGCTTCGCCCCATGGGCTGCCCTGCGCATTCGAGGCATGCTTATTACTACACATGCTGCAGCTATGACAAGGATAATGGCAAGGATTATGAGGATAAGCGTGCGCCGCCTGATCGTGATGAAGATCATGTTGTCATTCCTCCCATCCCCAATTCCGTGTGGAAGCCCCTCGTTTGTGGCCCCATCGCCACCTTGCAGCTCCCTACTGTCATCGCCCACCTCTATCTCTGCCGCCGTCACCCCGACGACGGTTCGGTATCCAGGGAGATTTGTGAAGAGGATTCAGACTCTGCCGGAGTTCTCACTCGAACCGGCCTCTGCTCCCCCGTGTTTCGATCTATGTGGTAATCGGTTGTGTAGATAAGCTCTGATACAGGAATCATCGTGTACCCCTCTGCCTTAAGATCACGAATTATCCTGTCGAGCGCCTCGGGCGTATGTTTGCCTGCATTGTGAAAGAGGATTATCGATCCTGGCCCGACTCTCTTCATGACCCGGTCATATATCTGATCCTGAGTAAGATCCTTCCAATCGAGAGAGTCGACGCTCCACTGAATGGTCTGACACCCGCACTCTTCAGCCATATTTATCACGGAGTTCGTATATTCCCCGAACGGAGGACGGAAGACCGTCGGCCTAGACCCTGTAAGCTCACAAAGTGCAGATTGCGTCAGTTCGAGCTCCTGCTTGATTTGTGCGGGCGACAGGCTTCCCATGTGAGGGTGGGTCCAGGAGTGGTTGCCCACTTCGTGGCCGCGTGCCGCGATAGTCTTCACCATCTCAGGATAGGATTTTATCCAATGGCCGGCGAGGAAGAAGGTGACCTTTATCTGATGTTTGTCGAAAAGGTCCAAGAGAGCCAGGGTTTTATCATCGCCCCAGGTGGCGTCGACGGTAACTGACACAACCTTGTCGTCGCGGGCAACGGAGTATATGGGAACAAGCCTGCCGCCTGTGCTCACCGCAGAGATTGCGCTAATGCCAACATCAGCAGTGGCATTGCCAAATAGGGCCACCGCAAAAGATGAGAGGAAGGCTACGCAAGCTATGATAAGGAGCATCCGCCATTTGCTCAATATGTGGAAGAACACCATAAGATCACCCTTCTCGCGGTTGTTGCCCCTAATACATATGCAAAGGGACGGGGTATAGAATATGGAATCGCGCTGAGATTCAGAAGGGAGAGCGTGGGAAGATAGGTGCGCGGCGCGAGCTTCTGCCGGCGCATTCATCACCCCGGTCGTAAGAGGGGACGAACGCTCCATCGGCGGAACCGCTCAATCAGGCGGGTTCAATAGCCATTCATGAAGCCTCTCGCTGACACTTTCCGAATCGCCAGCATAAATCTCGCAGCCAGGCAACGCATCAATGAACTGTTTACCATACCGGCGCCGGACTATACGCGAATCCAGAACCGCAACTGCCCCCCTGTCGCTCGATGTTCGGATCAGGCGCCCGAATCCCTGCTTGAACCTGAGCACTGCGGCCGGAAGTGTGTACTGGTTGAACGGATCCCCGCCGGTTTCTGCAATGTGTTCGATTCTCGCCTGAACTAGAGGGGCCGTGGGAACTGCAAACGGCATCCTCGGCATCACGACGCATGACAGGGCTTCTCCCGGAACATCCACTCCTTCCCAGAAGCTGTCGGTGCCGAAGAGCACAGACCGCATGTCTCTTCGGAATTCAGACAAGAGGGCATGCCTGGGCGCATTCCCCTGGCGAAGGAGCGCAATCCTGCGTTGGGTCAGGTGCGGCTCAACTGCATCCGCTACCCTGCCGAGGAGCCTGTACGAGGTAAAGAGGACGAACGCTCGGCCGTCAGACGCATCGAGAATCGACACAACCGCGTTGGCAACAGCCTCCTCCCATCCTCGAGTATCAGGGTCGGGGATGTCGTTGACTACAGCCAGAAGAGCCTGGCGTTTGAAGTCAAACGGGGCAGGTATTGTCATCTTCCTCACCTGGCTGGGGTCAACCAGGTCGAGGCCGACGTCGTGCATGATATAGTCAAAGCTTGTCCCAACAGCCAGGGTGGCAGAAGTGAAGACAACAGACTGTTGTGCAGCCAAAACGTGTTCGGCAATCGCTTCGCCCGCCTCAATCGGCGCGGCAACCACACGCACATTCGACCGCGACCCTGTACCCGAGATTTCAGCCCAGAATACATGGCCCGGCGCGTCGGC
>CZCA01005096.1_pt1 | contig 14466 bp, 11 predicted proteins | sample 591981 | NCBI WGS metagenome assembly CZCA01 (sample SAMEA3556810, study PRJEB10932) | anaerobic digester metagenome
ATGTTGGGAAAGAGCACCGTATGATGCATTGTACACGAAAGCTGGCGCAGGCGCGAAGGCAATTTATGCGGCTGCGCCAATCCGTTTGTCAAATAAAAAGCGCCCGCCCGCATACTGCGAAGGGCGAGCGCCTGGCGCCATTTGCATTCTCAATGTTAAGCCGATTTCTCGGCGGTTGGCGTTGCCGCCGTGGCTGATGTGCTCTCACTGGCGGCTGACGTGCTGGCGGACTTGTTGTCGCTGCTGTCGTCTTTCTTGCCATTCGCTGAAGCTTTGGACGAATTTTTGCTGTCGGTAATATACCAGCCACTGCCTTTGAAGTGAATGGCAGGTTGGCTAATGCGCCGCCGCACATGCACGCCCTGACAATTCGGGCAAGCAGGTGTGCTGCTGTCTGAAAATGACTGAATTTTCTCGAACTCATGACCACAATCGTGACAGGCAAATTCATAGATTGGCATAGCGAACTCCCCTTGTCGACCCTACACAGCGCACGCAACGCCGCTTATCTCGCTGTGGTCAGGGTTTGATCTACCTGCTTCCCTGACCGTATACTTGCTTCACATTGCCGTGCGCAAGCAAGTTTGACATTGGCATCAACGTCAAGACTTGAGTATATGCGACCGACACACGCCTGTCTAATTTTTTCAACACCGAAAACCACAAAATTTCATGTCCACACGCAACCTTCGATATATCCAGTTTGCCGGTCAAACCGAGCCAGAGGGCATTCATTTGATGCTACCGCTCGATATCGAGACGGTGCAGGTGCTCCAGGGGTGGGGAGCCAACACCGCCTATCACGCCCACTTCACCTATAATGGGGTGCCGCTCAAGGGGCATCCCGGCATCGATTTACTGGCGCCGCCGGGGGCTGCGATTCTGGCGACCGAACAAGGCCGCGTCATCGAGATCAGCAATGAACCAGGTGGATTGGGGCGCTACATCAAACTCGACCATCGCTGGGGCGAGTCGTTCTATGCTCAGGTAGGCGAGATTCTGGTGGAAACTGGTCAGGTCGTCTCGCGTGGTCAAGCCATCGCACGCACAGAAATCTTAAACCGATTATTCCCTATCCACCTTCATTTTGCGATTCGCCTTCATCCCTACAATCGTTTCGATGGGTGGGGCGGATTCAGTGATCCGACGCCATTCTTGTACGTCGCTGAACTGATTTCCGCCACAGAGACAGACGATTCTGACACGATTGAACAACGGGCGACGCCACTTCCGCCGATGGCAGCGGAAACTCCCCATATGCGGCGTCCTTGACTTTACTGTTTTCAGGTTGAGTTTCTATCCGTGTGGCGTCGCATAGAACATATAAATCCACAGCAAACAACCCTGATAGAAAACCTGTCCACTTTTAGTAATATAATCTTGATCGTAGTCATCGTTATGGGGATAAGTGCTGCTGTGACACATGTCAGTCTGGTTTTGTCACCGCTTACTAGTGGGATGAGTTGATGTTAGCGCGACAGGTTGTGGCGGGTCGTGGTCAGTTTACCGGTTACACCTTGTGATAACAACACGGTGAGCAGAGGAATAAACTGGTTGCCCTGTGGAAAAGGTGGGGGTGCACTTTCCTGCATATTGTGGGTGGGTGTACAAGGACTACAATGTTGCGGGTAAGCAACCGACGTTGTGTTTGGCGTAGAAAAAACAGAATGAGATGATGCACGGCTTTTCCGCCCGGTTGTCCACAGCTTGCGCCGTGTTGATGGCGTTGATGGCGATGACCCGTTTTACCAATGCTTGACCCAAACGTGACGCAGACCCGGCTCTGCGGATTGACTGTTGGTTTCCGGTAAAGTTATAGTACAATGAAACAAAATTGTAAAAAACCACCGATTCACACACCCAGGATTCCATGAGCGAATCAGCGTTGGAGTGGCGCAGGATTGAACAGCAGGCAGACAAAGAGGGTCTCCTCGCGGTTGCTGTCACCGACCGCGCTTTGACCTGCTTGCTGGCAAATGCAGCCTTTTGCACATTGGTGGGATTGCGCCCTGACCAGGTGTTAGGTGCACCGTTTAGCGCCTTTTCCGCCACCTGGTTTGGTCATGCCGTCCAGCAACTTTCCCTTGACGCCATGACTGAAAATGGCGTGGCGTCAACATTGGTCACAGAGTCTGACGGTGCACAGCGTATTCTATTGACGTGTACAGCGGGGTACACGCTGCTTACCGATGCCGCCTATGTATTCACTGCGACGCCGCTCGTAGATGCGCCGCCGCCTGAGCAATGGCTTGCTTACACCACGCATTTGGAACGTAGCGTTGCGGCTGGGCAGCTTGCTGTTGATCGCAGCCGCGAAGCAGCGAATGGGTTGCGTAATTTGCTTTTTATGAGCATCTCCAATCGCCCACTCGACGAAATGTTGGATTTCGTGTACGCCCAGGCAGTCAGGCTGTTGAATGTGACGGGGATGGCTGTCTTATGGATAGCGGATGTGGGCGATGCAGCGCCTTCGTTTGTCCAGGAGGAAGCGCTTTACTTGGCTGGAACCGGGGTCAGGTTTGCACAGGGCGCCCCTTTTGATGCGTCCACTCTGTCCCAACTCCAGCTGCAACAGGCGCCGATCTTGCGGCAGGTCACCGCCGACAGTTCCGCACCTGACGTGTTTTCCAGTCTCTTCGTGCCGCTTCTGATTGACCAAACTGTGCACGGGGTGCTTGCTTTCGATCTTGCAGTTTCCCTGCTTCCGCCGGGCGCCGAACAGGACGCCTTGTGGCTGGCTGATCAGGTCATCATTGCGCACGGCGCTGCACGTCTGCAGCAAAAAGCGAAGACGGCCTCCGACCTGCAGGAGCGAGAACGCCTGGCGCGCGAAATGCATGATGCGGCGATGCAATCCATTTATAGCATTACCCTGTTCGCCGAAGCAGGGCGCCGGTTGGCTTCATTGGGGCAGATCGACCGTGTCCAGGATTATCTCCAACGGCTCAACGAAACGGCGCAATTGGCGCTCAAGGAGCTGCGTCTATTGTTATATGAGTTGCAGCCGGCGGTATTGGAGCAGGTTGGGCTGGTCGGTGCGTTGCGCCAACGCCTGGAATCGGTCGAACGGCGCACGGGCATGGTTGCCCGGTTAGATATCGAGGGCGAGTTTGTCTTGCCCGCCTTCGTGGAAGATGGTCTGTACCGCATCAGCCAGGAGGCGCTCAACAACGCGCTCAAGCACGCGTCGGCAGCCGAGGTCAGGGTGTATCTTGGTGCGCACGATGGGAAACTGAAACTCGAAATTTGTGATAATGGGATTGGCTTCGATACTGGCGATCCCAAAAAGATGGGTGGAGAAGGTATGACCACCATGCGCGAACGCGTGCGGTTGATGCACGCCGAGCTGTTCATCGAATCTGCACCGCAGCAAGGTACGTGTGTGCGTGTGTTGATGGCAATTCCAACTTCAACCGAGCCGCTTTTCGATCCATCCGGCTTGCCAACTCAGGGAGGTGTAAAGTGAGTGCTGCTCAGGGAATTCGTGTTCTCATCGCCGATGATCATCATGTCGTGCGCGGAGGCTTACGCGCACTGCTGGAGACAGAAGAAGACATTACTGTTGTTGGCGAGGCTTCGGACGGCGTCGAAGCAGTGCTAAAGACGCGCTCGCTGAACCCTGACGTGATCCTGCTTGATCTGGTCATGCCGCGCAAGAATGGCATCGAGGCGATCCAGGACATCAAGCACGAAAACCCGGAGGCGCGCATTCTTGTCTTAACCAGCTTTTCAGATGATGACAAAGTCTTTGCGGCGATCAAAGCCGGCGCTCTGGGCTACCTGCTCAAGGATTCCTCCACCCAAGAGTTGATCCAGGCGATTCGCGATGTCTACAACGGTGAATCCTCGCTGCACCCGGCCATTGCGCGCAAATTGATCCGCGAGCTGAATCGTCCGGCCAGCAATCTGCCCCAGACCGACGAGCCGCTGACCGAGCGCGAGGTGGAAGTGCTTGTGTACGTGGCGCGTGGCTATTCAAATCAGGAAATTGCTGATGCGCTCATCATCAGTGAACGCACGGTGCGCACCCATGTCAGCAATATCTTGAGCAAGTTGCACCTGGCGAATCGCACCCAGGCGGCGCTCTATGCGCTCAAAGAGGGGCTGGCGACGCTTGACGAGGCAGCAAAGTTGTTGTGATGACCAGGTTTCACTGTCGAGCGCGTGTCCACCTGCTTAGCGTGCTCGCTGCGCTGTTGCTCAGCGCCTGTGACGCCCGTCTTCCTGTTCGGCTGGTGATAGGGACGCCGACGCCCCCACCTGCGTCACTTCCCAGCGCTCCCACGACCGCACCGGCGGCGCCCGCAGATCAAGCCGCCCTGATCGATGCGGCCGGGCTGGATTTCTTCGAGCGCCGCGTGATCAATGTCTATGAAAGTGTGGCGCCGTCAGTGGTCAGCATCACGACGCGTGTCTTGCGGCGTGATTTTTTCTTCAATGTCGTGCCGGAGGAGGGCGCTGGCTCCGGTTTTGTCCTCGATCAAGAGGGGCACATTCTGACCAACTACCACGTGATCGAAGGCGCTGAGGCCATTGAAGTGACCTTCGGCGACCAGGTGACAGCAGCAGCAACGATCATTGGCGTCGATCCGCGCAACGACGTGGCTGTGCTCAAGGTGACGTTGGCGCCCGACCTGCTGCAACCAGTTGTCCTGGGCAGTTCTGCTGACCTGCGCGTAGGGCAGTGGGCGATTGCCATCGGCAATCCCTTTGGTCAATTTGGCCGCACGCTGACCACCGGCGTGATCAGCGCGCTGGGCCGCACCATCGAAGGCCCTGATAACCGCACGATCACCGGCATCATCCAGACCGACGCCGCCATCAACAAAGGCAATTCTGGCGGCCCGTTGCTCGACAGCAGCGGGCGCGTGATCGGCATCACCTCCGCCATTTTCAGCCCGACCGGCACCAGCGCTGGCGTCGGCTTTGCCGTGCCGGTGGACACACTCAAGCGCATTTTGCCCGACTTGCTTACGCTGGGGCGGTATCGTCATCCCTGGCTGGGCATTCGTTACGCCTATAATGTCACGCCTGGGCTGGCGGAGGTGCTCAAATTGCCTGCCCAGGATGGGTTGTTGTTGGTGCAGATGTACAACGGTGCACCACTGGAAAAGGCCGGCGTCCGCGGCGCCCAACGTCAGGATATCATCGGCAACGAACGCGTCTACACCGGCGGCGACCTGTTGACCGCTATCGATGGGCAGCCTGTCTCTTCCATTGCTGAGTTGGAGACGCTCTTGGAGAATCGTTACCGCGTGGGCGATGTCGTAATGGTCTCTGTTATCCGCAATGGGCGCACGCTGGAAGTGCCTGTGGAATTGGCGGAGGAGCCGCAGTAGGCGTCTCCGCGCCAAAGCAAAGCAATTCAAACAGCTTCTATCAGCTTCTATGTGGCGGGCAGTTCATCGGTGGCGGGCAATGGCGGCAGCAATTCGTAATATCCTTTGTCACCATTGCGTCGAATTTTGAGCAGTTCGCGCACCATGTTGATCGTGTCGTGGAGCGGGCGCACACGGCTATCGCTCTGATAGTGCCAGTTGATCGGCACCTCGGTCAGGCGCATACCGTGCCGCAGGCCAATATAGAGCACCTCGACATCGAAGCCCCAGCCGTCGATACGCTGCAAGGGAAAGAGCGTTTGCGCCGCTTCGCGCGTGAACATCTTGAAGCCACACTGCGTATCTTGGATCCCCGGCACGGCCAGAAGCCGCACCAGCCAGTTGAAAACGCGCCCCATTACATGGCGGTAGACTGGCTCATCGTAGCGGACGGCGCCAGGCAGCTCGCGGCTGGCAATCGCAATGTCAAAGGTTCCAACTAGCTGGGCAGGCGGCAAAAACTTGGCGATCTCCTCGATAGGCATCGCCAGGTCAGCGTCGCAGATGAAACGATAATCGCCTTGCGCCGCCAGCATACCAGCCTTTACGGCAGCGCCTTTGCCCGGCGTACTGTGCATCAGGCTCAGACGCACCGGCATCGTGGGCGCCATGCGCGTGGCGATAAAGGCCTCGACAACCGCTGTCGTCGCATCGGTGGAGCCATTCTCGACCACCAGGATTTCACTGGTGTAGTTCTGTGTTTGCAGGTACGCAACAATCTTTTCCAATGAAGGCGGCAGACGGCGTTCCTCGTTATAGGCCGGGATGACGATGCTCAGAAACGGCGTCCAGTTTGACTCACTCACAGCAAATTCCTTGAACCTTTTATGTGATCAGGCTCACCAACGCCAGCAGCAGGAAGCCCTGGACGACGATTGCACCACCCCACAACATGTGGGCGCCGATCCGTTGTTGCTGACGCGCCAGCCATAACCCGGCGCCTGCATTGACGCTCCACGCCAGTAGCCCGATAACCAGCAAGCGGAAGAGCGCCGTCTTCTCGCGGATCTCCTCCGGCATGCCCTGGCTATTGTAGCGAACGGCCAAAATATCGGGCAAATTGGGAAAGCTGATCGTCAACACTGCGAAGAGGGCAAGCACACCGACCAGCCCGATCAATAACAACCAGGCGCCCTGTCGATCTTCACTCAAGATGCTTGCCAGCCAGGCGCGTTGGACGCGTTCTGGTGCAACGGTTTGCGTTGCGCCCAATCGATAGCGGGACTGAAGCGCTTCTATGAAACCTGCGGCGTCGGCAGGCGACAGCGCGTAGAGACCCGCCTCGGTCTGCAAGATGATACATTCGCTGGGGGGGCGCGTGGCGCATAGATTCACCGATTGCGGCGTCGGCGCGGCGGCAATGTCTAGAAAGGGCATGGGCCAGCGCCGTAAACCGCCGGTTGCCACCGGCAATGTGGCGCCATGCCTGATGGCGCGCACACTCTGCGTTGGAATCACCTGATGAAGATGCGCCCATCGCAGGGTGATGGCGTTGCGATCCACCCAGTATTCCAGAGTGAACGCTGCCCAGGTGCGGTAGAGCAGATGGAGCAGCACAGGGATGCTGATCACCAACACCAGCAAGAGCAGAAATTGAAGCAGATCAATGGGGCGGCGCAGCGCCCACACGATCACCAACAGGTCGATCAGCACGATCCAGAGGGCAGCGGCTGCGCCTTCCCAACGCGCCGGCGCCGGCTTTGCGGCGAAGATCATCTCATCACACCTCACCGTTATGCAGCGTCGCAGTCAGATCCCACATTCGCAGCCCGGCCAAAAACGCGTGATGCGTCAGATCGAGCGAGATCGGGGTGACGCTAACATAGCCGTGCTGGATGGCGCCTACGTCGGTGTCAGGGTCTTCTTCGTCAATGGGAAATGCACCGCCAAGCCAGTAGTAGGGGCGGCCATAGGGATCGCGGCGCTGCTCGACTTCGTTGGCGTCGTAATGGCGACGCCCCATGCGCGTAGCGCGGACGCCGCGCACGTCGGCTGCTGGCAGCGCAGGCACGTTGACGTTGAGCAGTGTGTATTCCGGTAGACCTACCTCCAGCACGCGCTCCGCCATGCCGCGTGCAATCTCGCCTGCCAGACGGCGCACCGTCGCTGCGTCGGAACGCTCCTCGCCAAAGTAAGTCGAACTGACCGCAATGCCGGGCACCCCCTTGATCACTGCCTCCATGGCGCATGCTACCGTGCCGCTGTAGGTCACGTCGATGCCCACGTTGTAGCCGGCATTGACGCCCGCCACCACCAGGTCGGGGATGACGCCCAGCGCGCCGCCCATGACCAGCGCTACGCAATCGGTGGGGCTGCCGCTGCTGCTGTGCGCCGGGCTGCCATCGGCCAACGTGGTTTTCTGGATGCGCAGCGGCTTGTGCATCGTCTTGATGTGGCTGGATGCGCTCCAATTGCGCTCTGGCGCCAGCACAATGACATCGGCGATGGCGGTCAGCGCCTGTTTTAGCGCCAGCAAACCAGGCGCAAAGACGCCATCATCATTCGTTACCAGGATTGTCGGTCTGCTCATGGCCGTGCCCGTTTCACTACAGCGGTGAGCGTCGCGCTTGTGAGGATTTACAAAATGATCCTGTAATTGACGTTGCTGCCTTCAGCGCACAGAGCGTCCTTTCCCGTAGGTCATCGCCTCCGGCGTGACGGCGTGGCTGACCGGAAGCGTCTGGGGCTGGAAGCCGAACCTACGATTACTGAATCTATTGGTTAAACTCCATGAGCGTGACTCTCACCGCTTTCTACTATTTTTTCTCGTGCCGGACATAAACGCGCACTTCGGGGCTTTCGACGCGATTGCCGGCCGCATCATAGGCGATCACCTTGATGACGTGTCCTTCGAAGTAGACGCCGCCGTTGGTGACGATCGCCTGGAAGCCATCCGGGAAGGTGGCGACCATGCCAGGTTGCACTTCTGGATCATCGGACTCGAACGCCGGCCAGGGTGTTCCCCCTGCCGCCGAATTCAGGTCGCGCATCGTGATCTCCCAGCGTTCGTTGAAAGGCGCCACCGTGCTGGTGACAAAGATGCTGCCATCAATCATGAATTGGACGCGATCGATGGCTAGGTTATCGTTCGCCAGGACGTTGATGTTGATCTGTTCGTCCTTCTCCATGACGAAGAGTTGGTCGGGCTTTGGCTCGGTGATGACGACTGTTGGCGGCGTGTTGTCGATGGTCACCGGGATGGCGACCTGGCGTGGGCCATCGCCGCGATTGACTGTCAGTCGCACGGTGTAAAGCCCCTCGGGCAGCGTCGTCGTGTCCAGTCGTTCGAGCACGCCGTTCTGGATTTCCTCGCCATGTTCCGGCCCGATCTGCGTCCATTCGCCTGGCTCCAGGCCGGCGCCGATCTCCAGTCGATAGGGGCCGCCGCGTGCATTGCCGATGAACTCGATCTGCCCGCACCTGCCCAGCGTCGGTGAAATGATGGCGCTGTCTGGATCGAAATCTTCCAGACGCAGCGATGCTGTTTCGGTCGGCGGCTGCGGAATGCCGCTTTCCTTCACCCAATCGGCGGCCTCTTGCGGCAAAATTTCATAGATGCGCTTTTCGATGCGCTCTGGCGGCGTGGTTGGGCCTGCTAACAAACCGGTTTCGCGGTCGATCTCGAACTCCTGCCAGACGTTGTCGGAGATCGTCGGCTCGGTGCCTGCTACGAACAGCTCGGCGCGTTGCTCCTGACATTGATCGGTGGGCAGCAGCCCGCTCGGCTGACAGACAATGCGTTGCACGATGCCAGGAGGCATATCGTACCAGATGGCGGGCAGCCCTTCGTGATACTTGCGCATCACGGCGTTCCAGATCGGCGCCGCGCCCGACAAGCCTGTGACATTTTCCATCGACTCGTTGTCGGTGTTGCCGACCCACACGCCGACTGTCAATTGGGGCGTGAAGCCCATCGTCCAGTTGTCCTTGAAGCCGTTGGTGGTGCCGGTTTTGGCGGCCACTTTGCGGTCGGGCAGGGTCAGCGCAGTGTTGGCGCCAAAGGCAGGTGCACGCGCCACGTCGTCGCTCATGATGTCTTGCATCAAGTAGGCGACCTCGGCGCTGAAGATGCGCTCGGCGGTAGGCTGCTCATATTTTTTGAGGATATTGCCTTCGCTGTCGCGCACCTGCAAGATCGAGACCGGATTGAGCGTGCGATAGCCGCTCTGCAACTCGTTGGCCGGCGCCGGTTCGCCCACCATGTTGCCGCTGTTGGCAAAGACGGAATAGGCGTAAGTGTGGTCTAGCAGCGATACTTCACCACCGCCCAACACCAGGCTAAGGCCGTAGAAGCTCAACCCACGATTCAAACCATTGATGCCCATGCGGTGCGCCGTGCGCAGCGCATCCGCCACGCCGACTTGCTGCATCACCTTAATCGCCGGGATGTTGTAGGAGCGCGCCAGCGCGTTGCGCAGCGAGACCGGGCCATGATATTGGCGATCGTAGTTTTCGGGACGGTAGTAGGTGCCGTCGGCCTGCGGGAAGGCAGTGGCGACATCGAGAATCATTGTCGCCGGCGTCATCCCTTCCTGCAGCGCCGTCAGATAGACGTAGGGCTTGAAGCTGGAGCCAGGCTGTCGTTCGGCGGTGGCGATGTTGACCTGCCCATCGATATCTTTGTTGTTGTAATCGAGCGAGCCGACCATCGCCAGAATCTCACCGGTGTCGTTCTTGATGGCGACCACACTGGCGTTGCTGGCGTTCTTGCCCTGTTCTTTGAGGATCTGCACCTGCTCGCGGGCAACCTGCTCGGCGTATTTTTGCAGTTCCACATCGAGCGTCGTGTAAACGGTCAACCCCTTCCGCCAGATGTAGAAGGGATCATCGGGGGTGTTGTACTGCTTCTTCAGTTGGTCGAGCACATACAACGCAAAATGGGGCGCAGTGAGAATGTCAAACCGTTCCGCCACCGACTTGCGCAACGCCAGCTCCTGCTGGAAGGCAGCGTCAGCTTCCGCCTGCGTGATGAAGCCAGATTCAACCATCGCCTGCAAGGTCACACCCTGACGCCGCTTGGCATCCTCCGGGTTGTCGATGGGGTTGAGCGCCGGGAATTGCGGGATGGCCGCCAACATCGCAGCTTCCGCCAGATTGAGGTCGCGTGCGCTCTTGCCAAAGTAGACCTGCGCTGCCGCTTCGACGCCATAAGCCAGGTTGCCGTAGAAGTTATAGTTGAGATACCACTCTAGCAACTTTTCTTTGGGATAGCGCCGCGTCACTTCGAGCGAGAGAATCACCTCTTTAATCTTGCGCGCGTAGCTTTGTTGCGCGCGTTCTTCGGGCGGAATGAAGACGTTCTTGATAAGCTGTTGTGTAATCGAAGAACCGCCTTGCACCGCACCGCCTTGCAGATTGGAGACGAAGGCGCGCAGCAGACCGCGCACGTTGATTCCCGGATTCTCGAAGAAGTTGCGATCCTCCAACGCCACCGCCGCTTGCCAGACGTAGGGCGTCATCTTATCAAGCGCCACGAAGCGCCGGTCGCCGCCAAAGGGACGCGGATCGACGCTCTCGTAGAGCAGATTCGTGCCCGTGCGGTCGTAGATGCGCACGGTCTGGAATTGATCTTGTTGCTGTTCAATGGCGCTGACATCGGGCAATTGCGCTGCGTATTCGTTGTAGACGCCGAAGACGGTCGCCGCCACCACGCCGGTGACCGCCGCTACCCCCACACCCACGACAATCAGGATTGCCAGCAGCAACTGCCCCAGGCGCAGCCAGACGCGCGGGCGATTGGCAATGGCGCGTTGCCGTTGTCGTCGCGCCATCAATATTGTATCGTGTCGATCCAGTCGTTTTGTCATAATCAGCCGTTTAGCGTACCACGTTCCAAAGCATCAACCAAACGAAATGGCACGCGGATGACGCGGATCGGGCAGATTTTCGCTGATTTCAAATCAGTGCCAATCCGCTCAATCCGCGTTATCCGCGTGCCATTCCCTCCTCTTGCGCCACTTTTTCGATGACGAGCAGATGGCTCAGCCCCCAACCGCCCAGCGGCGACTGTTCCAGCGCATAAGTGATTCGACGCAGCCACCGGCCCAAGGTCGGACGCCGTTGCACCAGGTTGTCGTAGCCCGGAAACACCTGTGAATGATGCACCACGCGCACCGGCAACCCTGCGCAGAGCCGCCGCAGCCCCGTTGCGGTGTAGGCGCGCACATGCGGCGCCAGCCGATTGCGCAGCGCATCGGGTAGATAGTTGACGAACGGAATGTTGCCGAAATGATAGACGCCACGCCAGTAAATCCCGTGCGTCTCGAAAGGATAACGCCGGTTGGGGACAAAGATCACCGCCCGCCCACTGGGACGCAGCACGCGCACCATTTCGGCGACCGCCAGCCGATCATCCACTACATGTTCGAGCACCTCGTGGCTTAGCACCAGGTCGATGCTGGCGTCGGCATAGGGCAGCGCCTCCGCTGCCGCCAGCGCCAGCCCTGCTGTGGGGACGTTGTGCGCTGCAATCTCCAGATGTTCAGCCTCGATGTCGATGCCGCTCACCTGGTCGGCGTAAGGCGTCAGCGCCTTGACGTACATTCCCACGCCGCAACCATCCACCAGAATGTGCGCCACGCGGGCGCGACCGGCCAGCCCCCAGTGCAGAATCATCTCCAGACGGCGATTCTGCCCGGCGCGCCAGACAAAGCTGGGGTTGCCGCGCCGCGCCGCCCGCTCCCCATGAAGATCGAGCGCTTCCATCATGCTCCTTGCCTGCCTGACGGCTGTTTGGTGGTTGCAGCCCAGAAAGTCAGCGACATCAACCCGCTCCTTGTCCGTTCCGACGTCATCAGCCTCTCTCTACGGCGACTGCCGGATCATGCTGTGAATCTTCATGAGCCGACTTGAGTAGTCAGCCTCGATTTGCAGCAAAGGCTGTCGGTTCAGACATGAGTAACGTCGCGTCGCATGGAAAAGTTCTGGCCGGGGAACCCCCGTTGATTTACTCCATCGGGTATTTCATGCCGAGCTGCGCGCGGATTTCATCCATCACGGCCATGATGCGCACCGACTCATCGAGCGGCATCACGTCGCTTTCGAGTTTGCCGGCGCGCACGCATGCGGCGACTTCGTGCGCTTCGTGGCTGTAGCCATTGGCAATATAGGGACGTCTGATCACTTCGGGGTCATGACCGGCGCGCTGCAATGTGAGCGTGTCGCCCACCCACCATGGCGTATGCAGCCGAATCGAGCCATTGCCGCCAAGGAGGATCGCCTCTTGCAGCGTGGTGGCGCGGATTGTGGTCGCCAGCAGCGCCACTTCGCCGCCAGGAAAGCCAAGCAAAATGCCGGTGTTTTCATCGATGCCGGTGGCGCCCAACGCTGCCAGCGCTGCAATGCGATCGGGTTGACCAAGCACCATCATCGCCAGCGAGATCGGGTAGACCCCAACATCGAGCAGCGCGCCGCCGCCCAGCGCCGGGTCGAAGAGACGGCTGGCCGGGTTAAAGGAGGCGCGGAAGCCAAAATCTGCCTGGATCATCTGCACCTGGCCGATGGCGCCGTCGGCGATCAGCCGTCGCGCCTCGCCGATGATCGGCAAAAAGCGCGACCACATCGCCTCCATCAGAAATAGCTTTTGGCGGCGCGCCGCGTCCACCATGGCCTGTGCCTGCGCTGCGTTAATGGCAAAAGGCTTTTCGCAGAGCACGTGTTTGCCGTGGCGCAGCGCCAACAACGTGTGGTCGTGATGGAAACTATGCGGCGTCGCCACGTAGATCGCATCCACATTCGGGTCGGCGACCAACGCCTCATAGCCGACGTGGCGGCGCGGAATGTCGAAGCGATCGGCGAAGCGATCGGCGGAAGCCTGTGTGCGCGAGCCAACGGCGATCACCTCCTGATCGTCCAGCGCCGCAACGCCAGCGGCAAACTTGGCGGCGATGTTGCCCGGCCCCAAAATTCCCCAACGAAAACGCGTGTTCATCTCTTCTCTCTGCTTTCAGTGTTGCGTCTGTTGATCAGGTCAATATTTTGACGCGCAGACGCAGAAGCGGAGAGAAACACCCATATTCTCTGCGTGCTTTGCGTCCTTGCTTCAAACGCTCATCGATTTACCTGGTGTGCAGCGCCGCCCACACGCGCTCCGGCGTGTAGGGCAGTTCGTCGATCCAGCAGCCAGTGGCGTCGTGAATGGCGGCGGCGATGGCGGGCGCAGTCGGGATGAAGGGCATCTCCGCCATGCCGCGAATACCGAGCGGCCCCTGCGGATCGGGGAATTCCAGGATGATCGGCTCGACCACCGTCGGCACGTCGAGCACGCCGGGGATCAGGTACGTGCTGAAGTGTTGCGTCACCGCGCGCCCATTGCGCTGGATGTACTTCTCCAGCAGCGTCCATCCCATCGCCTGGGCAACGGCGCCCTCGATTTGTCCTTCGACCTGTTGTGGATTGACCGCACGTCCGACATCGTTGGCGCTGATCAGCCGCAGCACCTGCACATGGCCCGTGTCGAGATCGACCTCCACTTCGGCCACCTGGGCGCAGTAGCCATAAGTGATGTTTGGATCGGCGGCGCCCGTCTCCCGGTCGTAGCGCGTGGTTGGGCGGGGGCGAAAGATGTATTCAGCGCGCGCAGGGCGCTCCTCGCTCTGCCATTCTGCGAGCGCACGCTCGGCTGCGCCTTTGATGGCGTTGCCGGCCATGAAGCTCATGCGGCTGGCCGATGCGCTGCCGGTCGAGCCGCCGACTTCGGTTGAAGCGGTGCGCACCTCGACCTGTGCAGGATTCAGCCCCAGCACTTCGGCGGCGACGCGCTGGAAGACCGTGTGCGCCCCCTGTCCCACTTCGGCGCCGACGCAACCCACAACCGCACGCTCGATCTCGCCCTGGCCGTGCAACTCCACCCACGCGGCGCAGGATTCGGGCGCGCCCAGGCTAAAGCCAACATTCTTGAAGGAGGCTGCCACGCCGACGCCGCGTGCGGTGCGACGCTGTGCTGCCGCCAGGGAAGGAAGGGGTGAGGAGCGAGGGGGGTGGGGGAGAGGGGCGTCGGCGGCGCGTCGCCAGCCTTGCGTTGCGTCTTTGCGCCAGCCGGCGCGTTCGGCGGCGGCGGCCAGCACCGGCTCGATGGGGCAGCCGGGGG
>CZCA01000110.1_pt1 | contig 14393 bp, 10 predicted proteins | sample 591981 | NCBI WGS metagenome assembly CZCA01 (sample SAMEA3556810, study PRJEB10932) | anaerobic digester metagenome
CCACAGGAGCCCCTAAGGGAGGCCGCATGAAATCGACGTTTTAGAGGGCGGATTTGTTTTCGCAAAACCGGCTCCCGAGTCAAATATTTCAGAAACGCCTGCTGCTTCAGATGCCGGAGTGAGCCGGGGAATACCTACTAAAACAGTAGGAATTCTTTTGGTATTCGTCTGCCTTTTTGTATGCTCTCGAAATCTGGAGGAAATTCTGCTCTGCTCCTCTTGGAGAACTTTTCACCCACTCAAATTGAACTTGAGCCTTTTTTATGGGCTGAAAAAGTACGGGCGGTCGTGTGCGGGCGCTTGTGTACGGGCGCTTGCCAAAGCGCCGCTCTTGTAACCGGAGCTTGCTTTTGCCGCTGCATGGTACGGGCGCTTGCCAAAGCGCCCTTGACGGCACTCGTTCGAGTGCCGATGTAAGATATCCGCTGCCTTGGAGCAGCGGTAAATGCGGCGCTGTGGCAAGCGCCGGCTACCAGGCGGCTACGCCGCAGTTGTCAGTTGCCAGTTGTGAGTGCTTCGCAAGTGTTTGAGATGCAGGTAGTTGCGGTGTATATTGAGGTAGTGGTGGAGTGGGGTGGTCGGTCCGGCGACCGACCCTACATCCCATAATTCGTGCAAATTCGTGTAATTCGTGGACAAAAGAAAAGGCTGTAGAACCATGCGGATCCCCGCCACAACTATCCGCATTCCAGGCACTTGCGCAGCAGCTCACAACTAACAACTGCGACGAAGTCGCCACGGCAAGCGCCCCTACCTCAGCAACACCAGCTTCTTGGTCTCTCGGAAAGAACCGCATTGCAGGCTGTAAAAATAGATGCCTGCAGGAAGTTTTTCGCCTGCAAAGTTTATCTCATGCGTGCCGGAGCTCAGCTCGTAGGAGGCTACGCGCTGTCCGCGCAGGTTGTAGACGCTGAGGGTGCCGGTGCTTTGCGCCGGGATGTCTGCTTTGATCAGCGTGCCGGTGGCTTTATTGAAAGGATTGGGCCAGGCGTCATGCAGTCTGGACGCTACTTGCGGTGCCAGATAATCATCCACGGGTGTGCCGCTTCCAAGTTTGGCAACGAAGATATCGCTATCACCATATGCCGTAAAGTTATGGCTACCAAAGGCAATTGTGCCCTTACAATATCCTGAAACGTAGGAGTTACCCGCATCATCCAGGCCTATGCAATATCCGCCGCCTTCACCTGATCCTTCCGATTGTACGGCCCAAAACCAGTCGCCGGCCGGACTCATCTTGGCGGCGAATGCGTGAGAGCGGTCACCGATCGGGCTTGTGAGCGTATAATTGCCAAAGGTGGCTGTGCCGTTGAACGTTCCGGTCACATAGGCATTGCCGGCTCCATCCAGGACTATGTCAAGCCCAACGGATTTTCCCACATGGACAACCGTGTCCCAGTTGCCGGAGTCGTCCAGGATGGCAACAAACATAGCACGGCCTCCGGTTGCAGTGAGAGTTTGGCTGCCAAAGGTTGCTGTGCCATTGAAATCTCCTACCACGTAGACCTTGCCGGCTCCATCCAGGGTTATGCGGCGTCCTTGTTCCGAACCTGAGCCTCCTGCTTGCACAGCCCAGGCCCAGCCGCCGCCGGCGTTCAGTTTGGCTATGAAGATGTCAGAGTTGTATGAGCTTCCGGTTGACAGGGTCTGGCCACCGAAGGTTGCCGTACCGCTAAATTCCCCGGTCACGTAGGCGTTTCCTTCATCATCTATAACTATGCCATATCCCAGGTCTTCAGACGATCCTCCCGCTTGGGCAACACTGGCCCAGCTGCCGCTGGAGTTCAGTTTGGCAACGAAGATATCACGTCCTCCGCTTGCCGTCAGGGAGAGGTCGCCAAATGCGGTGGTGCCTTGAAAGCATCCGGTCACATAGACGTTACCCGCTTTGTCCAAGGCGATTCCACGCCCGGAATCACGTTCATCGCGAGCACCTCCCGCCTGGACAACCCAGAGCCAGTTGCCATCAGCATCCAGCTTGGCTACGAACATATCCCAATCACCGCCTGCTGTCAGAGTATGACTGCCGAAAGTGGCTGTGCTCATAAACTCGCCGGTCACGTAGACGTTGCTCGAGTCATCCACGGCGATGTCAAGCCCAACATCGGCAAAATTACTCCCCGCTTGGACCGCCCAGAGCCAGTTGCCGTTTGGATCCAGCTTGGCGATAAATATATCAGAATAGTCAAATTCACTTCCGCTTGAGGTCAGGGTGTGACTGCCAAAGGTGGCTGTGCTTCGAAAAGGTCCGGTCACATATTGGTTCCCTTCGCTGTCAATCGCTATGGACCAGCCAAAATCATTGCGGATACCTCCCGCCTGAGCGGCCCACTGCCACTCTGGGACCTGTGCCATTAAAACCGCAGCTCCGCAGAGCAGGACAAAACACATAATCAAGTTTCTTAGCGTCTTCATAAATTCCTCCATAAGACTGTATTGCTTGTTTGCAGCACGATCGCACGGGCTGAGGTATTGTGTCAAGCAATATAATCTTGTTTATGGCTTTGGCAGCGCTCCTCACTCCAAACTTGACAAATAAACCCCCTATCCTTTTCTGGATTATCAAGAGTGTTTTCACATATAAATGAGGATATATCAATGACTAACAATAATAACAACAACGGAGTGCGCTCCATTTTCTTCACGGATGCGGCGCCGACCAACAACCGCGATATGCTCTCGCGCTTTTTGAGCCATCTGGAGTATTCATTGGTGAAAGATACCACCACGGTGCAGCCTTGGGACATCTATTATGCGCTGTCGCTCACGTTGCGTGACAGGCTGATCGAGCGCTGGCTGCGCACGCAATATCAATATCGCAAGCAGGATGTGAAGAAGGTTTATTACCTCTCGATGGAGTTTTTGATCGGGCGGCTTTTGAAGAACACGCTCATCAATCTGGATGCCTTCGATCGGGTTTATGATATGCTCAAGCAAATGGGCTACGACTTGGAAGATATAGTGGAGCAAGAGCCGGATATGGGCTTGGGAAATGGCGGTTTGGGCCGCCTCGCTGCCTGCTTTATGGATTCCTTGGCCACGGGTTCCTATCCAGCCTACGGCTATGGGATTCGCTATGAATTTGGCATCTTCAAGCAGGCCATTGTGCAGGGCTATCAGGTGGAAGAACCGGATCACTGGCTCAAATATGGCTGTCCCTGGGAGATCAGGCGTCCGGAAATCACCTACAGAGTGCGTTTTGGCGGCCGCGTATTAGAAGAAAAGGACGCCGACGGCCTGCCCATCTTCCATTGGGTGGATAGCGAGGACGTGATGGCTGTGGCGTGGGACATCCCTATTCCCGGCTATAAGGTAGACAACGTGAATAACTTACGCCTCTGGCAAGCTACCGCTACGGATGAATTTGACTTTGATTATTTCAATAGCGGCGACTACGTGAAGGCCGTGGAAAAGAAAAACATCAGCGAAAACATCTCCAAAGTGCTGTATCCCAACGACAACTTCCACCTGGGACGCACCTTGCGGCTGAAGCAGGAATACTTTTTCGTGAGCGCCACCCTGCAGGACATCTTCGCCGCCTGGAAGCAGGATCATGATGATTTTGAAGGCTTTGCAGATAAAAACGCCATCCAGCTCAACGACACTCATCCCGCCTTGGCCATCCCCGAGATGCTGCGTATCTTCATAGATGAAGAGGGCTTATCCTTCCTGGATGCCTGGGAAATCACCAAAAAGGTCTTTTCTTACACCAATCACACCATCCTGCCGGAAGCGCTGGAAAAGTGGAGCGTCCGCCTCTTTGAAGAGCTGCTGCCGCGGCATCTGATGCTGATCTATCAGATCAACAACCACGTGATGGGCGAGGTTTCCCGCGCCTATCCCGGCAACTTTGTGCGGATGCGCAATATGTCCATCATCGAGGAATCGCCCGAGAAGTCGGTGCGTATGGCCCAGCTCTGTATGCACGGCTCGCACACGGTGAACGGCGTGGCGCAGATCCACTCTGAAATCCTCAAAGAACGCGTGTTTTCAGACTTTTATCAGATGCGCCCCGAGATGTTTCAAAACAAGACAAACGGCATCACGCCGAGGTTGTGGCTGCGCTGCTGCAACCCGCAACTGGCCAGCCTCATCACCGAACACATCGGCAATGCCTGGGTTCAAGACTTAAGCGAAATCCGTGCGCTGGAACCCTTTGCGCAGGATGCAGACTTCCTGGAAGCGCTGCGCGAGGTGAAGCTGATCAACAAGAAAGCGCTGAGCAAACACATCTACCAAAGCGTGGGTGTGCGCGTGAGTCCGGAGGCGGTTTTTGATGTGCAGATCAAGCGTTTGCACGAGTATAAGCGTCAGCTTTTGAATGTCTTAGGCACTCTGGGCCGCTACTATCAGATCAAGCAAAATCCGCAAGCCGACTACGTGCCCCGCGTGGTGATCTTTGCCGGCAAAGCGGCGCCGGGCTACTTCATGGCCAAACGCGTGATCAAGCTGATAAATTCCATCGCCGATGTGATCAACAACGATGCCGAAATCAACGACGCCCTGAAGGTGGTGTTTTTGCCCAATTACAGCGTATCTCTGGCAGAAAAGATCATCCCTGCAGCCGACCTTTCGGAGCAGATCTCCACAGCCGGTTTTGAGGCCAGCGGCACGGGAAATATGAAGTTTGCGCTCAATGGTGCGCTCACCATCGGCACTATGGACGGTGCGACGGTGGAGATGGCGCAGGAGATCGGCGAAGAGAATATGTTTATCTTCGGGCTGCGCGCGGATGAGGTAAACAAGCTCAAGAGCGAGGGTTACGATCCTTGGAAGTATTACAACGACAATCCCATGCTGCGCGAGGTGGTGGATTCCATCCGCAACGATACCTACTGTCCGGATGAGCCGGGGCTCTTTGCGCCTGTGGGCCGTTCGCTGCTGGAAGATGGCGATCCCTACCTGATGTTGGCAGATTTTGAAGACTACGTCCGCACCTCCTTCCAGGCGGATGAGCTGTATCTGAAGCCGGATGAATGGGCCGCCAGGGTGGTGCTCAATATCGCCCGCAGCGGCAAATTCTCCGCCGACCGCTCCATCGCCGAATATGCGCGTGACATCTGGAAGATCAAGCCGGTAAACGTCTCCATTTCCAAGGCCAAACCTGCACCGGAGGCCAAAGACGGCTAAACCAATGCCATGAAGCACTGTCTTGCGCTGCTTTTGTTCCTGTGCACCGGTTTCCTGGGTGCGCAGGTAGTGATCAATGAGCTCTATTACGATCACCCCGGCGTGGACACAGGTCACGAGTGGATAGAGCTTTACAATAGCGGCACGCAGGACGTGAATCTGGAGGGTGCGCGCATCCTCAAAGCGGGTAGCAGCTTCGTGCAAGTATTTGAATTCCCGCGCTTTATCCTGCGGGCGGGCCGGTATCTGCTGCTGGCGGAAGACTTGGTGCCCAATGCGCATTTCTATGCCAACCTGGCCTTCCAAAACGGAGGCGGAGCCACGGATGCGGTGCGCTTTGTCTCTGCAGACGAAAGTTATACAGACACCGTGCTTTACGACGCTCCCAACGGCAATGAACTCCCCGATGATACGGGCAATATCGCCGGCTCTTTTGCGCCCCGCGGCCCGGCGGGCACCTCCCTGGCCAGGATCGTAAATGGCTTTGATACAGATGATTGTGCCGTCGATTGGGTGGTGGAAACCGAGCCCACGCCCGCAAGGGCCAATCCACACAGGATAGACTTTGCTCTTTCCGGCGCCAAAGTGTGGCCGGAAGCGGGTTCCTGGCTCAGTGAAGTTTGGGTGAAAAACCTCTCGCCCGCACCCAGTTCCTGCGAGGTCACACTCGAGTTTTGGCTGGATGAAGTGAACGTGGAAAGCCTCAGCCTGGGCAATATCCCCGCCCAAGATTCGCTGCTCTTGCAGGCTTGGATTCCCATTCACGATGAGGAAGAACATCAGATCCTCATCAGGCTGGAACACCCCTGGGACCCCGATCAGAGCAACAACCAGATCTATCTGAACGTCGGTGCCCCGCCCGATGAAGGCGGCATCGTGATCAACGAAATCATGTACAGACCGGCGGTGGGCGAGCAGGAGTGGATCGAGCTCTGGCAAAGAGGCTCGTCCGGCGGCAGTTATTACATTCAAGACCGCTCGGGAGGCGGCTTTGACTTTGAGCTCCCGGGCCGCAGAGGCTACTATGTGCTCTGCACCTCGGCGGCGCAGCTGCTGGCACGCTATCCTGAATGCGAGATGAGCTCCATCATCGAAGTGAAGCGTTGGACGGCTTTAAACAACGATGGCGACGACGTTTATCTCTATGATGAAGATGAGGAGCTTATCGACTCCATGAGCTACGCAAGCGGGGCCACCAAGGCAGACCAATCCCTGGAACGCTACGTGCATGAGGGCGAGGTGCGTTGGCGCGCTTCGTTGGATGAATCCGGAGCGACGCCGGGGCGGGAAAACAGCAAGCCGCATCAGGTGCCGGAGACGCAAAAGCGTGCGGTGGAAGTGTTTGGCAGTCCGGCAAAGCTGAAGGCAGGTGAGTATATCTCCGTGTCCTTCAAGTTTGATGAGCCGCAGAGCAAGGTGAGCTGCAAGGTGTGGTCACGTGCGGGGCAATTGGTGTGCGTCCTGGCGGGCAACAGCAGCACCGAAGCCACCGGCGAGCTGATCTGGGATGGGCGTGATTCCAAAGGCAAATACGTGAATAGAGGCTTGTATCTCATTTCCTGGCATTCCGTCTCCGCTTCCGGCAAGCATCATGAAAGACAGTTCAGCGTGGCGATAAGGTAGCGCCGCAGTAGGGTCGGTCGCCGGACCGACCACCCCACTCCACCACTACCTCAATATACACCACAACCACCTGCATCTCAATCACTTGCGAAGCGCTCACAACTCACAACTGGCAACTGACAACTGCGGCGTAGCCGCCATATACGGGCGCAGCCGCAAAAGTCCGCATTATTCTCTTCTTCGGCGTCAATAGCTGTAACCACACCAAATATCACATAGTTACATCCACAAAAACGGCGCTTTTCAGAGCTGGGATTCCCGGTTTGCCGCCCCGGGATGAAAAAAAGACTTTACACCAATAGCCCTTTTGATATTTTTGTAACCTTGCCGGGGTGCGTCTTATCCTGCTACTTTGCAAGCTGTTAAAAAGTTGAAGTTAAAACACTGCTTTAAGGCCTCCGGGCAAGCTACTTAAGTTAAAAAAATAAAACAAATAAAAGGCTAAAAATGGAGAAAGAATGGATTGGCATTTCGCCTCTTACGGAGGACGAAAAGCTTCTGGCAGCTTCGATTACGGAGTTGCTCAAGTGTCCGCCCATGATTGCGGAGCTTTTGATCCGCAGAGGGTTGAAGACGGAAGCAGAAATCGAGGGTTTTTTCACTCCCGATTTGGCTCAGCAGCATAGCCCTTTCTTGTTTAAAGACATGGAGATAGCGGTAGCGCGCATCATCCGTGCCATCGAAAACAAGGAAAAGATCACCATCTACGGCGATTATGATGTTGATGGCGCCACGGCCACAGCGCTGTTGCTTTTGGGTCTCACCAGGGTGGGCGCTATCGTGGATTTTTATATCCCGCATCGGATGATCGACGGCTATGGCCTCTCTTTGAGCAGTTTGGACTACCTCAAGGATAGCGGCAGCAAGCTGATCATCAGCGTGGATTGTGGCGTGAATGCGCTGGAGGAGATCGCCGCCATCAACGAGATGGGCATGGAGATCATCATCACGGATCACCACAATCCCAAAGACGAGCTTCCCACCGCCCTGGCCATCATCAACCCCAAGCTGGAGGATTCCGGCTACCCCTTCCCGCATCTGGCGGGTGTGGGCGTGGCTTTCAAGCTGCTGATGGCCGTGTATGAGCGCCTGGGCATCACCAGCGAGGAAAACACGCTCAAATATCTGGACTTGGTGGCCGTGGGCACCATTGCAGACATCGTGCCGCTCACGGATGAAAACCGCATCTTTGCGCATATCGGCCTGCAACATCTGATCAATATGAAAAACCTGGGGCTCAACGCCCTGATCCAGATTTCGGGACTGAACCAGAAAAACCTGGATAGCAACGACATCGTCTTCGGCATCGCACCGCGCATCAACGCTGCCGGCCGCATGGGCTCCGCCGCTCTGGCCGTGAACCTGCTCATCTCGCGGGAGGAAAAGGAAAGCGAGGTGCTGGCCGAGGTGATAGAGCGGCAAAACTCGCTGAGGCAACAGCTGGATCAGCGCACCTTTTACGAGGCCTGCGAGATCATCGAAAAGAAATACAAAGACCTCAGCAAGACCTCCTGCATGGTGATTTCTTCAGACGACTGGCATCCCGGCGTGATCGGGATCGTGGCTTCCAAGCTGGTGGAAAAGTATTACCGCCCCGTGATCATGATTTCCTTCAAGGAAGGCTTTGGCAGCGGCTCGGGACGCAGCCCCGGAATGTTTGACCTCTTCGGCGCACTCAAGCATACCGAGCACAATCTGCACAGCTTCGGCGGGCACAAATACGCCGTGGGATTCACCATCTATCAGGAATATATCGACAGGTTTGAAAACGATCTCAACCGCTACGTGAGCCAACATCTGGATTTGAACGAGATCAAGCCGCCGGTGAAGGTGGATCACGAATTGCAGCTCTACGACATCGACGATATGCTGATGGAGTGGATCGAGCGCTTTGCGCCTTTTGGCCCGGGAAACAGCCGCCCCATCTTCGTCACCAGGGATGTGTGCGTGTGCAGCTATCCCTACACCGTGGGACGTAACCACCTCAAGCTCAAGGTGATAAAGGACGGCGTGACGCTCGACCTCATCGGCTACAACCTTGGCGATTACGTGAGCCTGGTGAAAAAAGACAGCCTGCTGGACATCGTCTACACGCTGGAATACAACCGCTTTGGTGCGCAAAACAGCATCCAGGGCAAACTCAAGGACCTGCGCTTGCACCCATGAAACGGTTGATTTTAGCCCTGATTGTGATAGCGCTGCTGCTTGCCGGATGTGGCGGCATCAAGTTCCAGGCCAGGCGCGAGGTGGACTCGCTCGTTTTGGATAGCTTCATCCCCCTGGAAACAAAGGTGGATAAGGCTATCACAGACCCCGCTTCCGGCACGGTCTATGCGCTCTCCCGCGCCCAGCAGCAGGTATTTATCTATCGGGATAAACAGCTGGTAAATACCATCGGCGGACTGGGCAGTATGAGCTACAACTTCCAGCGGCTCACAGACATAGCCCTGGATGGCGATGGCAATCTCCTGGCTCTGGATCAGATGGCATCCACGCTCAAGAAGTTCACCGCCGGCGGACGCTACATCGCTTCCCTGGAGCTCAAAGACCTGATCCAGCCGGAGCTTCTGTGCCTCAATCTCGATGGCGAGCTCTTTCTCTACGATGCGGCACCCGGCGAGATCGTGACCGTCTCGCTGCTGGACGGCAAAGAGATCAACCGCTTTGGCCGCTTCCAGATCCAAGCTCCCACCGCCATCAGCTGCAATCGGGAACTGGTCTGCGTTTACAGCGCCGGCGCCAACAGCAGCAAGGTCTTCGATTCCTTCGGTCAACTGCTCCAGGAACGCAGCGGACAGGTGCTGGCGGATATTCACGGCAACCTGCTGCTGATAGATAAACAGATCAGCACGCTGCCCCATTCCGGCTGGCATCAGGCTGAAGAGCAGCAGCCAAGCCAGTTGCTGCCCATCCTGGAGGAGGGCGAAGTGAGCATCTTTCACGACGTGCTGACGCATAGCGGCGTTTGGGGCGTAAACATCTTTAAAATCAAGTATAAAACGGCTGAACAATGAAATATAAAGAGCTGATCCTCACCTTTGCTTCGGTGCTGCTGCTGAGCCTGGCCAGATTGCCCATCCATATGGGCTGGCTGGTTTTCATCGCCTGGATTCCGTTGGCGCACGCCTTGCAAATCAAAGGGCTGAAGCTCAAAAACATCATCCTCATGGCCGCAATCTGGGGCATCACCTACACCGCTATCGTATTCAATTGGATAGCTTTGGTAACGGTGGGCGGGCTCCTGGGCATCATGCTCTTTTACACCGTGGCCTTCAGCATCTTCTTCTATTTCTCACACCTGATCTGGCAAAAAATGCCCAAATTCGGCTGGCTGGGCTTCATCTGCCTCATGATCAGCTTTGAATATCTGCAGCAATTTGGCGAAACACGCTTCCCCTGGTGGAATATGGCCTACTCTTTGGCAGATTACAACCTGCTGCTGCAGATATTGGACATCGGCGGCATGAGCCTCATCGCACTGCTCATCATGGCGGTCAATTACCTGGTAGACAGGCTCTTGCAGCGCAAATACTCTGCTCTGGGCGCAATCGTGCTCATCTTTGCGCTCTGGCTGGGCTATGGATATTACAGCTATTACAGCATCAAATTGGAGACCAAACCCTTAGCCGTGCAGGTGATGCAGCCCTGCATCCCTCAGAGTGAAAAATGGGATGAGGGGCAGTTTGAATCCATGATGGCCGTCTTTGATTCGCTCAGCCACGAAGCGGCCAAAGAGCAGACGCAACTCCATATCTGGCCGGAAGCTGCCATCCCTGCCTACCTGCGCTACGACGCCCGCGCCATGTACAAACTGCGCAGCACCATCAGCGAAACGGGCCTGGAAATCTTCACCGGCTTCCCCGATTTTGAGGCCGCACCTGCCGACCACTTCGACGATGCCTATTACTACAACGCCGCTTCCTTATACAAGCCGGATGGCTCGCCCAGCAGCATCTATCACAAGAATATCCTGGTTCCGGTGGGTGAGAGGATGCTGTGGATAGACATCTTCCCCTTTATGGGAAAGGTCAATTTTGGACAGGCAAACTGGGAATTTGGCAAGGAACTGGCCTATTACGAAAGCTATGGCTACCGCTTCAGCCCCTCCATCTGCTACGAGCTGGCCTTCGATAGAATCCATCATCATATGGCTTTACCAAAAGATAAAGACGGCGGCATCCGGAAGATGGACTTCCTGGTAAATCTCACCAACGACGCCTGGTTTGGCACCTCATACGGGCCCTGGCTGCATATGGTGATGAGCCGCTTCCGTGCCATCGAAAACCGCATCCAGATCTACAGAAGCGCCAATACCGGCATCTCCGTGATCATCGACCCCATGGGCCGCGAGCTCAGGCAGGCCCCGCTCTTTGAGGTTACAAACCTGGGTGCGCCGCTCTACACCTGCCCGCGGGTTCCCATCCTCAGATACATCTATTTCTATCCCGCCATATTTGTGGTTATCAGTGTCATTCTGGCCCTGATCAGCTCATTCAGGAGCATCTTCATGAAACAATCCAAGGAGGTGATCAGATGAAGTATTTATACACCATCGGCGAAGTGAGCAACCTGCTGGGCATCAAACCGCACGTGATCCGCTATTGGGAGAGCGAATTCAGTATGTTGCGCCCCAGACGTGACAAGGGACGCAACCGCAGATATACGCAGGATAACATCCTCATGCTCAAGAGGATACAGGATATGCTGCACAACCAGCGCTACACCATCGAGGGCGCAAGAGCCAGGCTGAAAGCCGAAGCCAAGGCCAAACAACCGCTCAAACAGCAGCTCTACAGCGCCACCGAATTGAAAGGAGAGATGCTGGAACTAAGGAGCAAAATGGAACAAATAATCTCGCTCTGTGAAGCGATAAACAAGGAAGATAAATGACTTTTCAAGATATGATCCTCACGCTGCAAAAGTTTTGGGCTCGCTCTGGATGCCTGCTCATCCAGCCCTATGATATGGAAATGGGCGCCGGAACCTTTCACCCGGCCACCTTCTTCGGTGCACTCGGCGCCAAACCTACCGCCATCGCCTATCCACAGGCCTGCAGACGGCCCAAAGACGGACGCTATGGCGAAAACCCAAACCGCTTCGGACACTACTACCAGTTTCAGGTGATCATCAAGCCCACACCCGCAAATATCCAAAACCTCTATCTGCAAAGCCTGCAAGCTATTGGAGTGACGATAGAAGACCACGACATCCGCTTTGTGGAAGACGACTGGGAATCGCCCACCCTGGGCGCCTGGGGCCTGGGCTGGGAGGTGTGGCTCGACGGCATGGAGATCAGCCAATTTACCTATTTCCAACAGATTGCCGGCCGCGATCTTTTCCCCGTGAGCGTGGAGCTCACCTACGGCCTCGAGCGCCTCGCCATGTATATCCAAAATGTGGACGACTACCGAGACCTGCGCTACAGCTCCAGCGTCAACTACGGCGACATCTTTTACACCCGCGAAAAAGAATGCTCGGAACACAGCTTCAACGCTGCGGATACCGGCCTGCTCTTCAAGCTCTTCAGCGCACACGAAGCGGAATCCCAAGCGCTCAACGCCAAGGGCCTGGTCTTTCCCGCCTACGACGAGCTGCTCAAGTGCTCTCACTACTTCAATCTCCTGGATGCCCGCGGCGTGATCAGCGTCACCGAGCGAGCCGCCTACATCGGCAGAATCCGTGATTTGGCGCGTGAATGTGCCACCGTTTACCTAAAGAAATATGAGGAAAAGCAAGATGAAAGCCAAACTTTATGAAGACCTTCCCCTTAGCCTGAGAGACGTGCAGGATCAGCTCCTGCAGCTTGCGCTCCACACCTCCTACAGCAAGGATGTGCGCGCCGTGCTCATCTTCGAGGATGATCCGCCCAATATCTTTGAAACGCTGCAACCTCTGGTGCAATACGTGCGCAAAAGACGGCTCATCCCGCCCTGGATCTTCACGCGCAAGTTTGTGGAAGAATCGCTGGACGCCTATCCGCTGGAGTTTTTGGATATCTGCACCGCCTACACAAATATGATCTGCAATTCAGACATCCTCAAAGGCTTGCAGTTTCACAAGAAAGACCTGCGCCTGCAGATGGAGCGCGAACTGCGCAGCAAATGGCTGCTCACGCGCCAGGCACTGCTGGACAACCCCTACAAACCCGCATCCGTGCGCAAGACGGTGGTCATCTCCCGCGCCGCAGTCTATCCCGTGCTCAAAGGGCTGCTGCATATCCACGACCAGGCCGTTCCCGCCACCTTAGAGGAAGCGATCAAGCAAGGCGGCGAGCTCTGCAAAATAAACCTGAGCCCGCTCACAGACCTGATCTCCGGCATCCAACAGGCCAATAGCTACCTGGAAACGCTCAAGAAGATGATCCAATATGTGCAGAGCCTGAAGCTATGATGCAAGCCAGTTTTACCAGGCTGGATGAGCGCCTCAGCCTGGTAACCACGGCCATTCACGCCGGACACAAACTCTGCCCCGAACTGGCCCAAAACTGCGGCCTCAGCGCCGATGTGCGGCTGAGAGAGGAAGACCCCTACACAAACCAGATGGCAGAGCTCTTCCCAAACCACATCACCGTGCAAAGCAGCCGCTTTCTGATAGACCTCAACCGCAGCCGCGAGCGCAGCGTCTACCTCAAACCGGAGGATTGCTGGGGCCTGCCCATCAACAGAGAAGATATGGACGAACAACTGCTGCAGCGGCTATATGGCGAATACGACGAGTTTTACAAGCTGGTAGACGACTTTCTGGGGCGCCTCTTCTACCACCGGGATTTGAAGGGAATCTCCGCACCGCTCATGATCCTGGACCTGCACAGCTACAACCACCGCCGCGGCGGCCCGGAGGCAGAACCCGCTCCGCAAGCCGAAAACCCGGACATCATCATCGGACGCAACAACCTCGATCCCAAACACTACCACAAGGCAGAAAAGCTGCGCCTGCTCCTGGATGGGAAGCCTTTGGGGAATATCAAGATAGACTGCCGCTGCGACGTCAAATTCCCCGGCGGCAGCTTCAGCCGCTACCTCAATTCACACTACCCGGAAAAGGTGATCTGCCTGGCCATAGAATTTAAGAAAATCTTCATGGATGAACACACGGGCGAGCTGAATCTGAGCCTCTGGAAACAGCTGCAAGAGCTCTTTTACGACGCCGTGATGCAGTGGCTGACCCTGATCTGAAGCCCCCAAACCCTATCTCTTAAACTTCGTCTGCCAATACTCCCAGAAGTATCTCATGCCGCCGGCCAACACATTGCGCAGCGGCACGTGGTTTTTCTCCACCACAAAGACCAGGGGAATGAGCGTGGTCCAGCGCAGTATACCGCCGATGCCAAAGATCACCTGCTCACTCTGCAGATGCTTGCCCAATATATCCAGCGGCGCCGGGAAGAAGATGCCGGAAAGCAGCGTGCTGCACATCATGCTCACGCCGGCGATGGCGTTGTAAATCCCGCTGTAGATCTGCTGTTTGCCTTGCGGTGCGATACTGAGCACGAAGTTTGTGGTCACCAAGGCATTCCCCGCCCACATGGTGCCCGAAATTGCGCCTTCCAGCAGGAGGATATTGTAGTTTGAGGGCGAGACGAAGAGCCAGAACATGGGGTTCAATCCCCCTAAGATAATGCAGATTTTCATGGCCGTTTT
>CZCA01001942.1_pt1 | contig 14350 bp, 16 predicted proteins | sample 591981 | NCBI WGS metagenome assembly CZCA01 (sample SAMEA3556810, study PRJEB10932) | anaerobic digester metagenome
GCCAGGATGCGACTGATAAGAATGTGCCCCAATTCTCTCCACACTTAAGGGATCAAGGGGCCAATGGGTCAGGCACTTCACCGGACCGCACACCCCACACCACCCCAAATCCGCCTGTGGTGGGCGCCAAGTGCTGCAGCCGGGCCTAGAATCCCCCGCCTGCCAGCCAGACTCCCGCACCGACGACACCCTTGATCGCCCGAACCAGAATCTTCTGCTATTATGTCCACACCGTTTCTGCTACACTGTGATGTACCTAATGAAGCCTCCAAGCAGCCACGAATGTCGACCTTTTCCTGTACATCTGCAGCGCCAATCCAGACTTGCTCGGCAACATCCCCGCATCACCTGCGTACAATGACCTGTCGAGGGGGGGATTCCCAGAGTGCCAGTTGTAAAGGGCTCCTGCACCCAGTACAGATTCGCCAAAAGGGCCGGGAGGATCGTGTGCCGCCTGCCCCTCCTCATCATCATATTGCTGCTTGCCTACCATTTCACAGGCTACCCTGCAATCTTCCGGCTCCACCCCGACCGGACGTCATCTCCTTGGCTTGCTGGACGGCCTGTCGAGTCAGTGCTGATCTTTGCCCCTCACCCTGACGATGAGACTCTCGGGTGTGCAGGAGTCATCATGCATGCACTGGATCAAGGCGCCCGCGTACAAGTTGTGCTCATGACAAATGGCGATGGGAGTCCTGTGCCAGCCCACACCAACGGAAAGGGACGCCTCCTTGCCCCCGCGCGCTACATCTCATTAGGCGGCATCAGACAAAACGAAACCCTTACCGCCCTGGCATTGCTCGGCCTCGAGCCTCAGGACACGATTTTCCTGGGCTACCCTGACGGCGGAATATCGGCGCTATGGACAGACTACTGGGACTGCACCAGCCTCTTCAGATCGCGCTACACGAGAGCCAGTATCAGCCCGTATCCCAACAGTTTCACCCCGAACGCCCCCTACTTCGGGCTTTCCGTCGTGACTGACGTCTGCAGCATCATCAGAACATTCAGTCCATCTCACGTGCTCCTCCCCCACCCCAATGACACCCATCCTGACCACTGGGGGACTTTTGCCCTGGTCACATACGCATTGCAGCGACTCGCCTATCAGCAGGAGCTTGAGACTCCTCCTGAGATACTCGCGTACCTAGTTCACCGTGGCGACTGGCCGATTCCACGACTGTACAGCCCGCACCGGCCCCTGGATCCTCCCAACACCTTGCTGCGCTTGTTCGCTGCTCATGAGTGGGCGTATCAGCCGCTAACCAGTGAGGACAGAGCGCAGAAGCGCTTGGCCGTCCTTGAACACAGAAGCCAGATTGCCACTATGCGCATGTACATGCTGAGCTTCGTTCGGAGCAACGAGCTTTTCGCCGTCCTCAGTTCGCCCGTCGCGGCCCAGCTCCCAGCGGGTCATAGTCGATCGCCTGCATATCGCGACCAGCATTGGCGGACCGCCCAACCCGTGGCTGTAGATCCACAGAATGATACGGTAGCTCGTCTCGTGAGTGGAGGTGCAGATCTTCAGGCTGTGTATGCAGCCATCGGCGATGGCATGCTGTACATAATGGCAGAGCCCAGAGGACGCCCTTCATCCAGAGTCGGCTACATCCTCGACATATGCGACTTTGGCAACCCCCGCACGCGTGTAACAGTCTCTTACGGACCGAAGGACAAGGTGCGAACTTCCGCCAATCTGCGCCCTGACGACGTGAGAGTTCGTCGCACTCCCTCTGGTGTTGAGTTCGCCGTCCCCCTTTCAGCCTTTGAGGCCCACGGCGGCGTCGGCACAGCCGCTCCCGGCTCCGTTCTCCTGGCCCTCCGCTCCGCAATGACCGGAGGAATCATCGTCGACAGGACAGGCTGGACAGTTCTGCGGTTGTCGGAGAACGAGCCCGATGTCTTCCGGGGAATTCCCAGGCTGGAGGTTGGACACTCCAATATGTAGCAAGTAGGGGACGAGCAAGAAAGGTCGCTCTGAGCATGCTGAAGCGGGTCTGGAGGATAGTAGGCGGAATTGCATCTCGTGCTTCCCGTCGCCGCAGAGGCAGCGTTCCTCCTCACGCATCCAACCTCAGTTCAACTGTTCTCAGGGGGAAGAGCAACCCCCGACTTCTCGCCAACGACACATTGGATATCGGAGCCCGCGAGGCTGTGGCCGAAGAGCTCTGCCTTGGACCAGGACTTGAGGACAACCTAAAGGCTTCTAGGCGCATGGCCATCGATTCCGAGGACCATCTTTAACCTGGCTGTCATCCACCTTCAGGCGATCGTCGAAGAACGTTCCAATTCCGAGGTTGCCTCGACATGAATTGAACGGCCCGCTGGATGACCTTCCTGAAGAGGGCTGGGCCTCTAACGCTTGCCACGCGAACGCAAGGTGCAGTGCACGACGTTGAGCCGAATGTCCGGACAGCTCACACCGTTCAGGCTAATCCCGTATCAGGAGCCTGGCCATGTACGCCTACGTCAGCGAACCTTTGGCCTGAAGTTCCTCTGCCTATAGTGCTGCACTGCCATGGGTACAAACACAAACGCACCGCTGAGTATCGCTATTGCAAACGCCAACCACCCGGGATGAGCTTCAAAAGTGTGGATGAAAGATCTCATCCAGACTGGCACGACCTGGGACTCCCCATAGGCGTCAACATAGTGGATCGCCCTGGCGTAGGCACCCATGGCCCAGAAACGTGAAAGAGCTAGAGCGCCAAAAGCAAACACTACAGAAATGGCCGCTGCTCCCATTGAGGCAATTATGCTAAACGCCCCGGCTCCGATTGCCACCAGGAGTCCCGCAGCTACTGCGCCAAGCGCGATGACGCCTGCCGAGATCGCCCCGAACACCACGACACCCAGAGCCACAGATCCCATAGCTACGCGTCCAATAGCGACATCTCCGACAGCAATGATTCCCCTTGCCACACTCTTCTTACCAGCCTTGTTATGCCCCGTGGCCATATGCACGAGCGGCCAGTCTCCGATCTTGGCTGCAGATTGAACATCGAAACTCCGAACCTGCTGGGCATATGCTATAGCATTAAAAATCCCATCCTGTCGCAATCATCTTCATAGGCCTCCATGATCTCTGCGGCGATCTTCCGGGGATGTCCAAGGTCCTCTAGCACTTCGTCGATGGACCTTTCCCGGATAGCCTCGGCGATGTGGGCCGTGAGATCCTCAGCAACCTGTTGCCTGTACTCATTCTTGAGATAAAGGTTGCGCATGACCGCATGAACATAACCCCGAACCCGATCATCCCCTGTCATCTGACCTATCCCCCCGTCCTTCGCCGATCAAGGCAGTAATAAGGCGCGCGTAGTCGAGCCACTCCTCGCGCAGCCGGGCAAGGAGCCTCTGTCCTTCAGGCAGTATTTAATAGTATTTGCGGAGAACTCCACGGCCTTCTGGCTTCTCCCAAACACCTTCGATAGCTTCCGCATCCTCCAAACGGTAGGGCGCCGGGTAGAGCGAACCCTCCTTGAGGTCGATTCGCCCTTCCGTCTGCTCTTTTATGCTGTTCATTATCGCGTAACCATACGTGCTTTGCCTGGAGATAATACTCAGTACAACTAGGTCGAGGGTCCCGCGGAGCAGTTCCTTGTCCGGTCCACTCACTCTGGCATCACCACACCATCTGTTCTTCGCGTCATATACATAGACTGCCTAAGTACAGAGCGATGCATAATATGCGCGGTGTCAATGCCGCGATAGGTATGGATTCATGATCCGCAAGCTGACAGGCCGAATACAGCAATCTTCATACAGACGACGGGGACGACACCCGAACAGCTTCCGGTGGGATATCCGCCAACACATGGGGTGGCGGCTGGGCAAACCGAGCCAACCCAAGCAACCGCCCCGGCATGCGCCCGCAGGCTTCGACCTAGCAAGATAGCCATATGCTTGACTACCCCCATCAAGTGACGCCTTCGGAGATGGATCCTGTTGACCATGAGCAAAACGCAATGGTACACTGTGAGCATGAAAGTGTACCCGGTTGGGGTTGAAGACGTGAGCCCTAAGGAGCAAAGCCAGTAAGGGTCAGCAGAGGCTCGGTTCCGTCAAAGCTTTTGTGCTGTGTTGAAGAAGCCAGCTGCCAGATCAGACCCGTCATGCTTCCTCCAGCCGATCACAGAACCCTAATGCATCTTGCACCAATACCGGTGAAATAGTACACATGCCCGTGTGGAATGAGGTGAATAGCGGTGGGTAAAACGAAACATGCGCCCCCTTCCCCTGAAGTATGGAAGGAGCTCTACGAGGCAGCTGCACGGTTCAGGAGTATTGAGAGTTGGAATTGGCTCTACGATTCGTCCACATTTGGCGTTCAAGACCCTGTCACCAAAACAGTGGCTTACTGCTCAGTAATGGGTGCCCTCGGCGAACTTCACGGCCTGGTGGCATATCTTGGCGCCGAGGGACTCCTGGTGCTCGAAAAGACTGCACTTGACGGAGTCGATTACAACGACATAAATCTCGGCAAAGACGTAAGGTGCCTCATGGCCACCTTCGAGAGCAGACGCCATTTGGACAAGCCCGACCTGAAAGTCATCCGCCAGCTTGGCCTCTCCTTCCGCGGCAAGCACAACTGGCCAAAATTCAGAAGCTACGAACCGGGATTCTTCCCCTGGTATCTGAACGAGCGGGAGGCGATCTTCCTGACAGCGATCCTGCAGCAAGCTGTAGATGTGTGCCTTCGCGCCAAGGACGATCCAGATCTGGTGCTCATGGCGGATGGAAGACCCTATCTCGTAAGAGTGGCTAAGCTAGAGGACGGTGATATTGTCTGGAAAGACCAGAAGATGCTGCCCGAGCCACCGCCTGAACCCGATGTGGACACATCTACCCACATTGATGAACTGCAGTTGGCCAAGATTCGGAATTTGGCAAGGACAACAGATGATGTTTGGGATGCTGATGTGTTCTATACCCCCGCTTGCATCCAAGAGGATCCGAAATCCCGGCCCCGCTATCCCCTAATGAGCTTGTGGGTGGATCACAAGACGGGCCTGATACTAGGGTCCGAGATGGCAGAGCACAGCGACTACAAACAAGCATTTGTTGATCAGCTGATCAATATCGTGGAGCAAACCAAAGTGAGGCCTCGCCAGATAAGAGTGAAGCGCGAGAGTGCCTATCGCCTTTATCAAAAGGTCGCCTCCGGGCTTGGCATAACCATTCGCCAAGTGCAAAACCTCGGCAGAATTGAGAGCATCCAGTTTGAACTGGCCGATTTTCTGGCGCAGCACTAGTGCAAAAGGGGACCTGAGGTCAACTCAACTCCCTTCTATCGGGCTTCTGCCAGTAGATCGGCGTATGCGTCCTCGGCCCAAAACACACTTGCCGGGAAAAGCGAACATACCTCCGACAGCTCGGAAAGCATGCGAAAGTGATGAACGGGGCGCCGAGATCCAGATCAGGCACCCCCTGCACGTGCATTCCAGCGAAGACGCTTGATGCATATCAACGGCTACGCGCCCGCGGGCGGAGAGATTTGCGGCACTCCTTCATCTCGCGCCTTGCATACTCCGCCTCCTCGACCGAGCCCTAATCTCCTCAGCCGTAGGCCACCTCCGCGTAGTCAACCCTCGTGCTGCCATCAAGTAGTCCTCCCAGCGCAGAGTTGAATCATCGTGGATGTCAAGTTCGTAGGCGCCGCCGGGCTCTGACACAACCAGATGGCCGTCAGCGTCTAGGAAAGTGAAGCTAATGTCTTCAATCGGTATTCTTGCCGTACCGTCATAATAGCTGAACGTGAGACCGCTGTTGTCCAGACTCAGCGTCCCTACACCCAGATCTTCAGTGTCGGACGACAACCCCAATCGGTACGCCCCGGCAGTACGCGACAGGTTGAAAACGCCGTCAGGCGCATCCTCCATTTCGCCACTCTGCAGCTTCTGAATCAAGGCCGACCTGTACTCGCTCTCTGTCATGCCAAGTCCGGTCTTCTCATTCACAATCCTGAGATCGCGCGTGACAGTCCAGCTGGCGCCACACTTGGAGCACTCCAGCCCTGAAGAGGTTTCCACAAGCGTTGCTGCTCCTCCGCATTCGACACAGCCCCATGCCACAATCGTAATCCCCTTGTGCGAAGCCAGTCCTCGCCTGGGAACAGGCGGCAGGCCGGCGATGGAGAACATCTTGGACTCAATTGCCTCTCTGAACTCGGTCACGCATTCATAGTCTTCAGGGTCTACCGTCGGGAAGAACCGGACTTCCCAGTCGCACAGCGCTGGCCACGCAGACCAGGCCGGCCAAGATTCATGAGCTCCTCTGGATGTCACCGGGACGACAGGCGCACCCAGGTAATGAAGGAGACGGTAGACCTCATCGCTTACAATATTCACACCGCCATCCCAGTTGTACTGGCCTTGAGGGAATATTCCCACAGCTTCGCCTGCATCGAGGTGGCGCTTCATTCCACGGATAGCCGCGATGTCCCGTCCCCACTTTCTCTTGGGAATCGCCCCGTTTGCACGCAGGAACCACCCAAGAAAAGGGTTCCTGAAGGCCTCGTCAGCGGTCACATAGTGGATGGGGCGGTTCACAAAGAACGCTATGGCATGGGCATCAGCAATGCTCATATGATTGGAAGCGAAGACTACTGGGCCCTCAGTCGGTATGTACTCAACGCCTACTGCCCTGATATTCCACATCAGCGCCCCAAGCAGACGAGCCAAGGCCACAACCAGCAAGGCTACTGTAGGCAATTCCGTAGCGCCAGAGCGAAAAGCACTCCAGTTGGGAATGGCCCCGGGAATCCGTTTGCGGTACTCTTCATAGCATTCCCCGAAATCAGAGAGGAGCCTTGGCTCTTCAACAACTACTGCCCATACAGCGAACGCCAAGCCAAGCAGAAAGGAGAGCATTACGAGGCCAAGAGAACGCCCCCAGAGTCCAATACCTGCCCAAAACAGCGTATAGCCCCAGAAAAGGGGGTGCCTTACGAACTCATAGACATCCTTGTCTACGATGTACGCCGTCTGGCCTCCCGGCCAGTCCTTGCCTACATATGAAAGCACAAGGAACGCCCGAATCATCACATAAAGGCTGAGGAGCACGAGGATTGCCCCGGCCGCCGAACTTACAGCCGGATACGGGATGGCCGGCAGTGAAGCATCGAGCTTGCCCGAAAGCCTGACCAAGAGGGATGGCAGGACAAGCAAGTAGAAGACTGCCTGCACTACTGTAAGGGCCAACATCCATCTGCGAGACCGATCCTGTCTCAGATCCACCTGGTAACCCATGCTCATACCTCCAACAAGAGCAGATTACAATTCCTGCTATACCTGTGGCATAACGTCAACGCTTTGCGGCAAGGCCGCCGATCCCCTGGACCCTCCAATCGTCAGCGGCACAGCATGGTCCTCTCTCACCAGGGCCACGCCGCGAAGGTGTATAAGATCATGTTCAGTAGAGTTCGATATTCTCTCCTGTTAACCTTTCAATCCAGACGATTTTCAGCAAAGCCAGATCATCTTCGTAGCCGGCCCTGGATTCGTCCATGTCATCAGGTTCGATTTGCTCGAGAATGCGGATTTCGAATTCCTCAGATCCGAATTCGCTCCAATCCTTCTGCAGGGCTTTCTTCGGGTGCATCCCGGCGTTGAGCTTGAACTCGGTGCTATTCATTGCGCCCCTTAAATTCTCAGTCGTCTCCAGGTAGTACCTGGAATTGGGCTTGCAGATGACTGCGAAGATCCCCATATCGGGCCTCATCAGCTTGTATTGCTCTCGAAGCTCTCTCTTTCTTTCGCTCGATGTTTTCATCTCGATTTCCGCCCCCCACACGCAGTTAGTAGCCCATGTCCTTCAGAATGGCAGAGAGAGCCCTCAGCCTCTCGCCTATCAGTTCATCGTCCTTACTGATGCAATCTCTGAACAGCTGAATGTCCTTGTCGATCATTGGATTATCCGTACATACCCGGACAGTCATTGCATCGCCCTGCAAGCCTATTCTCTCAAGCGCGGTCTTCTGAGAGTCGTATAGCTTCTCGTACCTGTAGGCCTCCTGGAAATGCTGCATCGAACGGCAGATGAGAAGTGCAAGATCCAACACCCTGTGCAGCGGCAGTTCCTCCGACTGCCTTGACCATCTTTCTCCCGTGTGCCTCCATACCTTCGCTGAAATCTCCACGTTCCCGCGGTCATTCCACTGGGCAAGTCCCAGCGATAATCCCTTTGCATCAGAATCATATGCCCGCCTGCCATCCACACGTTCGTAGTCATCCACAACGATTACAGGTTTGTGTTTCAGCGTGACAGGAATCTTCAATCCAAGCACCTCGCTTGCTATTACTGAATTAGTAGTTTACTTGTACAGTAAGCACGATCCGTCACACTTTGTCAACGGCTAGTTAGCGACGTTGACCCTTGTTCTTGTCGTTGCCTAGTTGATATGCGCTCGGCCTCCGCGAAAGAAACATCCTCAAGCCCATGCAATGACGCCTCTTCCCGGCCTGCTGGCTCCGAGGCAGAACATGACGTAAACTAGTAGATAGAACCTGTATGCTGCGGAGCGAGAGGAAATGGGATGAAGCCGAAACCCTGCTCAGGGAGGCGCTGAACGCGGCACCGACGCTGACGCCTGCGATTAGCAATATCGCATATTGCTGCTTCATGCAGAGTGATCTTGGAGAACTACATGCTGCAGGGAGCGGACGAGGAAGCCCTCCGCTGTCTGAATCAAATGGAGCTGGAAGACGTATCCCCAAAACTGCAAGAGGCAATCGCTGACATGCGTAAATACATCTCTACGCCGGAATAGGTTTTGCAGGACGGGTGGGCATGGATGTCAAACTCTCCGGTATGTCTCAGGTGTAAGAACTGCAACACTTGAGGCATATATCAATAATTGAACCTGAGTTCAGGTCTTGCAAGGGGGAGAAGAACATGAGCCTGATTGCCAGGATCGCCCTAGGCATGCTAATACAGCCCGTCATGCTGGTCATTCCCGGGCTGATTCTCAGAGCGTGGCCACCCAAGGTCATAAACAGCATATACGGGTATCGAACACCGCGGTCCTCCCAATCTCAAGAGGCCTGGGATTATGCGAACAGGCTTGCAGGAAAACTCCTCGTCATCGTTGGGGTTGTCCAATTCCTTGTGTTTGCATTGCTGGTTTGGGTCGCGTATCATCAGCCCGAGGAGATCCAGCAGAAAATATACGATATCGGGATGCCGCTTAGCGCCGTGCTACTTGTGCTCTTGTTGGTCTTGACCATAGTATGGGTGGAGATCGATCTCAAGAAGAAGTTTGGATAGCCGAACGAGCCGCAGCACGGGCTGAAGGTTGATCGGCGTCGCGGGCAGCCGCGTGAGCAGCAAATGCAGCTGCACGTGCCTCGCTCGTCCCAATCTCACCACGCACCCAGGCACGCCCTTCCTCGACCGCGTTCCGAGGCCGCTCATCCCCGGGGCGCTTGTCCTCAAAGTACTTCAGTACATGCTCGGCACAGTCCGTTGCCCAGAGCGCTATTGTTCTGCGATTGACGACGCATCGACCCTGTCCCCATTTGCGACCACAGGCTTATCCCTCCAGTTCCGCCAGCCCAGGGCTTTGCTGAGCCACTGTACGCAACTCTGATTCTATTGTGCCACATAATGCAATATCGGAAGAAGCCCCAGGGTAGAAATGGCTGAGCCCACCTGCTGCGACGAAATCCAGCTCCAGGCTGAGGATGCGTCTCATGCATTATGATAGTGAATTGCGGTGCCTTTGTGTGGTATTATCAGTGCCAGGCAATCTTGATGAGGCTTGCTCCTGATCCATTGTAATCTCTCATAGGGGGTACAGGAATGCTATATATCTTCATGGGGCAAAGCTGCACGGGGAAATCTACTGCAGCCAATAGACTGAAAGACCTTACAGGAGCAGAAGTTTTTACCGGCAAGGACTACCTCCGAATGGGGTCCAATGAGAATGCAGCATGGCAGAATTTCATCGATAGACTCGCTTCGGCTGCCGGCAGCAAAGATGCATCGAAATCGATCATCTACATTATCACTGAGAGGGACGATCTATCCAGATTGAGCATGCTAGATGACGCAATCAAGGTCAAGTTCACTGCCAGCATGGATACGATACGTTCAAGATTTGCGCAAAGGATGAACGGACATCTGCCGCCGCCAGTCGAGAAAATGCTGGATAGGCAGTTCGAGGCGTGGAAAGGCGTCAAAGCAGACCTCTGTGTTGACACAACCGAGGAACGCTCAGCTTACGAAATAGCAAGAACAGTTCTGGACTTCGCCTCTAAAGCCAGCAAGTAAGACGCTCAAGTAGTCTTGAAGGGACATGCGCCGTGCAGAATCGGCTGCCTATGCCCTCATAACCTGCGCCGTGCCTGTCCAACCCTGACATTGGCGACGGCAGGAGATCCGAAGATGGCTGGAGGCGACCACAGCTGGCCACTATTGACGAATGCGGACACCTGCCCCATGAGAAATGTCAGCAATCGCCCCACTCCGGCCGCGCCCCCCCCCGGGCAATACGGGGACTTTCACCCCATACATCGAACACTCCGGCCACACAAGAGATGGTGCCAGGCTGATCACCCGGCACCACCGTAATCGATCTCTTCAGCGCGCGACGCCACCGGCGCTTCTACTGCGGCCGCGGATCGGTCATTCTTCCCATAAAGAGTATGCTGCCGGTGCCGAGGTCACGGATTAGGAACATGAAGGGCCTGTTGGCTATGAACACCTTCGGCGAGTCGACTGGAACGGACGTGACGCCGACGACGATCCCCGTAGCCGCAGCTGCCTCTGTGCCTTCCTCGTTGACCTCTATGAACGCCTTGTGCAGAACGTGGGTAATGTACAGGAACGTATCGGACATGCCAGAGAAGTCGGCCGCGCTGTCATTGAACGCGTCGGTCACGCCCAGTTGCTGAAGGCATCCGCCAAGCGACAACTCGGCATCAAACTTGAAACGCGGGATCCTCACGTCGACTCTGGTGGGCCAAAGCGCCTCCAGAATGGATTCGACCCCATCCTCTTCCATAGCTGCCTCAAGCTTCGACACGCTGGAATCGGGCTTCGGCAAGAGAATGGTCATGGCAAGCTCGTTGCCGCTGTAAGGCAGCTCCAATACCTGCGCGTTGCTTGTTTCGCCGTACTTGAATCTCTCTATCTGGCGCATGAATGGGACAGCGGCTTGCTTCCCGTCGGATAGATAGAATGGACCCTCCCTGGTCTGCTCCGGGTTGAATGGCTGGTCCCACTGGCCCTTGAAGTATATGGCGTTGGTCAACACCAGACGGGTCAGCGGATCAAGCACCCCCGGCCCTATCAGGTCCACGATCTTGTTTTCGGTCTTCTCCTCTACCCAGCGATTGATCGTCAATCGAGCCTCCTCAGTATGCCGGGCAAAGTCCACCTCTCGAAATCCCGCGTCGTAGTGCTTCTCCGCGATGGAAACGTACCCGGGCCGGAACCTCAGTCCAGCTTGACCCCACAATGCGTTGGCGACTGACAGCCTGTATCCCCGTCCCTCAGTGTTGAACGCCCGATTGAGCTCAGAAAATGACTCATGGAGCTGGTCCGGAGCCAAATCGTAGTGAAGAACGTCGGCCATCTGTGCCGCCGTGTTGCCGCGCGCTCCTGCATAGGCCAGGGCCAGCGCTGAGGAGATGCTGTACGGCGACATGAACAGGTTGCCCTCACCCGATGACAGGATTGAGTAGAGGTCCCGAGCGAAAGCATTGTTTCCTCTAACCAACTCCTCTACGTTATCACCACTCACAGGGCACTTGCTCGTCGGTGTACCTACAAGAGCGAACACAACCACAAGTCCCAAAACCGTGCAGAGTGCTCTCAATCCAGTTGTCACTTCCAGTTGCCTCCTCGTAGTAAGTATCTCAGACATGAGTGCAAATCCGGCAGACGGATTTCGCCAAGTTGGCCAGGTAGCCGTCAAGAGAAATATATCACTGTTGGACACTCTACACCAGCTGGGGGGGCCAACGGCAGCACCGGGTTCATGGTCGCCATGTGAGCGGTTGCGGCTGCATGTCCTACTGCCCGGTAGTTAGGAGCAGTGCTCCCATGTTCCTTCGCCCTCCGGGCTTAAGCATCTGGATGTGGCGCGAGTCTGTATCCCGGGCTTCTCTGAGCTGCACTGGCCTGAAGCGACAATGGAAAAACGCCTGTCAAGGTCGAGCATGCAGTCTCCCGGGATCCGGCGACACTCCGAATACATCGACAGAGGATCTTACTCCTGCGTTGTGGAGCTTCCCGCGGTAAGCGGCAGCGCGCTCAACCTAAAACCCGCGACACCTCAACAACGCCTCTTTCGCCAAGGCCCACGGGCTGACGCTTGACGCGCGGCAGCGCGGCTTTAAGCCGCCGCACCACCCGCCTATTCATACCTATGGAGGTAAGGCAGGAAGCGGAGCCGTACAGGCACATCGTGCGCAGCGACCTTGCTTACTCGGCTCTTCCCAAACACTGCGTCCACGTCTACAGTGACACAAAATCAGGCGTCAGGCTTGTGCCGCAGCCCAAATCCAGAATGGGCAGAGACTCGGCAGTCGCGGGAATCCGCGTGGATATTGCTGATAATTCACTGTCCTGCCAAACTCAGCATGATGTTAGTGAACTCCTGCACATCGTCTAGATCTTCGGCGATGATCCGCCTAATCTGTTCCGTGTTCACTTCCTGATATCCATGGACTACCCTATTTCGAAAGCCAATCATCGCACTGTACTTCCTCAAGTCCCCATTGGAGATAAGCCTCGCTTCTGCCAGCCGTATCATGGCATCTCTGGCATCTCTAGGCGCATAGCCGAAATGTCTGGCGCAAACGTGATAGGCAAGATCTATACACGCCTCAATTGCAGTCTGTAGCGAGTACTTAACCCCCTTGAGCATCCACGGATCGTCGAGAACTGAATCGCCGTCAGCTCCACTTACCAGCTCTCTCAGCTCAGCAACTTGCTGATTAATGTATCCACACTTGTCGACCATGCGTGCTGGATCAAGCTTCATGAGAGCCCGCCTCCCTCACTATCTCTTCCACAGCCAAGCAATACCAGTAACCATCCTCCGCGTAGGCCCTGCTGACCTTTTCCATCAGTTCTGCCATGTGCGCCTCGTCATTGACTTGCAGGGGCATGCCCTCGCTAATCACACGAAACGCAAACAAGGTATCAGAAATGTCGATGACGTTCACATCAAACTCATGGGATCCCAAAGGAACGAGACGCAATCCTACCGCGCCAGCTATCAGATCTGCCTCCCTTGAATCGACAGGCACTCCAATAAGGAACAGCGCAATATCGATGTCGCTGTCTACTCGGAAGCCACCCGCCAAAGCCGAACCGAAAAGATAGGCAGCGGCTACATTGGGCAGGTCCGCTACGACCTCCCGCACTCTGTCGCGTATGGTGTCAAGATCAACTTGATCGAAACCCATGACTAACACCTCTGTTCCTCAGCGGAGTATGAAGCGGTACTACAATAGCCCAATTCTACATCTTGCGCCAGTTGCCCTTCACTAGTGAGATCCCCTCGCCAAATGGTGTAGAACCTCTAGCCAGAAGCCGGAGTCGTGGCGATTTCGGCTATCCCATCGCACCCTAACACGCATCAAATGTTATTGTGCCGACATCCACGCAGAAGCATAGCTATGCGCTGGATCACGGTGACGGTGGTGACCGTTTTGCCTGCATCAGCGCAGAAGCATGCCCAGTCCGCACGCTCTTCAGACACAGTCTTGCCTATGACAGGACGATTGCCTCTACTGCATTTCTTATGATACGGTGTGTCAAATCTCGAGCATACTCACAGCTAGGTGCAGCGAAGCATTGTGCGCGCCGGCGGCAACGGCACATCGAAATCGACATGTATATCATTACCGAAGAGTATGACTTATCTATGTCTACACGTTACCCGCATTCGTGGACAAAGCTCATCATAAGAGCTGAAGTGCCCTGAGTGCCTACCTATTGCCGCCAAACAGCTCATTGAAACCCTTGCGATGTTTGCAGGGCACCTACATTCAGCCGTGGCCGTAACGACAGAAGACACTCCCCTAGGCTTGCTGGACCAGCAAATTTGGACTCGTGCCCCTGAAGCTAGGAAGATCGTCGTCTGAAGGCGGGCCAAGCCGGTCAATGTTACTATTAGATAGCTGTAGCAGGACGCGGTATGCATCGGGAATGAGCGGGCCACGGCTGGCCGGGCCCGCCCTACTGTTCAATCCCAAGGCTTGACGTTGTTTGGGTTCTTGGCCCTGCTATCGAGCCGAGGTTGGCTGACCCTTCGAGGGACTGGCCGGCCGACAGCGGACCTATGCCTGTCTTCACTCCAAGTTCTCCCCTGTCGGTCCAGCCGGTGAAATTGCCGTCT
>CZCA01001110.1_pt1 | contig 14332 bp, 14 predicted proteins | sample 591981 | NCBI WGS metagenome assembly CZCA01 (sample SAMEA3556810, study PRJEB10932) | anaerobic digester metagenome
GGCTCTGTTGTTCTGGCATTGCCCTCTGGCGCTGCCCTCTGCTGCCTCTCGCTTTTACTTCTTTGCAGTCAGATTCCGGCTGACGCCCTCCATCCTAGCATCGCATTCTGCGTTGCGCAATAGCTATTCTTTTCATCAAAGTTTTCCATACGCTCACTATCCGAAGACTCCGACCGCTGTTCATGGCCACATGGTTTCGTTATGCGAACATGCAGGGTGGGATGCGATTCCGGCGTTGCGATGTATAAGAGAAGAGGACATTACCGGCCAGCGCTACACTCGACCAGCACACAAGTTACTATACGAATCAGCCACAATTGGGTCTAGACCGGTGGGGCAATAACAAAATAACAGGGCCAGCTCAGTCCTGAGCGTGGCCCTGGCGCGCCTCCGATATGGTTCACCGATTTGGTTGCACCCGTTGTCGGTGCAACTCACGCGGTGCTCAGGCAGCTGCGACTGCGATCGCCGCCTCCAATACACCCAACCCTTCTTCCAGCTGTGCGTCGGTGATCACCAGCGGCACGAGCGTGCGCACGCCGTTGGAATAGAGGCCGGCGCGGATCAGCAGCAGCCCGCGTTGGTAGGCCTCGCTTACAATCTTGAGCGGCGCGTCGGTGTTGGGGGTGCGGTCGTCGCGTCCCTTGACAAACTCGATGACGGTCATTGCGCCCAGCCCGCGCACATCGCCGATGATCGGGTAGGTCTCTTTCCAGCGGCGGAAGTGCGCCATTGTGATCTCGCCGATCTGTTCGGCGCGTTGGTTGAGGTTGTCGCGTTCCATGATCTCGATTGCCTTGAGCGCGGCGGCGCACGCCACCGGGTTGCCGCCAAAGGTCGAGCCTAAGCCCCCCAGGTGCGGCGCATCGACAATCTCTGCTCGACCGGTGACGGCTGCCAACGGCATGCCAGCGGCCAGCGACTTTGCCATCACCACCAGGTCCGGCTCGACGCCGCTATGCTCGATGGAGAACCAGCGCCCGGTGCGACAGAAGCCGGCCTGCACCTCGTCGGCGATCAGCACGATGCCATGTTTGTGGCATAGGGCGCGCACCTTGCGCAGGTACTCGTAGGAAGCGGGAATAAAGCCACCCTCGCCTTGCACCGGCTCGATGATCAGCGCCGCCACTGCCGCCGGGTCGATCTGTGTGATCAGCGCCCGCTCCAGGTCTTCGAAGCAGGTCAGGTTACACACGCCTTCATTGCGACAGTGCGGACAGCGATACGCGTAAGGGTAGGGGACGCGGTAGATTTCCGGTGCAAAGGGGCCGAAGCCCTTCTTGAAGAGCGCGTACTTGCTGGTCAGCGAGAGCGTCAGCAGCGTGCGCCCATGATAGGCGCCCTCATAGGTCACGATCGCCGGGCGCCCTGTGTAGGCGCGCGCCATCTTGATCGCTGTTTCTACTGCCTCGGCGCCAGAGTTGCTAAGGAAAGTCTTCTTGGGGCCAGAAATAGGGACAAGTGCGTTGAGCTTCTCTGCCAGCGCAATGTACGGTTCATAGCTGCCGACGATGGCGCACAGGTGGATCAGATCGCCCGCCTGAGCCTGGATGGCGGCTACCACCTCGGCAGGCGCGTGCCCCACGTTGAGCGTGCCAATACCTGCCGTGAAGTCGAGAAAGGTGTTGCCATCAACATCAGTGACTGTGGCGCCGCTGGCGCTGGCCGCCACTACTGGCGTCGAACGGAAGGAAGCCTTCGAGACCGCCGCATCGCGGCGGGCAAGCACGGCCTGGCTCTTGGGGCCGGGCAAGGGTGTAGAGATGCTGATAGTGGGCATGATCTTTCCTTGTTGTATTTGTTGCTGTGTCAGACCAACTTTAGCGTCAGAACAACTTCGGTTGCACGTCGTCCGGCGGCAGCCGGCGCTCCTCGGGCAGCGGATAACCGTGCTGGGCCAGCCAGGCGCGGTCAGGGCCAGACCAGCGCACGTGCTCCAAGTCTATACGAAAATCGGCGTCAAACTCGACGCCTTCCTCGATCAGTCGCAGGCGCTGCACCTCCGATCCCCAATGATCGGTGCGCGGGCTGACTTTCCCTTGTGCGTTGACGACGCGTTGCCAGGGCACATCGTCCGGGCATGCAGCCATCGCATAGCCGACCATGCGCGCGGTGCAGCCGCCAACGATCTCGGCAATCTGCCCGTAGGTGGCGACCTGCCCTGCCGGGATCAGCCGCACGATGGCGTAGATGCGCGCATAAAGAGGTTCGCGTGCCGACGTTGAGATGCTGCGGCCAGAGTCAGATTTTTTGCCTTGTCCGCCCTGTATACTCATTGTGCTTCCCCAACGGGTTGACCGTCCTCCAGATAATGCGTACACCCCGTCGTCCGTGCGTCCAGGGCATATGCGACGCGCACTGCCAGCCTGGAGTTGAGCAGATGGCTGGCTTCGGCGACAGACACGAAACGGCCCTCGGCCAACTCGCTCGCTTGAAGCTGGATTTGCGCCGCCAGCTCTGCCGGCAGCACGCCGCCGTCAAAGATGAACTGCACGCTCTCGGTGTAACCATCGTACTCCGACAGATATTCCACACACAGGAGTCTGCCGATTGGCGGGGCAATGCTCAATTCCTCGCTCACCTCGCGGCGGCAAGTCATACTGGGCGCTTCGTTTGCCTCCACCGCGCCGCCAGGGATCAGCCAGCCCGCACGATAGGTTGGTTTCACCAAATAGATGCGCCCGGCGGCGTCAAAAAAGAGTGCGCCTGCCGCCATCCGCTTGCGCGGTAGCGTGGCGAAGAAGGCTTTGCGGTGCTGTTGATCATCGGTCATGGCGACACACGAGTATGCTCAAATTGCCTGATCTTCTTCGCGATTTATCGCGGCGCCGCCACCCCCGCCACAATCCGCTTCATCACGGCGTCGGCGTCCAACCCCTCGATCTCCGCTTCTGGGCGTAGGATGACGCGATGGCGGTAGACAGGCAACAGCACCGCTTTGACATCGTCGGGCGTAACATAGGCGCGTCCCTGCAATGCTGCGTAAGTCTTGGCCGTGAGCAGCGTCGCAATCGCCGCGCGCGGGCTGCCGCCCAGGATCAGATCGGGACTACGCCGCGTGGCATGGGCGATCTGTGTGATGTAGCCGAAGATGCCTTCTTCCACAGTGACCGCCTGAATGGCAGCGCGGAGAACTGGCAGGTCGGCGCGTGTCACGACAGGCGCCAGCCCGCTGCGGTCGAGCTGATGGGCGTCGAAGCCGGTGTGATAGCGACGCAGAATTTCGCGTTCTTGTTCGTCGGTCGGATAGCTGATCACCACCTTGAACAGAAAGCGATCCAATTGCGCCTCAGGCAACGGATAGGTGCCCTCATACTCGACCGGATTTTGCGTGGCGAGCACCATGAATGGATCATCGAGGCGGTGCTGCACGCCGTCGATGCTCACCTGACGCTCTTCCATCGCCTCGAGCAAAGCGGATTGTGTTTTAGCAGGCGCGCGGTTGATCTCGTCGGCCAACACGATGTTGGTGAAGATCGGCCCTTTGCGCAAATAAAACTCGCTGCGGTTGAGGTCGAAGACCTGGGTGCCGACCACATCGCTCGGCATCAGGTCGGCGGTGAACTGAATGCGGCCAAAGTCGGCGTCAATCAACCGCGCCAGCGTCTTGGCAAGCAACGTCTTGGCGACGCCTGGCACGCCTTCGAGAAGAACGTGGCCCCCCGCCAGGAAGGCGACCACTACCTGTGTAAAGGCTTCTTCCTGCCCGACGATCACTTTGGCAGCCTCTATGCGCAGACGCTCGTTTAGTTCTGAAAGATTCATGATCACCTGTGGCTGCGGTTGCGTTGTGGTGGTTGCGTTATGGTGGCCGTCATCATAGTGGGTGGCGGCGCGCAAGTCAACATTCGTGCGTTATCATCGCCACCATCTCACGGCAATTCCGAGGATCGCTATAGCCGCTGCTATACTGTTGATCTATGAACGCAATCGAAACCCAGGCATTGGTCAAGGAATATGCAGTCAAAGGCAGTGAGCCGGTGCGGGCGCTGCGCGGCGTCAGCATGGCGGTCAAGAGCGGCGAAATCTACGCGTTACTGGGGCCAAACGGCGCCGGCAAGACAACGCTGATCAGCATCCTGACGACGCTGCTGACGCCAACGCACGGCCAGGCGCGTGTAGCCGGCTTCGATGTTGTGACAGAGACGGCGGCCGTGCGACGGCAATTGGGCGTCACCTTTCAGGAGATCGTGATTGACGGCGATCTGACAGGGCGGCAAGTACTCGACTTTCATGGGCGACTCTATGGACTGGATGGCCGGACACGCGCAGGGCGCATCCAGGCATTGGCGGAACTGGTCGAGTTGCAAGATGTGCTCGACCGCAAGACCACAACCTATTCTGGTGGCATGAAGCGCCGGCTGGAACTGGCGCGCGGGCTACTGCCGGCGCCGAAGGTGCTCTTTCTCGACGAACCCACGCAAGGACTTGACCCGCAAAATCGGGCCAGCATCTGGCGCCACATCTGCCGTCTTCGCGCGGAGCAAGGACTGACGCTGCTGCTTACCACGCATTACATGGAAGAGGCGGCGGCGCTGGCGGACCGCGTCGGCATCATCGATCACGGTCAGTTGCTGGTGGAAGGCGCCCCATCGGCATTGATCGAGGCGATGGGCGCCGATGTCATCACGCTGACCGGGAGTGGCGAGGTTGCGGCTGTGCTACGGTGTCTGGAGGGGGCGCCTGGCGTTTCCCATTGCACGCATCATCAGGGTGAAGGCAATGTCCGCTTTCAGATTGGGGTTGACAATGGCGAGCGGCGGCTGGCCGAAGTCATCGGCGCTGTCCTGACGACAGAGTTTCGCATTCAGGAGGTCTCGGTGCATCGTCCGACTCTGGCCGACGTCTTCCTGGCGTACACCGGCGAACAGCTGCGCGATGACTGAAGCGCTATCGCATCCGGGAAGACTAGTGAAAAGAACGGGCAGACCGCTAGCGGTCTGCCCGTTCTTTTCACGTAACGAGACTATTTTTCCGCACCTTGCGGCGGACATGCATCTTCTGGCGGCGCGCACAGGCCAGTCGTCTGGCACCAGAGTTGCTGCGCTTTGTTGACGCCACAGGTGACGCCGCTCGCAGCGCCGGAGAGAGCGGAGCCAGCCGCTGCTGCGGGCGCTCCGCTTTCCGCCGCCGAACGCGCCGACGACAGCGCGGCATCGACAGCGCTTTGCATCGCCGAGATGCCGGTCTGCGCGCCGTTGGCAACGTTGCTGGCTGTGTCGCTGGCGGCGCTGCCGATCCACATTGTGGCCTCATCCCACCACGACGGCCCGGCGGGTTCCTCAGTGCTCACCGCGACATCGCCGCCCTGACCGCCGCCAAGCATCGCCTCGTTAGCCACTGTGATGCCCAGGATCGGCGCCGACAGATCACCGCCAATGCGGATGTAGGCGTCGCGCAGACGCTGGAAGGGGACAAAGACTTCGACGACGCCGCCGCTTTCTAACAGCGTATCTGGCGCCAACTTGGCATCCGCCACGCCCTGGAGCAACATCCCCGTGCGGTCGATGCGGATCGTACTGTCGAGCAACAGCGGCATATCGCCCAACTGTAGCAGTCGAGAAAGTGGCCCACCCTCGACGCCCAGGTCGGTGTTCAACTCGACAAAGTTACGGTCGGGCTGGCGCGAGAAGAGCGCCGCCACGCCAACCGTCGAACGGAGCGGGAGTGCCAGCCCGCTCAACATCGGCAACTGGCCGACATCGACGCCCAGCATGCCCCCTACCACTGCCAACCGCAGTACCTGTGAAAGATTGAAGCGCCCATCGAGGTAGAGCACCTGATTCTTGGGGTCAACGATGATTGTGGCCGACTCATTGTCGGGCACCGAGATGGTGATGGGTGTACTCTTGCCATTCTCATCGACGACCGCTGTATCGAGGTTGAACCCCTCACCCAAACGCAGGTAGAAGTACTGCGCCTCGGCTTCGAGCAACTGGCTGACTGCGCCCAAGTTGGCGCCAAAATCGTAGCCGAATTCGGCGCCAAAGCGGCCGCCGATGTGCAAGTTATTGGGTAGCGTCAGGCTGGGCAGCAGCGAGTCGGCCTTACCATGAAGCCGCTGGATGTTGCCGCCACTATCCAGACCCACCTCCAGGTCGCCTGCCCGAATCTGGATGTCGCCGATCGGCAGCTTGAGCGTCAGCTGGTCGGCAATCTCGACGGCGGCGCCGGAAAGAAAGCCCAGGTTGCCCGTCGGCAGCTCGAACCGGATCGGTTCGCGCGCCGGCACCGGCACCTCAGCTTCGATCAGGCTCGTATCGATGACGAGCGTGCACTGCCCATCCTGGCAGCGCACGCCATAGTTGGCAAGACGGGGTGGTTGCACAGTCGCACCTGCATCCTGTGCGGATGCGGGTAGGGCAACCAAATTGAGCAATACACTGAACAATAGTGCGAGGGTGAGGACGTAACGTCGGATTTGCATGCTCTGGCTCCAATCGGATTGAAATTGAAATGGGGGAAAGCGAATAGCGCGAAAAGGTTTCCTGTCACACCGGGCGCCAATGCATACCGGGTGCGTCATCGCAAAACTTTCGGCGTCAACAGCAATCGGAGTTGCCCGGCGCCCCATCGCACCATGCTCCAGTGGCTGGCTTCGACCACCACGTGCGCCAGCGCAGCGGTGGGCAGCCGCACAAAGACATCCTCAGGCGAGGCGCCGCACAGTCCGGAAGCTAATTCCTCCATGCCCGGATTGTGCCCCACAATCACAACATGCGAGGCAGCATCGGGCAGAGCTTTGAGCATTTCCAGCAGCGTGTCGGCCGCCGCCAGATAAGCCGCTGCATGCCACTGTGGATCGATGGCGCCGTGCAGTTGCGCCACAAGCACCTGCGTTGTCTGCGCCGTGCGCGCAGCTGGCGAGCTGACGATCAAATCGATCGCTGGCTCAAGCCGCGCCAGGATGGCGCTCATGCGTTGCGCATCACGCTGTCCGCGTTCAGTCAGGGGGCGCTCATAATCGTTAGGATAGATTTCAGGGCGTTCAGCTTTGGCGTGTCTCCAGATGGAGATGTACTTCATATTAGCTCCTTCGGTCAAAGCGCCTGGTTGGAAAGGCGCGGCGTTGAAAAGCGAAAAACCCGAATTGCGGCATGATAATAATCGACCAATTGATCCATCGTCGCCCGCCAGGAACGGCTGCGTGCGTGAGCCAGAGCATTGTCGGCCAGGCGATGGCGCAACGCCGGGTCGTCGCGCAGCTGGCGGATAAGATGACGCATCTCTTCCGGCCGCGCCGGGTCATAAAAGAGGCCATTCTCACCGTCAATCACGGTGTCGAGCACGCCGCCCGTGTGCGCCGCAATCACTGGCAGGCGGCACGCCATCGCCTCCAACGCTACCAGCCCGAACGTTTCGGTAGTCGAGGGAAAGATGAAGGCGTCGGCGGCGCGGTAGGCGTCGACCAACTTCTGACCGCGCAGATAGCCGGTCAGCACAGTTGGCGTACCTGCAAAGACCTGGCGAAGGTGCTCATGGCTAGGTCCGGCGCCGATCAACGCCAGGCGCACGTTGGGTTCTGGGAAGATCATGGTGCGCAACAGTTCGAGGCGCTTCTCCGGCGCCTGCCGCCCCACGTTGATCAACAGGAAGTCATCAGGATGCCCGTCTGTCAGCCAGGCGCGCACGTCGGTGCGACGTTCACCCGGCGTGAAAAGGTCGGTGTCGATCCCACGCTGCCACCAGCGCACGCGGCGAAAGCCTTGCTGCTGCAACTCGCGACGCACTGTTGTTGATGGACAGAGATTGACGGCCGCGCGATTGTGCAACGCGCGCAGATAGGCCCAGATCGCTGGCGCCATGAAACCGACGCCATAGAACTGGGCATAGCGCGGCAGGTCGGTGTGAAAGGAGGCGACAGTCGGCGCTTGGAGGCGACGCGCATAGGCCAGCCCAAAAGCTCCCAGAAAAACAGGATTGACGACATGAATCAGGTCGGGCTGAAAAGTTTTGAGCCGTTCCCAAACGCGGCGTCGGGGAATGTTGATGTGTAGCTCCGGGTAGAAGGGCAGACGCGGCCCACCTACCCCTATGATCTCGGCGCCCGCGTACTCTGACGGGCCGCCCGGCGGGCCAAATAGCAACGCATAGTGCCCTTGCTCCTGAAGCCGTTGCAATAGCAAGCAAAGAATGCTGACAATACCATCGATCTTGGGAAGAAATGTTTCCGTAAAGATGGCAATCCGCAATTTTTCTGGCACAGAAGACATAGACGACCTATCTTGTTGCCTGTCATGTGAACATAAGACGCCGACGGGCGAGTTGCTGTGGACGTTAGAGGCCATTGTACCACGACTGACATGTACGCGAGCGATACAGTTTCACAGCCGGTCTACTTGCCACATCGCAAACGCTCGTATATCCTCTACACGGTGTTAGCGCAGCAATGCATTCAACCAGAACCAGATGTACGCAGGGGGCATTTTAGTTTATGGCAAGTCAAGAGCGGATCATCGTGCTTGGCGGAGATGGTTTTTGCGGCTGGCCGACTTCACTACGGCTGTCGCGAGAAGGCTATGATGTCGTTATCGTCGACAATCTATCGCGGCGCAAGATCGATGTCGAGTTGGGCTGCCAGTCGCTCACACCGATCCGGCCGATCGAGCGACGATTGCGCACCTGGCAGGAACTGACCGGGCGCACCATCGGCTTTCACAATCTGAATATCGCCGAAGACTACCACGAACTTGAACAGTTGATCGAAGCCGTGCGCCCCAAGGCGATCGTACACTTCGCCGAGCAGCGCGCCGCTCCCTACTCGATGAAATCCCCGCGCCACAAACGCTACACCGTCGACAACAACATCAACGGCACGCACAACGTGCTGTGCGCCATTGTCGAGTCCGGGCTGGATGTGCATCTGGTGCATCTGGGCACGATGGGCGTCTATGGCTACGGCACGGCGGGGATGTCGATCCCGGAAGGCTACCTGACGGTGAAAGTGGACATCGACGGCGTCGATCGTGAGATCGAGATTCCCTATCCACCGCATCCGGGCAGCATCTACCACATGACCAAGACGCTCGATGCACTGCTCTTCTACTATTACAACAAGAACGACGACGTGCGCATCACCGACCTGCATCAGGGCGTGGTGTGGGGCACCAACACCGAGGAGACCTTGTTGCACCCCGACCTGATCAACCGCTTCGATTGGGAAGGCGACTACGGCACGGTGCTCAATCGCTTCCTGGTCGAGGCGGCGGTCGGTCATCCGCTCACGGTGCACGGCACGGGCGGACAGACGCGCGCCTTCATCCACATCCGCGACACGGTGCGCTGCATCTCGCTCGCCATCCAGCATCCGCCCGCACGCAAGGAGCGCGTCAAGATTTTCAACCAGGCAACCGAAACGCACCGCGTGCGCGACCTGGCCGCGCTGGTGGCGCGGCTGACCGGCGCCGAAATTCGCCACTACATCAACCCGCGCAACGAGGCGCCCGACAACGAGCTGGTGATCCACAACGAGCAGTTTCTGGAGCTGGGTCTCAACCCGATCACCCTGAGCGAAGGGCTGCTGCAGGAGGTGATCGAAGTGGCGGCGCGCTACCGCGACCGCGTCGATCAGAGCAAGATCATCGCCGACTCGCGCTGGCGCGCCGACATACCGCTCGACCGCGAGGGCAGGGGGCTGCAAACGCTGTCACCAATTACACAAACGGTCAACGGTCATTGAAAGGAGATCGAAATGCGAATTGCCGACATGAACTGGATGCAGGTCGAAGCCTATCTGCGCAGCGATAACCGCGCTGTGCTTCCGCTGGGCAGCACCGAACAGCACGCCTATCTAAGCCTGAGCGTGGACAGCATCCTTGCCGAGCGCGTCGCCGTCGAAGCGGCGGCGCCGCTCGGCGTGCCCGTCTTTCCCGTCGTCAGCTATGGACTGACGCCCTATTTTCAGGCGTATCCGGGCACGGTGACGCTGCGCATGGAGACCTACCTGCGACTCGTGCGCGACCTCCTCGACAGCCTGCATCACAGCGGCTTCCGGCGCATCGTCATCGTCAACGGGCACGGCGGCAACAGCCCGGCGGCTGCGCTGGCGATTGAGTGGATGGCGGAGCATCCGGGCGCGCAGGTGAAGTTTCACAACTGGTGGAACGCGCCGGCGACGTGGGCGAAGGCAATGGCGATCGACCCTGTCGCCAGCCATGCCTCGTGGCTGGAAAATTTCCCGTGGACGCGGCTGCCCGGCGTGACAATGCCGGCGGAACAGAAGCGCGTGCCTGAACGACCGGGGGCAGCGGCGCTAGTCGGTGACGCCGCACGCGCGTTCTACGGTGACGGCAACTTCAACGGCTACTACCAACGCAGCGACGAAGAGATGCAAGCGATGTGGCAGGTCGCGGTCGAGGAGACGCGCGCGCTGATCGCCAGTGGCTGGGAGTAACGGACGATGCAGATTGCATTCGATGGCAAGACGGTGATCGTGACGGGCGCGGCGCATGGCTTTGGCCGCGCCATTGCGCTGGCTTTCGCCGAGCGCGGCGCCAATGTGTGGATGTGCGACATCTTACACGACGAGCTGATGGAGACCGCGCAGCGCTGCCGGGCTGTGGGCGCAGTATGCGAGCCGCGTCGAGTCGATGTCACGGACCGCGATGCAGTCTTTGGCTTTGTGCGTGAAGCCGAAGCGATGCACGGGCGCATCGACGTGCTCGTCAACAACGCCGGCGGCGTGCTGGGACAGGTCGGGCAGCCGCTCGAAGCCGTCACGCCGGAGCAGTGGCACAGCATCATCGCCGTCAACCTGAGCGCGGCTTTCTACTTTGCGCAGGCGGTCGCGCCCGGCATGAAAGCGGCGCGCTACGGGCGCATCATCAACATCTCCAGCGGCGCTGGCTTGGGTGTCAGCCTCACCGGCATCCAGGCCTACGCCGCCGCCAAAGCCGGACAGATCAACCTGACGCGCCAACTCTGCCATGAACTGGGGCCGTACAACATCACGGTCAACAACATCGCGCCCGGGTTTGTGCGCTCCAATCCAGCCACCGAACAGCAGTGGCAGGCGTATGGCGAGCGTGGGCAGCAGGCGCTGATCGACAGCATCGCCTTGCGTCGCCTCGGCGCGCCGGAAGACATCGCCCACGGCGTGCTCTTTCTGGCGTCCGACTATGCCGGCTGGATCAGCGGACAGGTGCTGTCAATCGATGGGGGGAAGTGATCGATCCGCATGTGGCTACGCTGGCGCGAATCTCGAATCAGCTCGTGCCAGCCTGGCGCTATCCACGCTCAGTTGAATCGACGCATGACGCAACCACAACGGCGAACAGATCGATGATCTCAGAAATCGACTTTGCAGAGATCGGTTCATGCCGATCCGGTGCCCCGAATGGATGAAGGTGCCAGCCGCGCCGTTTGTCATAATCAATTCCCCATATTCTTTGGTTGGCGCGAATGAGAGCAAAAGCAGTTGTCCCGGTTTGTGCATTGTAATAGAAGTGGAGATAGAGTGTCTCGCTGACGAAGGCATATCCGTCGACAATGGGACCTTCGGCAGTGACCATCGAATCGACAATGTGGGAGATATCTGCCAGTCCGCTGAGCGTTTGTTCAATGAAGGTTGTTACTTCCACCGCTCACGTAGCCCCTCATAATACTGGCGCAGCGTCTCGATTTTTTCCCATTCCCAAAAGTCTTGTTCGACCGCATAGGAATAGACATCCTGCTCTAGCGCATCCGCATCTACCCTGCGCTGAAACTCGGCGAACGACATACCCCATTTCTGGACAAACGCTGCGTCTTCTGCTGCCAGCGTTTGCAACTTCAAGTCAAGGTAATCGAACAGCAATTTCCAAAGCGCTGCGTCGAAATCGGCAGTATTGGTCAGTTGGGTCAGCAACAGCCCTGCACGTGGCGAAATAGTGGGCGCAGTAAGCGTCATGTTCATGGGTCAAATCTCCAACGTTCCATCTGCAACAAGCACACGGCATCAAGTATAGATGCGAAAGAAAGGATGGTCAATCCTGTGCCAAAGCAAGGGTCTATGTCACATTGGGGCAGAGTTTGTTTTGTAGGACATCGCCTCCGGCGTGACGGAAGCCATGTCCTGCCGAAGGCGATGACCTGCGACACGCGCCCCAAACTTGAAATACACACTCAAAGCAAAAGGTTGGAAACCGCTCCTGCGATGTTGCGTATGTACCCAACTAACTTTATTCTTTCTCACAGTGCGCCGTCGCAATCAACAACAAACGCGGGCAGACTCGTGGAATTTCCAGAACGCCTGACTGCTCACGGATTACACGATCCAGCGTTCGCAGCCGGGCAGGTAGTGTGTATTCTGAGGTTGAACCATGTCTGCATACACCGAATTTGCCGAGTACATCGCCGAAATCAACGACCTGTTGTGTACGCTAAACTTGCTCACGTGGGACGTGCGCACGCAGATGCCGCCCGCCGCCGCCGAGACGCGCGGCCAGCAGATGGCAACGCTGACGCGCATCGTGCAGGAGCGGCTTGCTAGCGCCGAGCTGGGGCGGCTGCTCGACCGCGCCGAGGCGGACGTTCGCGCGGACGCGCCAGATAGTTACCGCGTGCGCGCCGTGCGCAACGTGCGCGACGCCTATGCCATCAGCCAGCGCGTGCCGCCGGCGCTGAGCGGTGAGTTAGCCGTGCAGCGGGCGATCGGGCAGCGCGTCTGGGAGGAGGCAAAACCCGCCAACGACTTTGCCCGCTTTGCGCCGCACCTGAAAACGCTGCTGCGCCTGAGCCGCGAGCTTGCCGACGCCATCGGCTACACCGAGCATCCCTACGACGCGCTCCTGCTGCAATACGAACCGGACATGAACGCGGCGCGCCTGACCGCGTTGTTCGAGGCGCTCAAGGCGGGCATCCTGCCGCTGCTGCGGCGCATCACCGCCGCGCCTGCGGTCGACGCCAGCTTTCTCTATCGTCACTATCCCGCCGCGCAGCAGCGCGCCTTTGGGCTGGAGATCGCCGGCAAGTTCGGCTATGACTTTCAGCGCGGGCGCGTCGACGCCTCGGCGCATCCCTTTGAGATTTCGATGACGCGACAGGATGTGCGCATGACGACGCGCTATCAAGAGAACTACCTGCCCGGCGCGATCTTTGGCCTCTTTCACGAAACCGGGCACGCGCTCTACGAGCAGGGCATTGCACCCGAGTTGACGCGCACCGCGCTTGCCTCCGATTTTGTGGGTTTGTACGCAGTCGGCGGCGCCACCTTCGGCGTGCACGAGTCGCAGTCGCGGCTGTGGGAGAACCAGATCGGACGCAGCCGGCCCTTCTGGCGTCTGCACTTCGACCGCCTGCGCGATTACTTCCCCACGCAGTTGGCGGATGTCGATGTCGAACAGTTTTACCGCGCCGTCAATCGCGTGCAGCCGAGCCTGATCCGCGTCGAAGCGGACGAAGTCACCTACAACCTGCACATCATGCTGCGCGTTGAGCTGGAGATGGGGCTGCTAGACGGGCGCATCGACGTCGATGACCTGCCTGCGCTCTGGCGGCGCAAGATAAGCGACTATCTGGGCGTTGCGCCGGAGACAGAGACCGAGGGCGTGCTGCAAGACATTCACTGGTCGGCAGGGCAGTTTGGTGCGTTCCCGGCGTACACGATCGGCAACGTGCTCTCGGCGCAGTTCATGAACGCCGCGCGCCGTGCGGTCGCCGGGCTGGACGACGCGCTCGAAGTCGGCGACTACACGCCGCTGCGTGACTGGCTGGCGGAGAACATCCACCGTCACGGGCGCGCCTTTGGGCTGGACGCGCTGCTGCTGCGCGTCACCGGCGAGGAATTCTCGGCGGCGCCGTATCTCGCCTACCTGAATCAGAAATATGGCGAACTGTATCCTTGAAATACACCTTCCCGGAAACTCAGTACTTCGCGTGAGGCAAAATCGTTAACTACTGAAACTGCGAGTTCCCAGAAAGGTTACAGTAGGTGCAGCTCGCAGCTGCGCATGTTTGGTAATCTACAGCCCTGTGTTCTGCCTGAGAGCCGTCCCTCTGAAGCGCCAAGACCTCGATTATCAGGACAATTCTTTAATCTGCAAAAGGTCAGTTCGCTTCCAGACAATATTTATGAACGTTTACAGAATAACCCTACAGTTGACGTAATAGAGGCTCGGCCATACACTCTGGGTCAGTAAGCCACGCCCAACTGCCTATGTTTGTAAAACCCCAACGACACACAGACTATTGCCAAACGTCATGGAATGGTCTGAAAACGGTCATGCAATCAGCGCCGATGTCGTGTTTGAATATCCTTCAAGAGCGCATTCTAGTGAGGTTTGAACGATCAAGTTTTCCCGATTGAACTGTAAAGCAACAACAAGGAGGCTCTATGAAAACACGATCTACCCCC
>CZCA01004277.1_pt1 | contig 14283 bp, 12 predicted proteins | sample 591981 | NCBI WGS metagenome assembly CZCA01 (sample SAMEA3556810, study PRJEB10932) | anaerobic digester metagenome
CTTTTTTGCCAATGGTGGTAAGGAGAGTTGTCTATGCAGGCGAACGATGCCCCATCGACGCAGGCTGGCGAAGCTATGCACGCACCATCCAATGGTGTAGTCGCAACACAGGCGCCAGGAAAAACGACGTCGCGTCGCGCTGTCAATGGGCGCCAGTCAGCGGGATCAGCTACACGCAAGTCGCGCAAATCGTCAGCGGCGCCGCCTGCTGCCCAAACCGAGACGCCCACGACCGCGCCGGTTGCGCCGTCAAACTGTATTTCGCCGCAGGTGCCGCCGCCTGGCGCCCTTGAAGGTCTCTATCGCGACTTTCAGCGTGAGTGGGAGCGCAGCCGCACTTTGCCGCAGCACCCCGCCTACACGCCGGGTTTTGATCTGACGGCGTTGACGTTGGACGCCCTCAGCAATCTCGATGAAGTCTACAATCGCGAGTTGAGCTGGCTTGACTTCAACTGGCGTGTACTGCACGAAGCGATCGATCCGCGCACACCGTTGCTAGAGCGACTCAAATTCATTGCTATCACGTCTAGCAACCTCGACGAGTATTTCAGCAAGCGCGTGGGTGGTCTCAAGCGCCAGAAGGCGGCAGGTATGGCGAACCTGACGCTGGATGGTTGGGCGCCCGACGTGCAACTGGCGTTGATCGCCCGCGCCGTCTCCGACATGGTCGCCATCGAGAGCGCGTGTCTGCATGAAGACATCCTGCCCCAGCTGGCCGAGCATGGCATTCGCCTGGTGAACTACGTCGACCTCGACGCCGCCGAGCGCGAGCGCCTGCGCGATTATTTCTTGCGCGAGGTCTATCCGATCTTGACGCCGCTGGCGGTCGATCCGGGTCATCCCTTCCCCTTTATCAGTAATCTGACCTTGAGCCTGGGCGTCTTTCTGGTTGATCCCAACACAGGGGAGCGCCAATTTGCGCGCGTCAAGGTGCCGCCGTCGCGCCCGCGTTGGGTGCAGTTGAGCCGGCAAATGCATTTCTTGCCACTGGAGCAGCTAATTGCAGCGCATCTCGCCACGCTGTTTCGGGGTATGGAGGTCGTAGCCGCGTTCCCCTTCCGCGTCACGCGTAACGCTGACCTGGCGCGCAACGAGGAGGAGGCGGACGACCTGCTCGACATGATCAGCGAGGAATTGCGCGAACGGCGTTTCGCCCCGGTGGTGCGCCTCGAAGTTGCCGCCGACGCCCCCCCCGAAGCCTTGACGCTGCTCCAGAACCAGCTTCATTTGGAGAACGACGACATCTACCTGATTCACGGTCTATTGCGCCGCGCCGATCTCTTTGCACTGGCCGACATCAACCTGCCGCACCTCAAGTACGAACCCTACACACCGTCTGTACCGTCGCGGTTGGCCGGCATCAGCAGCCGCGGTCGCACGAGCGAACTCTTCAACGCTATCCGCCAGGGCGACTTGCTGGTGCATCACCCTTATCACAGCTTCCAGTCTACGACGCAGCTCTTTGTCGAGGCGGCGGCGCGCGACCCGCAAGTGCTGGCGATCAAACAGACGATCTACCGTACATCAGACAATTCCTCGATCATAGCGGCGCTGATCGACGCCGCCAGTCGCGGCAAGCAGGTCGCCGTGCTGGTTGAAGTCAAGGCGCGCTTCGATGAAGCCAAGAATGTGGAGTGGGCGCGCAAGCTGGAAGAAGCCGGCTGCCATGTCGCCTATGGCCTGGTCGGGCTGAAGACGCACTGCAAGGTGTCGCTCGCCATCCGGCAAGAAGAAGATGGCCTGCGCGCTTATTACCATATCGGCACCGGCAACTACAACGCCAAGACTTCTGGCACCTACACCGACCTGGGGTTGTTGAGCTGCAACACTGAGATCGCTGCGGATTTGATGGATTTGTTCAATGCATTGACGGGTTACAGCTACCAGAGCGAGTATCGCAAGTTGCTGGTGGCGCCAGTTAATATGCGCCAGCGTTTCCTGGAACTGATCGACGGTGAGCTTCAGCACGCGCTCGCCGGGCGCGGTGGACGCATCGTCGCCAAGATGAATGGTCTGGAAGATTCGACGATCGTGCGCAAGCTCTACGAGGCAAGCCAGGCGGGTGTGGTCATCGATCTGATCGTGCGTGGCAATTGCCGGTTACGCCCCGGCCTGCCCGGCATCAGTGAAAACATTCGCGTGATCAGCATCATTGGGCGCTACCTGGAGCACTCGCGCATCTTTTATTTTGGCAACAATGGTGCGCCGCTATACTACATCGGCAGCGCCGACTGGATGCGCCGCAACCTCAGCGCGCGCGTCGAAGCCGCCGTGCCCATCGAAGACCCACGTTTGCAAGAATATTTGTGGATGATTCTACAAAGTTCGCTCAATGACTACCGGCAGGCGTGGGAGATGCTGCCCGATGGCCGCTATCGGCAGCGGCAACCGTCGGTGGGGAGCAGTGCGCTGGAAGCAGGCGGTGTGCACAACTACCTGATGCAACATACGCGCATGACATCAACGCTGGTAGGTTGATGATGCACGGAATCAACCGCCGCCGCGCAACGTCTTCCAGTGGAGTTTCTCGAACAAGGCGTCCAGGGTCGTCTGTTCGCCCGTAAAGGCGACCGTAGCGCCGCCGACGCTCAAGGAGCCGATGTGACGTCGTGGGGCCTGACGCACCACTGCGCGCCACCCCTCGCCTTCCACCACCGCTTCATCGGTTTCCCGACCGCCGAGTTGCGCCAGATATTCTTTCATCAACCAGACCGGCACGCCGTAATAATCGTGCTCAACGCGCGCGGTCACGGATGCCGCCCGCCACCCACCGGCGGAAAGATGCAAACATCAGCATTCTCCGGGATCGGCATCTCTAGCCCGCCGAGGTAACGCACATCACGGCCATTGAGAAAGATATGAATGTTCGAGCGCAGCTCACCCTTTGCATCGAACAACTCTCGCTCCAGCGCCGGCCAACGCACCAGCATTTCGTCGATCATCTGACGAAAGGTGTCGCCGGGACCGGTGGTTAGGCTGGCCTCTTTGCCGCCCACAATCGGGCGCAATGTAGCATAGACGCGGACATTCATGTGGCGCTTCTCCCTGCCGATTTCCAAGTGTTGCCATGCTGTCTCAGACAGCAGCAGTTTATCACAACGACGCCGAGTTTGTGAGTAGAACCGATCTCAAATCACGTCTGGCGAGCGACGCCTGACCGTCCACCCAACAAGAAACGGCGGACGATCCCCTGCTTCTCTGGAAATCGTCCGCCGTTGCTCAAAATGGACTCAGAAGGCGCTGCCTGGGCTGCACCTCAGTGGGTGCGGTGCAAACCGTAACTTCGTCGGCGCTCTACCTTCAGAGCGGTGAGATCAGCATAGTCGCAGCCAGGCGTCGATGCAACAGGCAAATGTTGCATCATTTGCGCAAGGTGAAGGTCTGGTTCACGATAGCCCAATGATTTTGCCTGTCTCTGGATCGAGGTCGATGTCGAAGAAGGCCGGTCGCGCCGACAGTCCTGGCATCGTGCTCATGGCGCCCAGCAGCGGGTAGAGGAAGCCAGCGCCGACGCTGGCGCGAATCTCGCGCACGGGCACGGTGAAGCCGCTCGGTGCGCCCTTCAGTTCGGCGTCATGACTGATGCTGAGGTGTGTTTTTGCCATGCAGATCGGCAGCCCGTCGAAGCCAGCGCGCGTATATGCGGCGATCTGCTCCTCCGCCTTGGGGGAGTATTCGACGCCGGCGCCGCCATAGATCTCTTTGACGATGGTTTCGATCTTGGCCTTGATCGACAGCTCCAGGGGGTAGAGAAAATCAAAGTGTGATGGCTGCTGACATGCTTTGATCACTGCTTCGCCCAGCGCCACGGCGCCAGCGCCGCCATCCGCCCAGTGATTGGAAGGTACAGCGTCATAGGCGCCTGCCTCGATGGCTTTGCGCCGCACCAGCTCGATCTCGGCGTCGGTGTCGGTGTGGAAGCGATTGATCGCCACGACAACCGGTACGCCAAAGCGCCGCGCATTGCGCACATGCACGGCCAGGTTGCTGCAGCCAGCTTCAAGCAATTCCAGATTTTCCTGTGTGTAGGCCGGATCAAGCACCTTGCCTGCCACGACTTTTGGGCCGCCACCGTGCATCTTGAGCGCGCGCACTGTCGCCACCAGCACTACGGCGTTGGGGATCAGCCCACTGTAGCGACACTTGATATTGAAGAACTTCTCCATACCAATGTCGGCGCCGAAACCGGCCTCCGTCAAGACATAACCCTCCGGGCCGACGAGTTTGAGCGCAATCTGGTCGGCGACGATCGAGGAGTTGCCGTGCGCAATGTTGGCAAAGGGGCCGGCATGCACCAGCGCAGGCGTACCCTCCAGCGTCTGCATCAGGTTGGGCTTGATCGCATCCTTCATTAGCACTGCCAGCGCACCTGCACAGCCGATATCCTCCGCCGTGACTGGATCGCCTTTGCGATCCAGCCCGATGACCATGCGTCCGAAGCGCTCACGCATATCCTGCAGTGAAGTCGTCAGCGCCAGGATCGCCATGATCTCGCTGGCAACGGTGATGTCGAAGCCCGTCTTGCGCGTGCGTCCCTTTTCCTGCGGCCCTTCGCCAATGGTGATGTCGCGCAACATGCGATCGTTGGTGTCGATGACGCGGCGCCAGGTGATCGTGTCCGGATCGATGTCCAGGCGCACAAAGCGACTGATCTCCTCTGGCGTCAGTTCGGCAGGGTTGCTTTTGTCGATCCCCAGCTTCTTGAGGCGGCGCAGCATGGTGACGGTGAAGAAACGCTTGCCGCCTTTGGGGGGACAGAGGCGTTTGAAGAGCGTCTCATCATCCATGTCCGCCTCGTGGAACATGCGCGCGTCGATAGCCGCCGCCAGCAGGTTGTTCGCCGCTGTGATGGCATGAATGTCGCCGGTCAGATGCAGGTTGAAGTCCTCCATCGGGATGATCTGCGCATAGCCGCCGCCGGCTGCGCCACCCTTGATGCCAAAGGTTGGCCCCTGGCTTGGCTGGCGGATGCAAGTGAAGACCTTCTTGCCCAGGTGAGCGCCCAGCGCCTGGCTGAGGCCAACCGTAGTCGTGGTTTTGCCCTCGCCTAGCGGCGTCGGCGTGATCGCAGTGACGACGATGTACTTGCCGTTTGGACGATCCTTGAGACGCTCGCGTACATCGAGGGAGACTTTGGCCTTGAAGTTGCCAAATAATTCGAGTTCATCGGGCAGAATGCCAGCGTCTTCGGCAATTTGGCGAATGGGAAGAGGGGTCGCAGCCTGGGCAATCTCCAGGTCGCTGGGCACGGGGCGCTTGAGGTCGGTCAGTTTGTGGGTCATTCCAGGAATCTCCTCATCGAGTTTATGGGAATCAAAAGAATTTGATTGGATGATGCCGTCAGTTTCAGACAGGAAGTATACCAAACTTCTGTCTTGTTGATAGAGTGCGCTCAGGAGAGTAAAAGCGGATTCAGTATGGCGAAATCTGGTTTTTGATTTCACCGAGTTGCTGTATACTCACTCCCCTCTCATGTTGATGAATGTCATGCGCCATGCGCAGGAAACGTGTTATGTGTGGGGAACCAGTCATTGGTTGCATCTACAAGGAGATCACACGATGAAAATCACGGTTGAGACGATTGTTGCCGCGCCAATCGAGCAGGTCTGGCGCGCTTATACGACTCCGCAGGACATTATGCAGTGGAATGCTGCGTCCGACGATTGGCACACAACTGCATCCAGTGTAGATTTGCGCGCGGGCGGCGCCTTCTCTTCGCGCATGGAGGCAAAGGACGGCAGTGCAGGGTTCGATTTTGCGGGCACGTATACGCACATCATGACGCATAAGTTGATCGAGTACGTCTTCGGCGATCGCTCTGCCAGAGTCGAGTTCGACGACGGAGCTAAAGGGGTTACGGTGCGCGTCACCTTCGATAGTGAACCTACGCACTCGCTGGAGCTGCAGCGCGCAGGTTGGCAAGCGATTCTAGACAATTTCGCGCGCTACGTTGAAGCCACCCAGTAATCCCACCAAGCGTCTAGAGCAGATAGCTGCGATTGTGAGCACACCATTCACAGCCTGTTTGAAGGGTGTTTTTGACGCAAACAACCACCTAAAATTGGATATGCGCCAGATGCATTTTCTCCGCAGCGCAGCAGGTGAAGGGGTTGTGCTGCAGACAGACGGTTGCAACATCCTGGCGCGGTTGCACCCCAAAGCCCACCAGCAACTCGCACAGATCGCCCAATGGCAGCCCCATGACGCTGGCGTAACAGCCGTCCAGCGCGCTGGCTGGCGCAAAGCCCGGCGACTGGATGCCATACGCGCCAGCCTTGTCCAATGGATCGCCAGAAGCGACATACGCATCGATCTCGGCGTCGGTGTAGGCGCGCATCGTTACGGTGGTGACGTTCACGCGCGTCGCCAGGCGGCGATCGGAGAGGCGTAGCACGCTGACAGCGCTGATCACGACGTGGTCTCGATTGCGCAGATCGCGCAACATACGCACAGCGTCAGCGGCGTCGGCGGGCTTGCCGTAGATCTCAGCGCCTAATGCAACAGTTGTGTCGGAGGCGATGATGAGCGCGTCGGCCGGCAATGGGGCAAGACGATCGGCGACAGTGCGTGCTTTAGCTTCGGCCAGGCGTTGTGTCATCGCTGCCGGGTCTTCCTGGGGCAGCGGCGTCTCGTCGATGTCCGCAACGTGGATCGTGAAAGGCAAGCCCAGGTCGCGCAGAAATTGTTGGCGGCGCTGGCTGGCGGAGGCGAGGATCAACGCAATTGGCTGTGTCATGGCATTCTTTATACCTGATCCATCCAGGGCGTTACAAACCAACCTGCTGGCAAAATGAAAGCGAGCCGATGCTTTGGACAACCATCGACGCCTGTGGCACTATTGGGGCTTAGTGTAATCCAGACGAATTGCTGTATTGCAGCCGTATTCCTAACCATACACCCGATCACTTTGCTGTCGTTCCAGGGAGAAAGTCATGTCACCCAAAAAGCTTGTCGCCAGCCCACCGCCGTTACGCGTCGCCATTATCGGCTGTGGCGGGATGGCGCGCCATCACGCCGCTGCTATGCTGCGTCACCAGGACATCGTGCAAATTCCGGCTGTTTGCGAACCTTCTTCCAGCACCTACGAACGCTTCGCCGTGCTCTTTCGTGATGTGGGGGTGACGCCCCCGCCCAATTACCCTGACCTGGCCGGGCTGTTGGAGAAAGCCGCTGGCTCGCTCGACGCCGCCTTCATTATTACACCCCACGCGCTGCATCACGACCAGGCAAAGGCGTGTATGGAGGCTGGCCTGGACGTCCTGTTGGAGAAGCCGATGGTGATGAATGCCGCCGAGGCGCGCAGCCTGATCGCCACGCGCGACCGCACCGGGCGACGGCTGGTTGTCGCCTTCAACGGCAGCCTCTCCCCGCAGATTCGCACGGCTGTCAGCTTATTGCGTTCGGGTGAACTGGGTGAAATCCTCAACATTCATGGCGTCGTGTGGCAGGGGTGGAACAGCCACACGCAGAACACCTGGCGTCAGGTTCCCGAAATTGCCGGCGGCGGCTTCCTGTTCGACACCGGCGCACATCTGCTCAACACCGTATCCGATCTGGCTGGAGAGCCAGTCGTTGAAGTGGCAGCATGGTTGGATAATCGCGGGCGTCCGGTCGATATCCTGGGGGCGGTGATGGCGCGATTGGCTTCTGGCGTCTTGATCACCCTGAGCGGCTGCGGCGACACGATCGAATCTTGCGCTTCGGATGTACGCGTCTTCTGCACTCAGGGCATCCTGCGCACTGGCGTATGGGGCGAACGGCTGGAAGTGCAGCGGGCAGGCGAGGTTGACCTGGCGCCGGTGGACGTGCCGGTGTCGCACGGCGCATGGGAACAGTTCCTGCGCGTCTGCCGCGGCGAGATCGACAATCCCAGCCCGCCAGAGGTTGGGCTGCGGATGGCGATCCTGTGGGATATGATCCGCACCTCAGCGCAGCGCGGCGGGATACCGGTGACGCAGCGCGAGGCTGAGGCATTCATGGCCGCTGAGGCGAGCCTGGCAGCTTGATGGGTGTAGAAAATAATTCATTTTCGAAGAATATGTAAGGAGAGCAAAAAATGGCAACACAAACACGCGTGACCGTCTGGAATGAGTTTCGCCACGAACGCCAGAAGCCCGAAATTGCGGCGATCTATCCGCAAGGCATCCACGGCGCCATCGCCGGTTATCTGCGCGGACATGGCTGCATCGTTCACACGGCCACGCTCGACGAACCAAGCCACGGCTTGACCCAGCATGTCTTGGACAACACCGACGTGCTGATCTGGTGGGGACACATGGCGCATGGTGAGGTCAGCGACGAGATCGTGGAGCGGGTGCACGATCGCGTCATGAAGGGCATGGGGTTGATTGTGCTGCACTCCGGCCACTTCTCGAAGATTTTCAAGCGACTGATGGGTACGACCTGCGACCTCAAGTGGCGCGAGGCGGGCGAACGCGAACGCGTATGGGTTGTCGCGCCCGGGCATCCGATCGCCGATGGCATTGGTGAATACTTCGAAATTCCGCACGAAGAGATGTACGGTGAGTTCTTCGACATCCCTGAACCCGAGACTTTGGTCTTTGTGAGCTGGTTCCAGGGCGGCGAAGTCTTCCGCAGTGGCTGCTGCTATCGTCGTGGGCAGGGACGCATCTTCTATTTCCGCCCCGGTCACGAGACGTATCCGACCTATCACCAGCCGGAGGTGCTGCGCGTCATTAGCAACGCCGTGCGCTGGGCCAGGCCGGTTGAGCGCCCCAGCACCACATACGGCCATCGCCCTGAGCCGCTTGAGCCACTAAAGTAGTCAAGCGAGGAGACAAGGAGAGGGACCCAGAGACGGCTTCGCAGGAATGAATGGCGAATCGTCAATGGGAAGTCGCTCTCCTCTCCCTGTCTCTGCTACGCGCCCAACTCTTCCAGCGGATCCGCCTGAACATGACGGCGTGGCTCGCGCATGCCGATGCTGAGGACGATGAGCGCTGCGGCGCTGAGCAACGCCGAGGCCAGGAAAAGCCAGTCGTAACTAAAGGCGGCCAGCAACCCGCCAACCAACGGTGCAACTGCGCCGCCGATCCCTGTCACGGTGTTGCCCATGCCGATGTACGTCGGACGATGTTCGGGTTGCGAGAATTCCATGACAATAAGAATCCCCGACACGATCGAGATGCCGTTCACAATCCCCATCAGGAAAAAGATCGCGTAGTACCAATCCGGCCCTGGCGCCAGCCAGGCCATGCCAAAGGTCAGGATGCTCGCCCACTGCGCCAGCTCCAGCGTGAACTTGTGCCCGCGCCGATCCGCAATCATGCCTGCGGCCAGGTTGCCCAGCGTCTGGCCGATGAGCAGCGCCGCCGTATATAGCCCAACGCTGGCGTCACTGACCTGCCAGCGCTGGATCGCCGCCACGGTGAGGAAGCCTGCGCCCATCCTGCCGAGATTTGCCAGCAAGCGCGAACTCAAGAAGTTGCGAAAGTTGCGATCTCGACGCACAATAGCTTTGATTTTTTGCCAGGACTGGTCGCCTTTGGCGCGAATGTGCGCCGGGATTGGTTGCACCGGCTCGCGTGTCAACGCCAGGGAAACCCAGCTCAGGGTGATGGCAATGGCAGCCACGAGAAAGGTGTAGGCGAAGTTCAGGGGGTACGGGAAGGTCGCCAGCATCCAGCCGCTCACGATGGCGCCGGCGGCGCCTAGCCCAGTGCCAACAAAGGAGCTAAAGCCAAAAAACCAGCCGCGGCGATCGACAGGAAAGATGCGTGCGATCATGTCCGACCAGGCGGGTGCGATCATACCGGCGCCGAAGCCATGCCAGGCATAGGCGAGAAAGAAGATCACCAGGGCAAGCACCGGCTGACTGGGCGCCAGCAGCGCTGATACGGGCAGCAACCAGATCGGCAGGCGCTCGGTGAACAGACCGATGTTGATCACGATGGGTTTCTTGCGAGCAAGGCGTTCAGTGACGCCGGCGGTGAAGAGCTGGGGGAGATACCAGCTTGCCTGGCTCAACACAGCCAGGAGGGCAAACCAGATCGGCGCCGTCGTCAGTTTGCTCAGAAAAAGCGGCAAGATCGTCGTCGCCGAGATGAAGCTCAAGCCAAACCAGAAGGCGGCGCCGTCGATCAGGTTGACGGTGAAATTCCAGCGGTAGTTCGTGAGCACTTTTTGTTCCAACTCGGCGTCGCTGAGCGGTTGGATCGGTTTATCGAGTTCGAGCATGAGCCGGATCATCTGGCGCCCGCGCGCAGTGCGTTGCAAACCCATAGGAAACATCCCTCATCGTGTGAGCCGTGGCAGTTCCAATCACTCCTTCCGCCCGGCGACGTGACAACATTGATTGATCATCGTGCAGCTTTGGCGGTGGTGTGTTGCCCGGCAATTCTGTGCACGAACCTTTAGTATACTGTATTGGGTCTGCGTAAGTGAAAGGAAGACCGATGCTATATTTTCTGCATAGATTTGTGGCAATTGCCTTGCTTTTGAGCGTCGTAGCAGGCTGTGCCACACCGAATGCGCCAACCTTGAGCGACGGTCAACGCGCCATGTGTGACGCACTCAACGCACTCCGCAGTGCGGCGATCAGCCTGAGCGACATCAAACCTGACACCACCATCGAGCAGTTGCGGGGGATGCGCACAAGTGTTGGTGGTCTGGTTGAGGCCGCGCGGCGCGCCAACACAGTGCTGCAAAACCAATCCATCACCGAAATGGTGACGGCGTATGACGCATTCAGCCGCACCGTCGATGGGTTGAACACCGAACAGACGGTTGGGGACGCCGCCGCCGCCCTGCGCGCCTCCGCCGACAAAGTAATCGCTGCGCTTGAACAAGCCTACACCGCCGCGCGCTGCGCGCAATGAAAGTGATTGATGATTGATGGATGCTTCTCATGTCTATATTCCGCGCCGGGCGATGTTCATCTTTGCCCACCCTGACGACATCGAATTTGGCACAGCTGGCACGGCTGCACGCTGGGTGCAGGGCGGCGCCGAAGTTGCCTACGTGTTGCTGACAAGCGGCGACGTCGGCATCGCTGACCTGACGCTGACGCGTGAAGCCGCCGCCGCCATCCGCGAGGAAGAACAGCGCGCCGCCGCTGCGGTCGTCGGCGTGCAGGAGGTGATCTTCCTGCGCGAACCCGATGGCACACTGGTCAACACGCTAGAGGTGCGCCGCAAGCTGGTGCGCGAAATCCGGCGTTTTCGTCCCGAAGCAGTCGTGTGCGGCGACCCGACGGTGTGGTTTGTCAATGGCACTTATATCAACCATCCTGATCATCGCGCCGCCGCCAGTGCAGCGTTGGAGGCGGTCTTTCCCGCCGCCGGTCAACCACATGTGTTCCAGGAACTGGAAGCCGAAGGACTGACTGCCCACAAAGTTCGCAAGGTCTACGTGGAAGGGTGGGGCAGCGGCGACACATGGGTCAACATCAGCGACACTATCGATCTCAAGATCGCGGCGCTCCGTTGCCACACCAGCCAGATGCGCGAATGGGACCCAGAACCGATGCTGCGCCAATGGTCGGCGGAAGCGGCGAAGGGCAAAGAGATGGGCTACGCCGAAACCTTTCGCGTCATTACGCTGATCAGTGATGAAGACTTTGCAAAAATGAGTTAATCTTCGTTGCGGAGTTCCGTGCGCCGGCCATCGTTGACGGCGCAGGCAAAGGAATCAAGCTATCTGTTATGGTTGCCGCGCTGAAAAAACGTGTAGCCGAACTTGAAACCCAGATAGAGCTGCTGCGCGCCCAAAACCTGGACTTACGCCATTTGCTCGAACACAGCGGGCAGGTGTTCTGGACAGTCGATGCGCAGCAGGCGCGCACGTTGTACATCAGCGGCGGCTTTGAGCAGATGTATGATCTCCCGGTGGCGGCGCAATATGCCGATCCTCTTGCTTTTCTCCAGGCGGTGGCGCCAGAGGATTTACCCACCGTCCACGCGGCGCTTGCGCAACAACGACGCGGAATGCCGAGTGAGGTCGAATACCGCGTGGTGCACCGCGATGGCGCCGTGCATTGGCTCCATGATCGCGGGGAGCCGATCTTTGACGAACAGGGGCGCCACATCCGCACGGTGGGCATTGTTACCGAAATCTCTGAACGCAAGTTAGCCGAGGAGTCTGCCTCCCAACAGCGCCGCCTCTTGCGAACGATTATCGATCTGTTGCCCGATTCGGTTTACGCCAAAGATGCGCAGGGACGAAAAACGCTTGCCAATCGCGTCGATGTGCATTACATGGGGCTGACCGACGAAAGCCAGGCGTTGGGCAAACGTGATGCAGATGTCTATCCGACCGAAGTCGCTGCGCAGTTCAGCGCCACTGAACATCAGGTGATTGGTGAAGGCAGAGCTGTCATCAACCATGAGGAATGGATTACCGTTGATGGCGCGCCGCGTTGTCTGCTGACCTCACAGGTGCCGTTGCGCAACGCAGCCGGCGAAGTCGTCGGTTTGGTGGGCGTTGGGCGCGACATTACCGAGTACAAGGCGGCGCTGGTGGCGTTGGAGGAGCTGAACCACTCGCTTGAAGTGCGCGTCGCCGAACGGACAGCTGCCTTGCAGGCAGAGATCGCAGCGCGTCAACACCAAGAACAGGAACTTGCCCTGAGCGAGCAGCGCCTGCGCCAGGTGATCGACCTGGTGCCACATATCATCTATGCCAAAGACGTTGACGGTCGCTATATTCTGGCGAATAAGACGTGCGCTGCGTCGTTGGGTGTGACCGTCGACGAGCTGATCGGCAAGCGCGACGCCGAGCTAAACCCCTGGACAGAAGAAGCCGAACGCTTTCTTGCCGAAGACTTGCAGGTGATCTCAAGTCAGGATGTTTTACAGATTCCAGCTGAAAGCGTGCACTTCTTTGACGGCAGCGAGCATATTATCCAGACCATCAAAATCCCCTTCACCGCCGCCGGGCATGCCAGGCCGGCTGTCCTGGGCGTTGGCATCGAGATTACGGCTTTGAAGCAGGCGGAAGCGCTGCTCAAAGCCTATGCTGACGAGCTGCAGCAAGCCAATGTTGAATTGCGCGCCGCCGCGCGTCTCAAAGACGAATTCCTGGCAACGATGAGCCATGAGTTGCGGACACCGCTGAGCAGCATTCTAGGGTTGGCGGAGGCGCTCCAGTTTCAGGTGTACGGCCCGCTCACTGAACGGCAGAAGCAGTCGCTGAAACTTATCGAGAGCAGCGGACGTGAACTGCTAGGCCTGATCAACAATGTGCTCGATCTGTCGCGCATCGAGGCTGGCCAGTTGCATTTGCACGTCGATCGCTTCGATATTGTTGATCTGGCGCGTATTGCAGTGCGTCGCAGCCGTGACGCCGCCGCCGAAAAGGAGCAGACGATTCAATTCAACACCAATTGTGACGCACTGACGCTGGAAGGCGATCAACGCCGCTGGTTACAGGTATTACTCAACCTGCTGAACAACGCCATCAAATTTACGCCACGCGCTGGTGAGCTTGGCGTGATAGTGGAAAAAGATCATACGGCTGCACAAGTGCGCATTCATGTCTGGGATCGCGGGATCGGGATTTCACCGGATGACGTCGCCCGGCTGTTTCGCCCCTTCTTGCAGCTTGACAGCGCACTGACGCGTCAATTCCCTGGCACTGGCCTGGGGTTGGCCTTGACCAGACGGCTGGTCGAGTTGCAGGGTGGGCAGATCACGGTGCGCAGCGAGCCGGGGAAGGGCAGCACCTTCTCTATCACCATTCCCTTTACGGTGTAATCATGTCCGTGTGCGCAGGTGTTGTCCGGAGAATCTCAAGCAGTGCTTCGATGCGCACCGGCTTGGTCAGGAAAGCATCCATACCCGCTGCCAGGCACGCCTCCTGATCTTCAATCATTGCTGCTGCCGTGAGCGCCACAATGCGTGGTTGGCGCGCAGCAGATAGCTGGCGTCGGATCGCCTGGGTGGCGGCGATGCCGTCCATCTCTGGCATATGCACATCCATCAACACCAGATCGTAAGGCTGGCGCTGTAACGCTGCCAGCGCCTCGCGGCCATTGCCGGCTACGTCGGCTGTATAGCCATGTTTTTCCAGCAGTTTTAGCACCACTTTTCGATTAACCAGATTATCCTCAGCCAGCAAAATGTGGAGGGCTTTGCGGCCTGATGTTGGCGTTGTCGATGCACTGGCCGCAATCACAGTGGGCGTTGCGTCGCCGGCAAGCCCCAGGACGCGCATCAGGGTTTGCTGTAACTGACGTTGCTTGAGCGGGCGCAACAAATGCGCTGCTACAGGCAGGGAGCGCGTGTTGCCGGCGCCGCCCACCGGCGTCACAATGAGCACCGGGCA
>CZCA01001312.1_pt1 | contig 14256 bp, 15 predicted proteins | sample 591981 | NCBI WGS metagenome assembly CZCA01 (sample SAMEA3556810, study PRJEB10932) | anaerobic digester metagenome
AAGACGGGAAAGATCGTATTGGGCAAAACATGCCGGAGCAGGATCTTCGGATGTGATACTCCCCCGGCCCTGGCGGCCATAATGTACTCCTCTTGTTTTGCTTGGAGTACATTGCCCCGAATCAGGCGGGCATAACCAGTCCAGCGGAAGATCACCAGGGCGATAATGACTTTATCCAAGCCCCGTCCCAAAATGGTGGTGATCACAATGGCCGCAATGAGAAAGGGGAAACTCATGAACACATCCACAAAACGCATGACCACTTCATCGAACTTCCCACCGATGTAGGCGCTTGTTGATCCGATTACAATGCCAATGAGGCACGAGAGGCCTGTGACGATGAGTCCCACTTGAAAGGCCGTTCTGGTTCCCCAGACAATCCCGTAGAAAATATCATATTTCCCCTGTGTCAAACCCATGGGGTGCTCCGGTGACGGCGGCTGTGGAGCGCTTCCCCAGCCGTAACGAGGTACTCGATACGGCTCGTTAATATAGTCCTCTGGCGTGGGCGCAATCCATGGAGCAAACACTGCCACGAGGATAAAGCCCAGCAGGATCAACAGTCCAATCATGGAGAGCGGATTGCGTAGAAGCTTCTTCATTACCACAGCATGATCACTCCAATCTCACCCTGGGGTCAATTACCGCATAGAGAACGTCCACAACCAAATTGACTAGCACCAGCAGCAATCCGTAAAACAGAGTGGTGCCCAACACCAGGGTATAGTCGAGCTGCTGAGCACCTGTGGCGGTGAGCAGGCCGATCCCCTTGTAGTCGAAAACGGTTTCCACAATGACCACGCCGCCCAAGAGGCCCAACACCATGGAGCCGGAAACGGTAGCCACGGGGATCGGGGCGTTGCGGCGCACGTGCCGGTTCATCACCACTTTCTCCGTCAGGCCCTTGGCCCGAGCAGTACGTACATAATCCTTATTCATCACTTCCAGCATACTCGACCTGGTAATGCGGAGCAGATACGCCCACCACAGGTAGGACAGGGTCAGAACTGGAGCGATCATATGGCGAACCGCATCCCAGAAGATGTCGAGCCGCCGGTTGAGCAGTGCATCCACAGTGTTCATGCCCGTGTAGCGAACAAAATCACCGGTCAGCACAATGGTATCGGCCCACATGGAGAGCCGCCCTGGAGGAAACCAACCCAGAACGCCATAGAAAATCATCAGCATTATGAGTCCAAAAACAAAGTCTGGTAAAGACCAGCCCACAATGGCAAACACCCGGCTCAAATGATCAAGGGGCTTGTTGTAGTGCTTGGCAGATATGGTGCCAAGCCAGATCCCGCCCAAGATCACGGGAATAATGGCAAAGAGGGCCAGTTCAACCGTGGCAGGAAAACGCTTGGCGATGGCTTCGGTCACGTGCATGTTGGCTGATACCGAGTAGCCCAAATCCCCTTTGAGCAGGTTCTTTATCCAGTTGAGATAACGCACGTGCACGGGTTGGTCCAGCCCGTACTTGCGGACCAAATCGTCAAGGCTCTGGTTCTTTAACTCTTCCGGACTTTTAATATAGGTACTGACCAGTTGGTAAGGCGACAAAAAAGACATGGCAACAAAGATCATGAGTGTGACCCCAATGAGGACAACTGGTAGAAACAGTAACCGCCTGGCAATGTAGGTTAACATACGCTTACCCCTTACCTAAAAGATAACGGGAGTAGGACTGCCCGAAGGCAATCCTACTCTTTTTCAGCGAACTGCTGGGACTACTGGACTTTGGAAATGTTGTAGAGATCATACTGGGCGCTGTAAGCCGGGCAGTACTCGAAGCCCTGCACCCAATCGCGCATGACCCTGTGTGTGGTTGCCTCCATGAACGGCATACCAATCGCCAGATCCACATACATTTTCTGCAGCTCAAAGTAGATCTTCTCGCGCTCCGCCGGGTCGGTGGCCTTGATACCAGCCGCGATCAAACCGTCGAACTTCTCCTTGGCAAGGTCAATCAAGCCCTGACCACAGTAGCCTGCGAATGTTCCAGCAGAGTGCATGAACGGAACAGCGAAGTTATGCGTGTCTGGGAAGTCCGCGAGCCAGCCCATGACAACGACGACTATGAGCTGCTCAGCTTTTCTCTCCACCTTACTGACCTGGGCTATGATTCGCTAGAGAAGATAGACTACAAGACTACCGAGATCTTCATAGAGATGACGGTGACCGAGCTCCCGGATTGGGAAGATTGGGACGACATTGATATTGATTGGGAGGCCATCTGGAACCGAGATTGGGACGACGACTGGGACGATTAACACTGAATCAGCGTTCAAAGCAATGAAAAAGGCACCCCGTGTTCTTTTGTTGAACGCGGGGTGCCGCTTGTTTAGAGAGTTAAACGCGACGCTGCCCTATTTATAGACTTCGTACTCCACCAGGGTCTTCTGGAAGAAGAGTTCACCGTCTTGATACAGCCTCACGGCCAGGGGCCAGGCAATGTCAGGGGCGATCACCCATTCAGAAGTGACAACGTCAACCTTGTTTCCCGCTTCATCAGTATCGCTAATGGACTTGCGAAGAAGGTACCCTTGAATGCCGGCCACAGTCTCTTCTTCCACAACGCGAACTCTAGACCCATCAAACAGCTGTATGGTGTTGCCCACTTCCAGCTCCAGATCGGAGGCTGAAAGGCCAAGAAGCATATATTCCGCCAGGCCTTCGGCCTCTTTCCTTATGGGAAGCGAACTCAATGCCGCGCCCATGAAGGTCAGGGTGGTGTCCGCCTCCTCCAGCGGCAGCCAGTATCTGTAACCCATGGATACTTCCATCCCCCGCTGGCTTACCCCCAGTTCCCAGTGTTCATGGAAGGTGATCTCGGAAATCACTTCGTCAGCCAGTCCTTGATCCCATACCCCTTCCCAGCTGACCACTTCATAGAGAAACCTCTCATAGGCAGCAGAGAAGTCGTTAAACTTCCAGAGCTCCTGAGCCGAACCAACCCCAGCCGACGAAAGCACGACCAACACAACAAATACGACCGACAGGCTTTTGTGGACCATGCGCTGCGCCTCCCCTTCGATAATGGAGTGGCTACGTTTTTTCCGTTTACTGCCTGGATCCCTGCCAGTCAATGGAATTTACAACCATTTTACCCTTCTAGTACAAGCTCTCCCCTAGTCCCGCAGCCACGCTGGGAAGGTCCAAGCCGAGGTGCCTGGCGGCCAAAAACACGGCACCCGCCGCGGGCTTGAAGTCTGCCAGGGTGAGCGTCTGCTCCGGAGCAGCGCGCCGTATCTCCTCTGCCATCGGCTCCAGAACCCATTGGCCAGCGGAAAACACGCCCCCGCAAGCCCCCACCCGGCCCTTGGCCTCTGCTAAGCCCAATTCCTGGAGGGCTGCCACGGCTAACCGTCCCAGCTGGCGGCCAGCAGCCGCCAGGATTTCCTGCGATGCTGCGTGGCCTTCCTGGGCCAGTTTCCCGATAGCTGTACTAAACCCCGCGATCAGACCGCGATCCAGTGGTGTTTTGTAAATGAGGGGGATCAGCTCCATGGGCTCGCTGATGCTGAAATATACCCTGGCGGCTTGGAGGAGTGTCTCGTCCTTAGTCAAACGGCCATCATAGCCCCACATCACCTGCTGCAGGGCCTTAAGGGCAATCCACACAGCCCCACCCTCATCGCCCAAAAGGTAACCCCAGCCGCCGACGCGGTGGCTCCGCTCACCGTTTACACCATAGGCCACGGAACCTGTGCCGGCAATGACCACCACCCCATCTGCGCCGCTCAAGGCACCGAGCAGGGCAATGACCGCATCGTGGGCCACCACTACCTGGACAAACCCTTCACTCTCCAGAGCGCGCCTGATCTGCACCTGTTCCGCTGAGCGGCCCGCGCCAGATACCCCCAGCGCCAAGACAACACCCCGTTGGTGCAGATTCTCCAGCTACAGCCCGCTCTGTTCCAGGCTGCCGCGCACAGCCGTCAGCACCGATTGCACCACCCCGGTAGTACCGTTGACTGTGTAGTTGGCTGGCCCGCCCTGACCGTACCCGAGCACACGCCCCCCCTGGGTCGTGAGCAAGGCCTCCGTGGACGAGCCTCCGCAGTCTATGCCCAAGATGTACATAGGTTAACCCCTCGCATTGGCCAGTTTACGCTGGGAAAGCGCCTCTTTGGTCCTTTCAATGGCATGCATGGACTTACCAAAGTCAACTAAAGCCACGGCTATAAACAGCGTATCAATTATACTCAACTGCGCTATGCGGGAAGAAATGGCCCCGCCGCGCAGGATGTTTTCCTGTGAGGCGGTCAAAAGCACGTGATCAGCTGCACCAGCCACGGGGGAAACGGAAAAGTTGGTGATGGCGATGGTTGTTGCCCCGGCAGCCCGGGCCGTCTGCAGCGCTTCCACTATTTCATAGGTCTCGCCGGAATAAGAGATGCCCACCGCCACATCTCCGGGCTTGAGCAGGGAGGCACGGGTGATCTGCATGTGCGAATCCACAAAAGCATTGGCCTTAAGGCCGATTCTGGAAAACTTCTGCTCCGCATCCATGGCCACGATCCCCGAAGCACCGATCCCGTAAAATTGGATTTCACCGGCGCTGCTCATAACCTGCACCGTGGCTTCCAGCGCGTTTTTGTCCAAAACCCGCCTGGTGTCCTGCAGAGCCGTTATGTTGGCCTGGAAGATCTTCTCCCGGATGGTTTCCACATCATCATCCGGTTCCACCGCGCCGTAAATGGGCGGCTTTTTCATGGCCACATCCTGGGCCAGGAGGATCTTGAACTCCTGAAACCCTTTGTAACCCAAGCGCTTGCAAAACTTCACCACCGTGGCATCGCTTACCCCCGCCTGCCAGGCCAGTTCAGTGATGGTCAAGTGCACAACTTGCTCGGGGTTTTCTAAGATGACATCCGCTACCTTGCGCTCCGCTGGCCGAAAAGCGGAATAGGCACTGCGCAGATGCGAGATGGTGTTGGCAATCTGGCTCAAGTCAAACACTCCAATCGTGGATTAATAAAGGAAGAACTCACGTCTCAGCTCCGCGAAGTTCCGTGCTTGCCCATCCCATTCCTGCAGAAGCTGGAAAAGGCCAGGCTTGTCTCCCTGCTCGAGCAGCTCCCTTAGGCGCCTGGTCCCTGCCAAAAGATCAAAGAAGTACCTGCCCCCCTTGGGTTCCAGGAACTGAAATTCCTGGTACTCGCTGGCTATCACCATGAGCAGATGGAACGCTGCCGAGATGGGGGAGAAACTCCTATCATCCAGCACATGGAGCTGGACCCCGCCGCACACCTGTCCCTGGTATTTACTGAACATGGGGGTGAAATAGGTGGGGCGGAAGATCACTCCCTCCAGGTTCAGCCCATTGAGTTCTTCCGCCAAAGCATGGGGGTCAATCCAGGGTGCCCCCAATACTTCAAAGGGATTGCATGTACCCCGGCCTTCCGAGAGATTAGTACCTTCCAACAAACAGGTGCCGGGATACACCAGCGCCGTGCTGGTGGTGGGCATGTTGGGCGAAGGCGGGACCCAGCTCAAACTGGTATCCCTCCACAGAAGATGCCTCTGCCACCCCTGCATTTTGACCACAGTAAGGTCGGCACCGATCCTCCGGGTCGCGTTAAAAAACAGGGCCAGTTCGCCAATTGTAAGACCATAGCGGACGGGGATGGGATAACCAACAAAGGACTGCAGGTCTGCCTCTAGGATGCCGCCGCTCACAACCTCTCCACCTAAGGGATTAGGGCGATCAAGGACAAAGATGGGCAAAGCCGCCTCAGCGGCCGCTTCCAAAAGATAGAGCAAAGAATACAGGTAGGTGTAGTACCTGCAGCCCACATCCTGCAGATCAAAAACCAAGCAGTCCACATCCGCCAGCATCTCCGGTGCAGGCTTAAGAGTGTCCCCATAGAGGCTGTACACAGGCAGCCCTGTACGGAGATCAACACTTGCCTCCACCCTTTCCCCCGCCTGCACATGGCCCCGCAGGCCGTGCTCCAAACCGAAGAGGGCGCTCACCCTACCCGTTGCAGTGAGCAGATCCAAGGTGGATCTCAGCCTGGAGTCTACGGCACTGGGGTTGGCAACCAGGCCAATGCGCATCCTCCCAACATAATGATCCAGATTGGCCAAGAAAGGCTCGATTCCTTGTCTAACCACTGCTCACCGACCTTCCTTCGCCAGCTACCAGCTGCAGAGCTCGGCCCACTACACCCTCGGCCCTGGTCAAAAGATCTTGGGCAGCCTGCAGGGTGCAGCCCGCCTCCAGCATGACAATGGCCGCCTTTATGTTGTAATTGGACGCCTCCAGCACCTGCCGGACCTGCTCCAGGGGGGCAGCAGTCACTTCTTGGACAATGCGCTCCGCCCTCACCATGAGTTTGGCGTTGGTGGGGATCATATCAACCATCAGATTTTGATACACCTTGCCAATTTTGATCATTACGGTGGTGCTCAGAGTATTGAGCACAATCTTTTGAGCGGTTCCCGCCTTCATGCGCGTGGAACCGGTCACTACCTCCGGCCCCACCACGGGAGCAATGGTGATATCCGCGATTCTAGACAGCTCCGAATCTCCGTTACAGGTCAGGCCAATGGTGACTAACCCCATTTCCTTTGCCCGCTGCATGGGCGCCAGCACATAGGGGGTGCGTCCGCTGGCGGTGATGCCCACCAAGGCATCGTTGGCCGTGGGGTTTTCGGCCAGGAAGTCTTCTAAACCGCCCCGGCAATCATCTTCAGCCTGCTCCACAGGGACAAACATGGCCCGCTGGCCCCCGGCAATCAGGGCCTTCACCCGGTCCTCCCCCACCCCAAAGGTGGGCAGGAGTTCCGCAGCATCCAGGACCCCTAAGCGCCCGCTGGTTCCTGCACCCATGTACAGGATCCTGCCTCCCCGCTTAAACACTTCGGTCAGCCGATCTGCCGCCTCCACGATGCGGGGGATTTCCCGCCGCACCGCATCGATGACCTGCTGATCCTCCTGGGTGATGAAACTCACGATCTCGGTTGTGGAAAAAGTGTCGATATGGAGGCTCGCCTGATTGCGCTCCTCCGTTGTCAGGTTTCTCAACTCCGGTTTGGATTCCATGGCATGACCGCCTTCACAATTGTAATGTCCACCTAAGTTAGAGGACCCTAACTGGCAAAGTGCTTCCCCGGTGGACTTTGGCGCCCTTGGGACGCATCAACCCCACCGCATATTTCGTCCCCGCCAAGCAGCCGCGCATCACGGCCAGGGCCTTGTAATAGTCCATGTAGCGGAAGCTGGAAATGGAACCGCTGAACAGCTCGTATTCCAGAGCAGCCTTTAGCCACTGGTCGTAACTGTCGGTAATGTCCACATAGGTGTCCACTTCAAATTCATAGGGATCTTCCCAGTTTTCCGCGAAGAACTGGTTGTAACAGCCATGGGCGGGCAGCTCCCTCTTGATGGAAGGCAGGGCGGCATAGAAGATGGCATCTTGGACTATGTAATAAGTGGCTTCATGATCCTTGTGGATGCTGCCCTTCCAGTGGGTGATCATGATGTTCGGCTTTTCGGCGCGGATAATATCGGCCAGGGCGTACTTCACTTCCTCGTTCACCGGCAGTTCCGCATCTTTGTAAGGTAGGAAAATGGCCTTGGCCCCCAAGGCCGCAGCAGCCCGGTGCCCTTCTTCCATCTTTTGCTGTGCATACTCCTCCGGGGTCAAGGTCTTATGCCCTTTCTCGCCTGGAGTCAGGTGTACCAACACAGCCTCGTGACCCTGACTTGTGTACTTGGCAACTACCGCTCCGGCCATGATTTCTGCATCGCCGGCGTGGGCTCCAACAACCATGATTTTGTGTTTGGCTGTCATGATTTTCCCTCCTCAACGAGCTCCTTTTTACAAACATAAAAACGGCGGCTGACTTCAAAACCCACGCTGCGGTAGAGATGGCCTGCCGGGCTGGTTTCGCCTGTCCACAAAAACCACGCTCCATGCAGGCCTTCAGCCCGCATGGAGCTCAGGCAGAGGTGCAGCAGGATCTTGCCTAAACCCTTACCCCTCTGCTCCTCGTCCACGCCAAAGGGGCCAAAGCGTTCCGGAATCCCTTCATAACCGCCATGCAGGCAAAAGCCTACGAGCCTATTGCGGTGGCGGGCTACGAAGATTCTACTTAAGGGCAGCCCCTGCAGAATCCCCTCCCGGATGGCGCGTCCCCAGTCTGGGTTGAACTTCTCGTTGGCAAACCTGATCAACTCCACCAAATCGGAACTGGCGGCGGTCTTAAAGGTATAGCCTTCTGCCTCGCGCTGCTTGATCAGGGCGCGCACTTCCCCCGGCAGGGCATAGCCTACCAAGCTCAGATCCATGGCCGCGGCCGTATACAACCTGGCGAAACCCAGCTTCTGCAGGAACTCCCAGCCTGCAGCATAGGCCTGGGCGTCTAGGCCCGGCAAAATGTAATTCGGTGCGTAGGAGGCAAAGAACACATTTCTGCGGCCCTGGTCCTTGAGAAACGCCAGTGCCTGTTCCATGAGGCTGCGCCCAATCCCCTGCCTGCGGAACTCGGCGCGCACAAAGAAAAAGGGAATCCAGCCGTTTTCTGGTTCCAAATCGGTTCCCACCATGGGCAGCAAACGGCGCACTGCGTAGCAGCAGCCCACCAGCTGCCCCTGGGCAAAGGCCAAGCGCAAGCCCTCGGGGTCGAAGTTACCATCCAAGAGGACTAGATTCATGAACCGCTCCAGAGTGATGGGGTCCAAAGGCAGGGCTTCGTTCCAGAGCTGGACGATCTCCCTTTCATCACCGGGCTTATAGCAGCGATACTCCAGCACGCTCATCTCCCCCGTCTCTAACCTTGAGTAAGAATTCCTGATTAATCAATTCCCCACGAATGGGCATACACCTCTTACCGAACAAAATTTTTTTCTAACTTTGTGCCCCACTTAACCCCTTTCGTGAAAATATTTCTTTATTCTTCGGCAGGAGATTACTTCCCAGCATAGAAAATTAACCACGACGAAAGGGGGCTGAGCAGATTCGGGTCAGAACATGGTTAGCAGGGAGCTGGTAGACGCCTGTGGATCTGTTCAGCGCTGCTCCCCCTTAACTGGTTTTGGGGAGGGCCAGGTTCAACGGCGAAAAACCGGCATAGAGCGTCCTGTGAGTGCGTACTTAAATTCGAGGAGGTAGGCAGGGTGACTAGAAAACTGAATATTTTCCTGGTTCTGGTACTAGTCCTGGCGGTGAGCGCTTCCGCTTTTGCCAACTGGACAGGGACGATTACCCTCTGGGACTGCCCCAGATGGGGTAACGAAGAAGATGACAAGTTCCATTGGATCAAGGGCAAAATCGCCGAGTTCGAAGCCAGCCATCCCGGCGTGAAAATTGAGTTGGTGGAAACTCCCTGGGCTGAACTGGGTGAAAAGCTCAGCGTGGCCATTGCTGGTCGGGCCTGGCCGGACGTTGTCCCCGTGGACATCAGCGGCGCCATCAACCGCAGCCATCTGGAGCAGGGCGTTGTGGAAGCTCTGGATGACTACATGACCCCGGAGGAACTGGAAGACTTCTTCCCCGGCGCCTTGGAGGCCTACACTTACAAAGGCAAATTGTACGGCATACCCATGTCCATGACCGTCCACGTCATGATCCTCAACCTGGATCACTTTGAGGAGGCAGGCGTTGAACCTCCGGAGAACGGACGCTGGACTTGGGACGAGTTTGTGGAAAAGGCCAAAGCCCTCACCTTCGACAGTGATGGCGACGGCGTGATCGACAAATATGGCTTCTCCACCTACATTCTCCCCGGCTACTACGAAGCTTGGCCCTTCTTCTACATGGATGGCGCCCAGCCGCTGGTGGATAACAAATTCGGCTTTAACACGCCGGAAGCCATCAGCGCCATTCAAAAGCTGGTTGACCTGAAGTTTGTGCACGGCGCAGCACCCATCGAAATGGGCAGTTCCGATGTGGGCGGAACCTTTAGGGCTCTGGCCCGTGAAGGCGAGCGCTTTGTGGCCATTCAGCCCTGGAACACCTGGGCCATTGCCACGGTCACCGGTGAGGGCGTAAACCACATGCCCAACATAATGATCGCCGAGTACCCCATTGGTGAGCTGGGCCGTCCAGTGAGCATCGGTGGAGCAGGCGGCTGGGTAATTATGCATCAGAGAGACCGCGCCAAGATGGATGTGGTTGTGGAACTGGTGAAGTTCCTCTCCACCACAGAGGAGCAGTACACCTTTGCCACCAACTACGGCACCTTCCCCGCCAGGAAGTCTGCGGAAGCCATGGATCCCTTTGCGGATCAACCGCACATGGCCCGGGCCGCCCAGATGGTGGAGTTCGCTGTACCCCTTCCGGAGCATCCCAACTGGGCACAGATCGATGATCGCATCCAGGCTGAGCTGCAGCTGATCTTTGCCGGCGAGAAAACCGTGGAGCAGGGTATGAATGACGCAGCTGCGCAAATTGAACGCCTGCTGCGCTAGTAGCTAAAGGATAAGGGGGCGTGCAGCACGCCCCCTCCTCTGACAGTCAGGAGGTTGCCCATGTTCAAGCGAATCTGGAAAGCCCGTTCCGGCTATCTGTTTATCCTCCCGAAGTTCATCCTTTTTACCGTCTTTGTCTTGGTGCCCATCGTCTGGTCCCTCTTCGTTTCTTTCCAGGAATACCGCATTTTTGGAACGGAATGGGTGGGGCTGCGCAACTTCATAGATGCCTTCCAGGACGACTTGTTCTGGCAAGCGGTTTCCAACACCCTGCGCTATGCAGTGGTGGTCACGCCGGCCTCCGTAATCATTGCCTTGGTTTTGGCCTCTTTGATCCATCCTCTGCGGGCAGGCGCACAGACCTTTTTCCGGGCCAGTTTTTACCTGCCCACTGTGGCTTCCAGCGTGGTCATTGCCATGGTGTGGCGCTGGATCTTCCAAACCCGCTTCGGCTTGGCCAACTACTTTTTGGGCCTTTTGGGCGTTGAACCCATCAACTGGCTGCACAGTTCTGCCTGGGCCTTGAAGTCCGTAATCCTCATGGCAGTCCTCACTCCGCCTGGCACCGGCATCATCCTTTACCTGGCGGCCATGGGCTCCATCCCTGACAGCCTCTACGAAGCGGCCCGCATTGATGGGGCCAATCGCTTTATGCAGTGGTGGAAGATCACCGTTCCCTTGGTAAGACCCACTACTTTGTACCTGCTCATCGTGTCCACCATCGGTTCTTTCCAGGTATTTGACCGGGTGATGATGATGACACAGGGCGGGCCCGGCTATGCCACGACCACCATCGTGCACCGGATCTACAACGTGGCCTTTAGGGACTTCCAGTTTGGTTACGCTGGAGCCATGTCCATGCTCCTCTTCGCCGCGGTAATCATCCTGGCGCTAATCCAATCTAAGCTGGTCTCCAGTGATGTGGAGTACAAAGGGTAGGTGGAGATAATGAAGAGACTCAGAGCGTCTAACGTGGGCATCGCCATCATCTATCTAGTGCTGATCGTTTGGGCCATAATCTCTTTGATCCCCCTCTATTGGGTGTTCACAACCTCCATCCAACAGCCCGATGAAGTGGCCATTATGCCGCCCAAGCTCATCCCTTCGGTGATCAGCCGCTATCTGCCGCTGCGCCTGGCTGGGGAAAAGGAGGCAGCCACAGCGCTTGTGGATGGCGCCTTGGAAAGCTACCGGCTGCTGTTTAGGAAAACCCAGATGAACCGCTGGTTCCTCAACAGCCTGCTCATTTCCATCTCGGCCACCGCCGGTATTTTGCTCCTGGACTCCATGGCCGCCTTCAGCTTTGCGAAAAAGGAATTCCCCGGACGGGACTTCCTCTTCTGGGTGATGGTGGGCACCATGACCATCCCGGGCCAAGTACTCTTGGTACCCATGTTCATGGTGGTGCGGGAGCTGAACGTGGTGAACACCCCCTGGGCTGTTCTGCTTCCCCAGTTATCCATGGTCTTTGGTGTCTTCCTGCTCAAGCAGTTCATGCTCACCATCCCCAGCGAACTGATTGAAGCTGCCCGCATCGATGGTGCTTCCGAGCTTGGCATCTACTGGCGGGTAATGGTGCCCCTGGCTAAACCAGGGCTGGCCACCTTGGGCATTTTGACCTTCACCTCCAGCTGGAACTCCTTCCTGTGGCCCTTAATCGCCATTCAAAAGTCAGAGTGGTTCACGCTCCCCGTTGGCCTCAAGATGCTGCAGGATCAGAACCTGGTCAATTACGGATTGCTGATGGCTGGCGCCGCGGTGGCAGCGGTACCGATGATTATTGTCTTCCTCTCCTTCCAGCAGTATTTTGTAAAAGGCCTGACCCTGGGAGGCGTTAAGGGATAGCAAGCACTAGCGAAGAAGAAGGTGAAATGTATGCGGAGCATGACTGTGGAAGCGAAAGTGGCCCAGCTGCTCATGTTCGGTTTCCCCGGGGTCAAGGTCACCCCTTTCATTAGGGATTTTGTTCTCCAGCACAATCTCGGCGGCATTATCCATTTTGCCCGCAATATAGAGAACCCCCGGCAGCTAGCCGCGCTCAACCAAGAACTGCAGAGCTTAGCCAAACAGTCCCCAAGCGGACTGGGCATGTTCATTGCCACCGATCAAGAAGGCGGCACCGTGGCCCGCCTCACCGAAGGGGCCGCAGTTGCTCCCAGCGCCATGGCTTTAGGGGCTGTTCGGGATGAAAGCGTCACCGAGCAAATCTGCACGGTGGCAGGTTTGGAGCTCGCGGCCGCGGGGGTGAACATGACCTTTGCACCAGTGGTGGATGTGAACAGCAATCCCCTCAACCCCGTGATCGGCGTACGTTCCTTCGGCGAAAACGCCGCCAGCGTTGCCAAGCAAGGTGCCGCGGCCATTCGCGGCTTTCAACAACATGTGGCGGCAGTGGCCAAGCACTTCCCTGGCCATGGGGATACTGAACTCGATTCCCACCTGGATCTTCCCGTGGTGAACCACGGGCGGGAGCGGCTGGAGCAAGTGGAGTTTCTGCCGTTTCGGGAAGCCATTGCCCACGGTGTGCTGGGGATTATGACCGCGCATGTGGTCTTTCCAGCCATTGAACCCACGCCTGGGCTGCCGGCCACCCTTTCTCACCAGGTGCTCACGGAACTGCTCCGGAAAGAGCTGGGCTATGAAGGGCTGATCATTACGGATTGTATGGAAATGGCCGCCATTACCGATACCTACGGTACCGTGGAGGCAGCAGTCATGGCCCTGGAAGCCGGGGCCGATCTGGTCTTGATCAGCCATACAGAAGCCAAGCAGCGGGGGGCTTTTGAGGCCATTGTTGCCGCTGTTAGATCCGGCAGGCTTCCAGAGCAGCGCATAGATGAATCCCTAGCAAGGGTCGTTAAGGCGAAAGAACTCCTGCTGGCTAAAGCACAGCCGGATCTGGGGGTAATTGGATCAGCTGAGCATTTAGAGGTGATGCGCAGCGGTATCCGCCGCAGCATCACGGTGGTTCAGGATCAAGGCCACCTGCCCCTGGGGAGGAAGAGCCTACTTGTGGTTGAGCCCAGCAAGTCCGCGGCCAACATAGCCGAGGATACGCTGGTAAATATGGGAACGCTGGCTGCCGCTCTGCAGGGAGAGGGCCTGAGTAATCTAGAACAGGTGGTGGTTTCAGCGGAAGTGACTCCCGAGGAACGCAGCGCTGTCTTAGCCAAGGCCCAGGGCTTTGAGCAAGTTGTGGTGGTCACTTCCGATGCTCATCGCCAAAAAGGACAGGCCCAGCTGGTTCAGGCCCTGCTGGAGGCAGGCCGGCAGGTAATCGCTGTTGGTGCCCGGACCCCCTATGAGCTCGCCGCCTTTCCGGCGGTTCCAACCTATGTGGCCGCCTACGGCAGCAGGCCCATGGTCTGGGAGGAAGTGGCTAAGATCCTGGTGGGGAAAAATCAAGCCCTGGGCACGCTGCCTGTGACCATTCCCCAAAGGCTGAGCTGAGGGCTGGGCTTGGGGTTGAAAGGATGCCAGTTATGGGTCGCTACGCAATCGGGTTGATGTCAGGTACATCACTGGACGGAATAGATGCTGCCTTGGTGCATCTGGGAGATGATCCCCGGGAGATCTCCCTGGTGCACTTTCTCAGCCTGCCCTATAGTGCCGAGCAGAGATCAGCGCTGCTGCAGCTCTGCCAGCCGGGAGAAGCCACCGTGGCGGAGATCTGCTCCATGAACTTCCAGCTCGGTGAACTGTTCGCGGAGGCAGTGCTGCAGCTCCTGGCAGAGGCGGGTTTTGCAGCTGAGGAGATCGCGGTCATCGGCTCCCACGGCCAAACCATTTACCACATCCCGGGACAATCCACCCTACAGATCGGGGAGCCTGCCGTC
>CZCA01001130.1_pt1 | contig 14199 bp, 12 predicted proteins | sample 591981 | NCBI WGS metagenome assembly CZCA01 (sample SAMEA3556810, study PRJEB10932) | anaerobic digester metagenome
CCCCTTGCGCTGCGCCCCTTGTGGCGGGGCGTGTGACTTGGTGGTGTCAAAGTCGGGTCGAATCCCGCCGATGTGAGCGTGTCCTTCGCCCAGGCGATCTGCTTCGGTGCGTCGGCGCTCTCCTTGCCAGCCATCACGATGTGGATCGGCAACTGCTTGAACAGCGGGCTGCTGGCGATCATGTCCACGCCCTTGCGTGTCACCGCGGTGCCGTCGTAGGCGAGCATCACCCGCTCGGGCTCCTTGAAGCCTTCGGTGACGGTGAGAATGGGTTTGTGGATCGCGCGCACCACGCGCTCGACGTTGCGCCCGAGGTCGCGCTGCGTGGTCTCGGCCGAGGCGCCGCGACGGCCGAAGACGAAGAGCCTCACGCTGTCTTCCTGCTCGGCAAGGGTGTCGTCGAGGGCGCCGTGGCGCTGGCGCATGTCGGCCGACGGCGCGCCGGCGGCGAGCGCACGCTCGCGCAGGCGATTCAGGAAGATGCGCCCCTGCTCGCGCTTGGCGCGGGCGAGGGCCGCATCCTTGTCGCTGAGATCGTGCAGCAGGTGTTCCTGCGCGTTGAAGCCAATCGCACCGCTGTGATCCTCACCCGATCCCTGCTCGAGGTGGCGGTCGATGACGTGAAGGAACTCGAGCGGGGCGTCCATGCGACGCGCGGCCCAGGCTGCGTAGTCGGCAACGGTATCGGCGAAACGGGACTGGTCCACGCAGGCCAGCACTTTCTTGTCTTGCTTGTTCATGCTGTTCTCCTCAGTGGCCGGTGAGCAGGTCGGCGCCGTCGCCCTTGTCGTGCACGGCGAACTTGTCGACCATCGTCGCGCTGGCTTCGTTGAGGCCGATCACCTCCACGTCCGTGCCTTCGCGGCGGAACTTCACCACCACCTTGTCCAGCGCGCTCACTGCGGTGATGTCCCAGAAGTGGGCGCGCGACACGTCGATGACGACCTTGTCGATCACTTCCTTGAAGTCGAAGCCGGCGACGAAGGCGTCGGCCGAGGCGAAGAACACCTGGCCGGTGACGGTGTAGCGGCGCAGCCGGCCTTCATCCTCGGCGATCGAGCGGATACCGAGGATGCGGCCGACCTTGTGCGCGAAGAAGAAGCCGGAGGCCAGCATGCCGACCAGCACGCCTTGCGCCAGGTCATGGGTGGCGACGGTCACCGCCACGGTGGCGATCATCACGATGCGGGAGCTGGGCGGGTGTTCGCGCAATTTGCGGATCGAGTCCCAGTTGAAGGTGCCGATCGACACCATGATCATCACCGCCACCAGCGCCGCCATCGGGATCTGCGCCACCCAGTCGCCCACCAGCATCAGCAGCGCGAGCAGGAAGATGCCGGCCGACAGTGTGGACAGCCGTCCGCGACCGCCGGACTTCACGTTGATCACCGACTGGCCGATCATCGCGCAGCCCGCCATGCCACCGATGAAGCCGCTCGCGATGTTGGCCACGCCCTGGCCGACGCATTCGCGGTTCTTGTTACTGGTGGTGTCGGTGAGGTCGTCGACGATGGTCGCGGTCATCAGCGACTCGAGCAGGCCTACGACCATCAGCGTCAGCGCGTACGGGAAGATGATCGCCAGGGTCTCGAAGTTGAGCGGCAGGTCCGGAATCAGGAACACCGGCAGGCTGTCGGGCAACTGGCCCATGTCGCCAACGGTGCGGATGTCGAGGTCGAGCACGATCGCCACTGCGGTCAGCACGACGATGGTGACCAGCGGCGAAGGGATGGCCTTGGTGATGTAGGGGAAAAGATAAATGATGCCCAGCCCGGCCGCCGTCATCGCATAGACGTGCCAGGTGACGTTGGTCAGCTCCGGCAGCTGCGCCATGAAGATCAGGATGGCGAGCGCATTGACGAAGCCGGTGACCACCGAGCGCGATACGAAGCGCATCAGGCGGCCGAGCTGGATCCAGCCGGCGATGATCTGCAGCACGCCGGTGAGGATCGTGGCGGCGAGCAGGTACTGGAGGCCGTGTTCTTTGACCAGCGTAACCATCACCAGCGCCATGGCGCCGGTGGCCGCCGAGATCATTCCCGGGCGGCCACCGGTGAAGGCGATGACCACCGCGATACAGAAGGACGCGTAGAGCCCGACCTTGGGATCGACGCCCGCGATGATCGAGAAGGCGATCGCCTCCGGAATCAGTGCCAGCGCGACGACGAGGCCGGCGAGCAGATCGTTTCGGACGTTGGAGAACCAGTCCTGTTGGAGGGATTTCATTTGTCGTTATGAGTCCATCAAGGGTTGCGCATACCGGGGGACGGGACGCGATGAACTCACGCGAGTCAGGTTCGCGAATGGGGGCGCACCGAAGACACCGGGACCCGCCCTGAACTGACGAGCCAGCGAGGCATCGGCAGTCGAGCGCAGAAAGCGTGGAGGAAGCGAACGAACAGGGGCAAGCCTCGCGCGAGCGTGGAGGTGGAGAAAGAACTCGCGGTGAGGGGGCAAGGCTTACATGGGTCGCTGGAACTGATGTGTGTGGAGGTCCTCGCTGGCGTGGGATCAATCCCACAGGCTTGAACCCGGAGAGTCGCAGCCAGAGTGCTGGCGGATTTTAGTCGAATTGCTGCAATGCAGCAAGATTTGAATATTCGCCTTTGAAGACGCCCCTTCGAACACGCCGCTGGCTGCCGAGGTGATCGAGTCGCTCGACATGGCGGCGGTCGAAGTGGTTCGCAGCCTGGGGCGCGACGCTCAGTTCGGTGGTCCACAGTCTCGCCTTGTTACTTGCATTGGCTGACCGCGTGATCAGTCTTGCGCAGGGACGGGTCGCGTTCGATCTGCCCGGGGGCGACGTCGATGACGCGCGCCTGGCTTCGCTTTATCGTACGTCCGGTCTCGAGCACGTTTCGGGGACCCAGCCGTAAGCCCTGTGTTGCCCTTTTCTCGCGCGGGCGTAAGTTCTGGCTGCGCAGCACGACGAAGATGTGACGCCGCGTCGGCCTGGCGTGGCCCAATCGGTAATCTCTTGATGAATCCACGCAAACTCGCCCTGCTCGTGATCCTCGCTGCCGCCATCGGAAGCTTCTTCTGGTTCGATCTCGACCAGTATCTCAATCTGCAGACGCTCAAGGCTCAGCAGGCCGCAATTGCGGATTATCGCGACCAGAATCCGGTGTCGAGCCTTGCCCTCTATTTCGTCATCTACGTGGTCGCCACAGCGCTCTCGGTGCCCGGCGCGGCCTTGCTGACGCTGGCGGGCGGCGCGGTGTTCGGGCTGCTCTGGGGGACGGTGATCGTCTCTTTCGCCTCTACCCTGGGCGCCACCGCAGCCTTCCTGATCGCGCGTTTCCTGCTGCGTGATTGGGTCAGCCAGCGCTTCGGTCAGCGCCTGGCGGCGATTGATGAGGGCATCAAGCGCGAAGGTGCGTTCTATCTGTTCACGCTGCGCCTGGTGCCGGTATTCCCGTTCTTCCTGGTCAATCTGCTGCTCGGGCTGACGGCGATGCGCACCTGGACCTTCTTCTGGGTCAGCCAGATCGGCATGTTCGCTGGCACCGTGGTCTACGTGAATGCCGGCACCCAGCTCGCGCGCATCGACAGCCTGGGCGGCATCCTGTCGCCGGCCTTGCTCGGCTCGTTCGCCATCCTGGGCGTGTTCCCGCTGATTGCGCGGCGTGTGGTCGAGCGCATCCGCCGCAACCGGGTCAATGCGCGCTGGACACAGCCGAAACAGTTCGACCGCAATCTGGTGGTGATCGGGGGCGGTAGCGCGGGCCTGGTCACGTCCTACATCGCCGCCGCGGTCAAGGCCAAGGTGACGCTGGTGGAGCGCCACAAGCTCGGCGGCGACTGCCTCAACACCGGCTGCGTGCCGTCGAAGGCCCTGATCCGCTCGGCGAAGTTCCTGTCGCACGTCTCCCGCGCCCGGGAGTTCGGCATCGCTGCGGCCGACGCGCGCTTCGAGTTCGCCGAGGTCATGGAACGCGTGCAGCGCATCATCGCCCAGGTCGAGCCGCACGATTCGGCCGAGCGCTACACGGGATTGGGCGTTGACGTGGTGCAAGGCGCCGCGCGCATCGTGTCGCCGTGGGAGGTCGAGATCGACACCGTCGAAGGCGAACGACAGCGCCTGACCACGCGCGCCATCGTCATCGCCACCGGTGCGCGCCCGACGGTGCCCGAACTGCCGGGCATCGAGGATATGGACTACCTCACCTCCGACACCGTCTGGTCGCTGCGTGCGCTGCCGCGCCGCCTGCTGGTGCTGGGTGGCGGGCCGATCGGTTCTGAACTGGCCCAGGCCTTCGCCCGTTTAGGCGCACAGGTCATCCAGGTCGAGCGCGGCCCGCGTTTGCTGCCGCGCGAGGACGCCGACGTCTCCGCGCTGGTGATGCAGCGCTTTCGTGACGAGGGCATCGACCTGCGCCTCGAGCACCAGGCCAAGGCCTTCGTGAAGGAAGGCGAGCAGAAGATCCTGATCGCCGAGCATGCGGGCGAGGCGGTGCGCATTCCCTTCGACACCGTGCTGATCGCGCTCGGACGCAGCGCCAACCTGACAGGCTACGGGCTGGAGGAACTCGGCGTGCGCTGCGGGCGCACGATCGAGACCAATGCGCTGCTGCAGACCAACTACCCGAACATCTACGCCGCAGGCGACGTGGCTGGACCATACCAGTTCACTCACACCGCCGCGCACCAGGCGTGGTACGCGGCGGTCAACGCCCTGTTCGACCCGATCAAGCCCTTCAAGGCGGACTACCGCGTCATCCCGTGGGCCACCTTCATCGAGCCCGAGGTCGCCCGGGTCGGGCTCAACGAGCAGGAGGCGCGCGCGCAAGGCATCGCATATGAGCTCACCACCTTCGGCATCGACGACCTCGACCGCGCCATCGCCGACAGCGAGGCGCACGGCTTCATCAAGGTGCTGACGGTGCCCGGCAAGGACCGCATCCTGGGCGTGACCATCGTCGGCGAGCACGCTGGAGACTTGATCGCCGAGTACGTGCTGGCGATGAAGCAGGGCATCGGCCTGAACCGCATCCTCGGCACCATCCACATCTATCCGACATTGGCCGAGGCCAACAAGTACGTCGCCGGCAACTGGAAGCGCGCCCATGCGCCCCAGCGCCTGCTGCAGTGGGTTGAACGCTTCCACGCGTGGCGCCGTGGATAGGAAGCAAAGCTCAGGCGCCGTTCGACCTCAGGGCGCGCAAGCATATGGACATAGTGAACATTCGAAACGAGGCTACCCGATGAACCCGCGCCGTCGCACCTCCTGGGCCACGGGCCTGCTGCTCCTGTTGGTTGCCCCGGGCGCGCTGTCCGCGACAGCCTGGGTGGGGCGCTTTGGCGGAGAGGGACCACCGCCCGAGCCATGGCGCATCCAGCAGCTCGACGAGCGCATTCCGCCCACGCGTTACACGCTGCGCGAGTGGGACGGCGTGCCTGCCATCGAGGCGCAGGCCGAGCGCAGCATGGCGCTGCTCGGCCGTCCCGTCGAGGTGGACCTCGCGGCCACACCCTACTTGTGCTGGTTGTGGCGGGTCGATGCGCCGGTGGCGGACGCCGACATGACGCGAAAGGCCGGTGACGATTACGCGGCGCGGGTCTATCTGACCTTCGATGTCGCGCCCGAGGCGCTCGGCTTCGGCACTCGGGCGAAGCTCGCGCTGGCGCGCTCGATCTACGGCGACCAGGTGCCCGACGCTGCGCTCAACTACGTATGGGACAACCGGCACCCGATCGGCACGCTACGCGACAATGCCTACACCGATCGCGCACGCATGCTGGTGCTGCGGTCGGGTGCAGACGAGGCCGGGCGCTGGGTGCTGGAGCGGCGCAACGTCGTCGAGGATTTCCGGCGCGCGTTCGGCGATCTGCCGGCGAAGCTCAGTGGGTTGGCGATCGCTTCGGACACGGACAACACCGGGGGTGTGGCGCGTGCCGGCTTTGCGCAGTTCCGCTTCGTCACCAGCGCGGACGACTGCGAGGCCGCGCAGGCGGCAACCGCGCGTGGGGGCTGAGACATGATTACCCCGGTGCACGAACGCGCACAGGCGCCCACATCACCTAGGGGATGGGCGCTTGAAACCTCCGCGCACGCCTTTGGATGCCCGACCTGATGAATGACAGTTCATCCACATGCTTCGAACTGGCGATCCTCGCCAAGGCGCCGCTGCCTGGCCTGTGCAAGACCCGGCTGATCCCGCGCCTCGGCGCCGCCGGCGCAGCGGCACTGCAGGGCTGGCTGCTGGAGCGCGCGGTCGCCACGGCAGTCACCGCCGACATCGGGCCGGTCAGCCTTTGGTGTGCACCGGACGAGTCGCATCCGGCGTTTCGGCACTGCCGGGCTTTCGGGGACGTTCGCTTGCTGCCTCAGTCCCATGGCGACCTGGGTGCACGCATGCATGCAGCGGTCGCCGCATCCCGCATGCCGGGCGGCACGCTGATCATCGGCACCGACTGCCCAGTGCTGACACCGCGCCTGATCCGGCAAGTGGCAGCGGCCCTCGGCCGACACGACGCCGTGATTGTCCCTGCCGAGGACGGCGGTTACGTGCTGATCGCGCTACGTCGCGCACATCCGCGATTGTTTGCGGACATCGACTGGAGCACGGACCGTGTCATGGCGCAGACGCGCGAGCGGCTGTCGGAGCTCGGCCTCGACTGGAACGAAACCGCGCCGTTGTGGGATGTCGACCGCCCGGAAGACTTCGACCGGCTTGCGGAACATATCCCGACGGTGCGCTCGGTGCTTGTCGTGGCGGAGCAGGGGGGAAACAGCTCGTGCTTCCGGGCGCCCTAAATGGCGGGATACGCCTTGTCCAGGGGGCTCCATACCCACAATCGAAACACTCAGGCCGTGCTGTCGGCAGGCCTCGTCAGCGCCATGCTTGGCTTTCAAATGGTGGCCGTCGGTCAGGCAAGTCCTCGTCGGGGGCACTGCCGGCGCTGGAGGCCAGCTTCGACGGCGTACAGTTCGAGGTGCAGGGAACACCCGACAGGAGCCAGGAATGACCAACGCCAGCGCACAGGCCGTCAGCCCGCCGTGGGACGACGCCTCGATCACCGCGATACGACGCGACATGTTGCGCTTTGCACGCATGCAGTTGCGCGACAGCGGCGCCGCTGAGGACATGGTGCAGGAGGCGCTGATGGCGGCGATGACCAGCGCCAAGAGCTTCGCCGGGCGGTCGACCTTCAAGACCTGGATGTTCGCGATCCTGCGCAACAAGATCGTCGACCACATCCGCACCTCGGCGCGCGAGATAAGTGGCGCAGACCTGGTCGGGCGTGCGGGTGGCGATGCCGAGCTGGAGGACTTCGACGTGCTGTTCGACCAGCGCGGCTTCTGGAACCCTGACGATCGCCCCGCGACCTGGGCGGACCCGGAAGCCTCTTTCGAGCAGGATGCCTTCTGGCAGGTGTTCGACATCTGCATGAACAACCTGCCCGAGCACATCGCCCGCGTCTACACGATGCGCGAGCTGCTCGAACTCGAAACCGCCGAGATCTGCGCCGAGCTGGGCATCAGCCCCAACAACTGCTTCGTGATCCTGCATCGCGCGCGGCTGGGGCTGCGGGAGTGTCTGGAGAGTCGCTGGTTTCAGGGAGAGGCGAGATGAAGATGATGAACTGCAAGGACGCGACCCAGCTCATGTCCGAACGCTACGAGCGCACGCTGAGTCTGCGCGAGCGGCTGTCGCTGAAGGTGCATACGGCCATGTGCGCGGGCTGCTCGAACTACGGCCAGCATCTGGACGTGCTGCGCAAGGCCACTGCACGACTGCGCGAGGGCAACATGGGCAGCGAGCGCTGAGGGCACGGCAGCAAAGGCAGACCGGCCATGGACTGACGCACCACGGAGCTCGCGATCCTTGGGCGGTGGGCCTTCTTCCCGCGATGACCTCAGCTTGCGGGCGGTCGACGCGCTCCGTCGTCCGCAAGCGCACCGGCCAGCGCATACACGAACGCCTCAACGATGGCGCCGTTCCGGAGTCGTGCATCGATGCGCACGCGCAAACAGGTGCTCAGTCATGTCGTGTGCCTCGGACAAGGAACAGGACGCCCCGAGCTACGCCACTGTCCAGAGCGCTTTGCCGCCCGCGTCGCGATAAACCAGGTAGGCGCGCAGGTCGAACTCGTACTGGTGATAGTCCGGCTCCATGTGCAGGCAGAGCTGGTAGAAGGCCTTGTCGTGCTCGCGCACGCGCAGGTGGGCGAGTTCATGCACGACGATCATGCGCAGGAACGCCTCGGGCGCAGCGCGAAACAGGGTGGCGATGTGGATCTCGCGCTTGGCCTGCAGGCGCGAGCCCTGGACGCGCGAGATGGCAGTGTGGGTGCCGAGCGCCTTGCGGATCACGTGCAGCGTGTTGTCGAAGCGGACCTTGCCGAGCGGTGGCGCGCTGCGCAGGTGTTCGGCCTTGAGCGCCTGCACGTAGTCGTAGAGCGCACCGTCCGAGCGCACGGCATGCGCCCTCGGGTAGCGCCGCAGCAGCGCGGGGGCGAATTGGTCCTGCTCGATCAGGTCGAGTACCTGCCGCTGCAGGTGCTCGGGATAGCCGTTGAGGTAGGCGGGCGGGGGGCGCGGGCGCATGTTGCGATGATGGCGATCAATGCGCGAGCGCGCTCCGATTGTGGCGCACCGAGCTCCACAGCGCCGCGGCGATCAGCACCGCACCGATCAGGCCGGTGACGGTCTCGGGGATGTGCACATGCACGCCGATGAACATGATCGCCGCCAGCGCGCCGATCGCCCAGAACGCGCCGTGCTCCAGGTAGCGATAGGCCTCGAGCGTGCCGCGATACACCAGCATCAACGTGAACGAGCGCACGAACATGGCGCCGACGCCGAGGCCGATGGCGATGATCGGCAGGCTGTTGGTGAGCGCGAAGGCGCCGATCACGCCGTCGAAGCTGAACGAGGCGTCGAGCAGTTCCAGGTACATGAAGCCGGCGAAGCCGGTCTTGGCGACGACCTTGCCGCCTTCGCCTTCCTCGCCGCCCATGATGGCGCCGATGCCGTCGGCGAGGATGTAGACGACCAGCCCCCACACGCCCGCGACGATGAACTCCATGCGCCGCTCGGCGCCGTCGAGCCAGGCCGAACTCGCCAGGATGGCGAGCAGGGTGAACATGATCTGCGCCGCTTCCAGGCGGCCGAGCTGGGTCAGCGGGGCCTCGATCGGGGCCAGCCAGTGTGTATCCTTGTTCACGTCGATGAAGAACTTGAGGAACACCATCATCAGGAAGGCGCCGCCGAAGGCCGCGATCTCGTGGTGCGCCGAGGTGAGGATGCGCGCGTAGTCGTCCGGCTTGAAGAGCGCGAGGTCGATGACCGCCATCGGCCCCAGGTTGGCGACCACGCCGACGATGGCGAGCGGGAACACGATGCGCATGCCGAAGACCGCGATCAGGATGCCCCACAGCAGGAAGCGCTGGCGCCACTTCTCGTCCATGTGCCGCAGCACGGTGGCGTTGACCACCGCGTTGTCGAAGGACAGCGAGGTCTCCAGCACGGCGAGCACCGCGACGATGAAGACGGCCGACCAGCCGCCGACCAGGTAGCCGCCGACAAGGCCGAACACCGTGAAGCCGATCGACCAGGTGAAATACTTCAGGTTCTGCATGGGGGAGGGCCCGAAAAAGGTGCGCAATGTTAGCGCTTTCCCTCTCCGCTGCGGAGTGCGACGGCCGGCCGGCTCGTGGGCCGGCCGCTCGCGCTCGGGCGGTCTAGGCTTCCTCGCCGAGGTACGCGGCACGCACCTTCGGGTTTGCGAGCAGCTCACTGCCGGTGCCGGTGAGCGTGATCCGTCCCGACTCCATGACGTAGCCGCGCTGGGCGAACTCGAGCGCCAGGTTGGCGTTCTGCTCGACGAGCAGGATGGTCACGCCCTCGCGCGCGACCGATTGCACGACCTCGAAGATCTTCTCCACCACCAGCGGCGCCAGGCCCATTGACGGCTCATCGAGCAGCAGCAGGCGTGGGCGCGACAGCAGGGCGCGGCCGATCGCCACCATCTGCTGCTCGCCGCCCGACAGCGTGCCGGCGACCTGCGGCAGACGCTCCTTGACGCGCGGCAGCATGGTGTAGACGCGCTCGAGGTCGGCCTCGATGGCAGCGCCGTCGTTGCGGCTGTAGGCGCCCATGCGCAGGTTCTCTTCCACCGTCAGGCGGGTGAAGATGCCGCGCCCCTCGGGCACCAGCGCGATGCCGGCACGCAGACGGCGGTGGGCGGGCAGGGCGTTGATGCGCGCGCCCTTGTAGTGAATGTCGCCGCCGGCGATCGGCAGCACACCGGCGATGGCGTTCAAGGTGGTGGTCTTGCCGGCGCCGTTGGCGCCGATCAGGCACACCGTCTCGCCGGCGTGGAGTTCGAGCGCGATGCCCTTGACCGCCTGGATGCCACCGTAGGCGATCTTGAGGTCGTGCAGGCGCAGCAGCGCTGCACCGGAATCATTTTGCATGCTTGCCTCCGCCCAGGTAGGCGGCGATGACCGCGTCGTCCTTCTGCACCACGGCGGGCACGTCCTCGGCGATCTTCCTGCCGAAGTCGAGCACCGCGACGCGGTCGCACAGGCCCATCACCAGCTTCACGTCGTGCTCGATCAGCATCACGGTGATGCCGTCGTTGCGGATCTGCTGGATGAGCTGCTTGAGCTGGCCGGTCTCGGTGGCGTTCATGCCGGCGGCCGGTTCGTCGAGCGCCAGCAGTTGCGGCTCGGTGGCGAGCGCGCGCGCGATCTCGAGCCGGCGCTGGTCGCCGTAGGACAGGTTCTTCGACACCACGTCGGCGAAGCGCTCGATGCCGACGTAGCGCAGCAGCTCGTAGGCGCGCTCGGTGGTCAGGCGTTCCTCCTCACGGGTGAAGCGGCTTTGCAGCAGCACGCCCCACACGCCGGCCTTGGTGCGGATGTGGTGGCCGGCCATGACGTTCTCGAGCGCGGTGAGGTCGCGGAACAGGCGGATGTTCTGGAAGGTGCGGGCGATGCCGCGGCCGACGACCTTGTGCGGCTTGCCGGTGGGCAGCAGGCTGCCGTTGAACACGAACTCGCCACCGTCGGGGGTGTAGGCGCCGGTGAGCACGTTGAAGAAGGTGGTCTTGCCGGCGCCGTTGGGGCCGATGAGGCCATAGACCTCGCCCTTGCGGATGGTCAGCGACACGTCGGACAGCGCCTGCAGGCCGCCGAAGCGCTTGCCGATGTTGCGGGCGTCGAGCAGGGTGATCACTTGAGGGCCTCCTGCTTCAGCGTGGCGCTCAGGTGCTTGTCGTGGCAGTAGCGTGCGCGCGCCGGGATCATGCCGGCCGGACGCAGCAGCATCATCAGGATCATCGCCAGCGACAGCAGCAGCATGCGCAGGACCTCGGGGTCGAGCAGCACATGGCCGAACAGCGTCTGCTGCAGCGGCACGGCGACGTCGCGCAGGATCTCGGGCAGCAGGGCGAGCACGAAGGCGCCCACCACCGCGCCGGCGATGTTGCCCATGCCACCGAACACCACCATGGTGAGCACCGCGATCGATTCCATCAGGCTGAAGCTTTCCGGGCTGACAAAGCCCTGAAAGGCGCCGAACAAGGCGCCCGCCACGCCGCCGAAGGTGGCGCCGAGCGCGAAGGCGAGCAGTTTCATGTTGCGGGTGTTGATACCGATCGCCTTGGCGGCGAGTTCGTCGTCGCGCATTGCCGCCCACGCCCGGCCGACGCGCGAGATCTGCAGGCGCTGGATGAACAGGATCGAAGCGGCCACCGCGGCGAGGAAGAAGTAGTAGTAGAGGAACAGCGAGTTGATCGTGAAGTCCTCGCCGATGCGGATGTTGCGCGACAGGTCCCAGCCGAACAGGCTGATCGGGTCGATCATGTTGATGCCCTGCGGGCCGTTGGTGATGTTCACCGGGTGGTTCAGGTTGAGCATGAAGATGCGCACGATCTCGCCGAAGCCGAGGGTGACGATGGCGAGGTAATCCCCGCGTAATCGCAACACCGGAAACCCGAGCATGATGCCAGCGAGCGCGGCGAAGGCGGCACCGAGCGGCAGGATCAGCCAGAACGGCAGATGGATGTCGAAGTGCGGCGAGGCGAGGAAGGCGAAAGTGTAGGCGCCTACGGCGTAGAACGCGATGTAGCCGAGGTCGAGCAGGCCGGCGAAGCCGACCACGAGGTTGAGCCCCAGCGCCAGCATCATGTACAGCAGCGCGAAGTCGAGGATGCGCACCCAGCTGCGCCCGAACTGCCACGCGATGAAGGGCGCGGCGATGGCGATGATGATGATCAGCCAGCGCGCGGCGGTGGGGTTGCGCTTGCCCAGCCAGGGCACGGCGGCGACGAGTTCGTTCATGGTGCGTGCTCGCTCAGGCCCGNNACGGCGGCGACGAGTTCGTTCATGGTGCGTGCTCGCTCAGGCCCGGTCCGACACGCGTTCGCCGAGCAGGCCGGTGGGGCGGAAGATCAGCACCAGGCCGAGGATGATGAAGGCGAAGATGTCCTGGTAGGACGAGTTGAGGAAGCCGAAGGTGAAGTGCTCGATGTAGCCCGCGCCAAAGGATTCGACCAGGCCGAGCACGACGCCGCCGAGCATGGCGCCGCCCAGGTTGCCGATGCCGCCCAGCACCGCGGCGGTGAAGGCCTTGAGCCCCGGCATGAAGCCCATGCCGTAGTGGGCGATGCCGTAGTTGCTGGCGAACATCACGCCCGCCACCGCGGCGAGCGCCGCACCGATGACGAAGGTGAGCGCGATCACCGCGTTGGTGTCCACGCCCATCAGGCTGGCGACGCGGTGGTTCTCGGCGGTGGCACGCATCGCGCGCCCGATCCGGGTGCGATTGACGAGCAGCAGCAGGCCGACCATCAGCAGCGCCGACACCACCACGATGGTGATCTGCACCGGGGTCACGAACACCCCCGGAATCGGCTGCAGCGGCGTGGTCGAGATCAACTGCGGGAATGTGTGATAGTTGCGGCCCCAGATGATCATCGCCAGCGTCTGCAGCAGGAAGGAGACGCCGATCGCGGTGATTAGCGGCGCCAGCCGCGGCGCGTTGCGCAGCCGCCGGTAGGCCAGGCGCTCCATCGTGAAGCCGAGCAGCATGCAGATCACCATCGCCACCGCGAGCGCGATCGCCAGCATCACCAGCGGCGACATGCCGGGCGCCATGCCCATCAGGAACAGCATCGTCTGCAGCGCAACCAGCGCGCCCACCATCAGCACGTCGCCATGGGCGAAATTGATCAGCCCGAGGATGCCGTACACCATCGTGTAGCCGAGCGCGATCAGCGCGTAGACGCTGCCGATCACCAGCCCGTTGATGAATTGCTGGATCAGGGTTTCCATGCTGCCTTCTTGAAATCTGCGGGGTCGTGCGCCACGCGCCGACGAACGGGCGCGTGCGGATTCGCCAGGGTGGGCAAAGCGGAGGGAGAAATCGCAAGCGCCGCCCGCGCGCCTTGAGCGGGACGCGGACGGCGGTTCAGGCGCTTACAGCGGCACCCAGGCGCCGTCCTTGAAGTTGTAGATCGTGACCGCGCCTTCCTTGATGTCGCCGTTGGCGTCGAAGGCGACGTTGCCGATCACGCCCGGGAAGTTGCTCTTCTTCAACTCGGGCAGGTACTTGGAGGGCTCGACCGAGTCGGCCTTCTGCATCGCGGTGATGATCGCCATCGCCGCGTCGTAGGCGTAGGGCGAATACACCTGCACGTCGGCGTTGAAGCGCTTCTTGTAACGCTCGCGGAAGTCGGCGCCGCCCGGCATCTTCTCCAGCGGCAGGCCCGGCATCGAGCAGTAGGCGCTGGACGACATGCCGTCACCGGCGAGCTTGATCATCTCGGGGCTGCAGCCGCCGTCGCCGGTGAGGAACTTGGCGGTGATGCCGAGCTGCTTCATCTGCCGCACCATCGGGCCGGCCTGCGCGTCCATGCCGCCGTAGAAGATCACGTCGGGGTTGGTGGCGCGGATCTTGGTCAGGATGGCGTTGAAGTCGGTGGCCTTGTCGGTGGTGAACTCGCGCGCCACGAGCTCGCCGCCCCCTTCCTTGACCGCCTTCGCCGTCTCGTCGGCCAGGCCCTGGCCATAGGCGGTGCGGTCGTCGATGATCGCCACGCGCTTGGCGCTGAGCGGGCCGGTGGCGTACTTGCCCAGGCCGGTGCCCTGTTGCACGTCGTTGGCGATGGTGCGGAACACGCCGGAAAAGCCCTGCAGCGTCAGCTTCGGGTTGGTCGAGGCCGGCGACACCTGCGGAATGCCGGCCTG
>CZCA01003825.1_pt1 | contig 14138 bp, 13 predicted proteins | sample 591981 | NCBI WGS metagenome assembly CZCA01 (sample SAMEA3556810, study PRJEB10932) | anaerobic digester metagenome
AGAATCGGCCAACGAGATACCCAAGAGGCCGACAATGCTCAGGATTGTGCCGATAACGGCGGGCTTCTTATATCCTACTCGATTTACGGCAACAGAAGCAGGCAGCGCAAAGAACAGCATCGCCAAAGACGGTATTCCGTTTAGGTATCCGATGAAGTCCTGGCGATACCCTAATTCATAGACAAACAGATTGAACGCCACCTGGAAAATGGAACGTGCAATGGCTGTGATGAAAGCACACCATAGATAGTACTTGGCGTTAGGGTGAAATTCCTTGACTCCTCTGAGATATCTACGCACTACAGATGGGCTACGTGGAGTTACTTCATGAGCTACAAACGCTTCTTCCATATTAAATTGGTATTCTACGTCCAAGCTGTGTTTTCCTTCAGATAGCTCTTGGCTGGAGACCCAACTGGTACCCCTTAACCAGACGATGTCCCGGCTTCTCGTGTTAGGAAAGGAAGTTCTAGATAAGGAAGGAAATGCAAAGCAAGCGTGACCCCAAGGAGATCTCCGGAACCGCCGGGACTGATTCCAAGAGACACAAACTCCTTATCCATAAGAAGAATGCTCTTTCTCCCATCTCCCGTGAACATCCCGCCTTTTGCCAAAGCCATTCTTGCTCGTGGCTTTACCACTTGCTCCAGGGTCTCTAAGGAGGATCTATGAACCACGCATGTATCATCCAGATACGCCATTATCGAGATTAGAGAGTGCACCATAGCGTCATTTAATGAAAGACCGCACTCGAGGGCTTTCTCCAATGCAGGTAACCCATGGCCGACCACTGTAGGGAACCCCAGTTCAGCCTCGCCTCTCGCCCCTGTCAACCCGTGCGTCATGTAGATACGCTCTCCGTGAGAAAGATGGCCCGGACCTGCTTTCGACCGGCTCAAGCCGAGAAGGTCCCTCTCCACTATGCCACGGGTTATGGCTTTGACACCCTCGGTTACTTTGAACCTGTCAAGCCTTTGGCGCCTGGTAAGGACATACCCGGCAGATGCAGCTATCAATCCTAAACTGAATATGGCCCCCTTATGGGTGTTTATGCCGCCGGTCCCCTGATACATTCGGGCTTCAGCTTCAAGTCCGATGGATCGCACCTTCTCCAATAATTCGCACACCGGACCGGCATGACGCATTCCTGCTTCTGCCATGGCTACAAAACTCGGTGCGATTGCACCTGCGCTTCTCACCAGCTTCGCATGATCCATGTCATCATGCGCGCCGGGGCTGTCCACATCAACAAGGCCTGGCGCAGGCGCGCAAGATGCCTCCAGAATCAGGGCAAGGAGTAACACATCACCTATCATTTGAGCCTCAGGCGGCACCGAATCACAAGAGGTCCTCACGCCTAGCCAGTTTGACTTCACGAATTCCCTTGACAAGGATAGTGTCTCTGCCTGACAAGAGCTCACGGCCATTTGCTCCCCACCCTTCCCCCAGCTGTACTTCTACGTCTATTCTTACGGGAAAACTCTTCTCAAGCGTATCAGCCAGCTCGACGATGCGTGCCACCTCGTCCATGGAGACCCCTGTTACAACAACATCAAGGTCAGATCTGCCGTCAGTATACGGCAGCCCTGTATATATTTCTAAAGCGCCGGATCCCCATACTCCCAACCTGATTCCGTCCGGGACTTTCTTTCTCATGACAGATAGCGCAGCCAATGCAGGAGTTCTTGGTACAAATGGCAGCTTTGCAACCTGCTGCGGAGTTATTCGTCTTGTAACATGTTTACGATGGAGCACACACGGAACCCTGATTCTTCTTGACTCAGGCATAAATGGAATGACAAATCCTACTGCAATGAAGTCATCTTTCTTGCCGTCACCGTAAAGCTCACGTGCGGAGTCCATATCGCCATCGGTAAACCTTCGGACAATACCCGGAAGGTACACACCCTTAAGTCCATGTTCAAGCACCTGCTTGCAGTGGCTTCGCACGGAAGGTGACGGCCAGGAGTCTACCTTCAGCAGACCCTTTACATCCCAAGCCTGCCCCGACAACTGCTTGCGCCCTTCCGACGAGATTTCCACCAAGTCGTGCCTGGTAAACTCTTTCGGTGTCTGCATTACTTGCAGAGGACTCACCTCCTCTTGGTGTAAGCCGGGTCCCATACCTTCTCCATCTCATATTTCACCTGGGCTTCGCCAAGGACATCAAAAAGCCTTGTCTTCTCCGGGCCTTCGATGAGAGCTACCATATTGGATTCGTCCTTGCAGGAACTGCTTTCGGACACAGACAACGACAACTTCAGCAGTGTTCTGCCAGCCCTAACCTTCACGTTCGGGGAACACTTCACAATTCTCGCCTTTGTTCTCAAAATGGTCCGGGCAACTCTTTGGACGACTTCGGCATTGGGGAGAGGGGATTCCAGGACACTTACTTCAAAGTCAGGATATGTCCGCATGCGTCTGTAAGTGATGATCTTGCCTTCGCTGTTTAGGACATGGCCTTTCGAGCTTACAGGGAAGCTGTCTGACATGGGAAGCCCCCCTACGACAAGCTCGTAATACTCTGTGCCGACCGGAGATTTTACAAGTGAGATATCGTCCCTCAAAGGAACACCATCCATAGTCAGCCACCCGAACTCCTGGCACCCATAGAGGTCATGGACCTTTGCGCCGAGGAGTTCGTCTGCAATTGGTATAAGGCCCAGATCCATGGGAGTCCCTGCAACAAATATGGAGCTCACAGGGGGTAGGCAGTCCGCGATACCCAGCTTTCTCGCGTCCTGCAAAGCGTAATTGATGAAAGCCGATTCTCCGACAATGAAGTCAGGCCTCTCTTCAATGATTGCCAGAAGAAAGGCATCCCTCGTTGAACGGCGAAGATAGCTCGCGCTGATCTCCAATTCCCGAAGCGCAGCCCACGGAAACACCAGGACCAAAGGGGGATATGTAAATAGCCCCTTAGCGCCGGACGTAATCCCAGCCAGCTCAAATGCGAGCAAGGATGCGCTGCTTCTATCCGGGATCTCGCTGAACGTGACCCCGACTACATTCTGAAAGGCAGTCGAACCTGTCGTAAATGATATGTAAGCATAATTCAACGGTGTATGGACTTCTTCGATAACGTGGGCAGCGGTTGGCCCGTTCGCCCCTTTGTCCGCCAGGGTTCTCCTGGGCATTTCTTCAACGGTAGGAGCCTGGCCCGGTGTCGCTACGCCGGCTCTCAATATCTCCAGGATCTGCTCTCGCTCAAACTCAGGGTGTAGGCCCATTATCCTCCCCTCCAAGCCAGCACGGAAGTGCCAAATCGAACTCGTTTTCCATGAGCTCGATAACCTTCTCCGAGGTCTTCCTGCCACCACGCCGGATACCAGACATGAGCCTCGACCAAGGGCCTACTTTGTCATGTTCGCCGCCTGCCTTGAGCCTTCGAATCTCCGCTATCTGCGCCTCTACGCATGGCCGCATATCTTCAACTGCCTCCACAATGCCGTCAACCCCACCGAGGTTATAAAAGTGCGAGACTCCTGCCGCAAATACCGGATTGCTCTCTGCAAGCTCCTCCAGAAGCACAATATTGATCTTCGTTACCCTGGCAATGCCTATTAGTGGCATCACGTGGATCATAGTCCCAAACGTATCAGAAAGCGCGAGGATCCTGTCTGCCTGGAGACCGTGACAGAGGAACCCTCCGCTTATCGCTCTGCCGATAACCATTGCGACAATGGGATGCCCCGATCTCCTGGCTTCCGCTGACGCCAACTGGTATGCACCTGTTGACTTATAGATGCCTATGATCTCTTCGACCTTGCCAGGACTCATCCCGGGAGTGTCAACTACCAAGATAATCGGCCTTTTCTCTGCCAAGGGCTTATCTTCGTCTGCCTTGATGGTCAAGTAGACAGCATGCGCCATCTTAAGGCCTTCTTCCAGTCCCATGAGGCCGGCGTAGACCATTCTGAAACGAGGGTTTGCGAACCCTGCGTCATTTGCAATGACAGTTACGGTCTCCCCTGATATCCTGGCAGTTCCCACTAGCGCTGACTCTGCCCACTCTGGATCAAGTCTTTCTCCTCCACACAGATTCTCTTGGAAAGACCCTTCGTCAACTATGAGATCTATCGCATCACGACCCCTGCCGTAAAAGTTAATCACAGTCTCCAATCCTCCCCCGAGGCCAACGCTGGGCATGTGCCGCAAATTCTGAAACATCAGAATCCCAAAGGTGTTCAATGTCTTCGTTGCCGAACTGCCTCCATAGATCCCAAGAGTCTTGGATTTTGTCGTTTGCAGCCAGCTCAACAAGGCGCATTTGCTCCAGCACCATGTCTCCCGTGCCTATGATCCTCTTGGAGCTTATCTTCTCAAGCGGCCAACTTGCAACTTCAGAAACTTTCTCTCTAAATGCCTTCATTGTGTCTTCCACAATGAAGTCCGCATCACGTGTGATGAACCTATGCCTGCCTCCTGTGGTCCGCCACACCAAAGCCCTGTTGGCAGCATCGAATTCCTCCGTCCCTACGACTTCCTCGATAACCCCCGGCCCTGTCAAACCCAGCCTTCCCACATCACTCATGATCAGCACGTCTACGGACGATGCCACAAAACCCATTCCTCCGAAACAACCTACGGTGCCCCCTATGACGCCGATAATCGGCACCTTGCCCCTTGCTGCTTGGAATGCATCCATCACTTCAGAATGAGCAAGCAGGCCTGCGTTGGCTTCCTGAAGCCTTACCCCGCCGGTGTCAAAGGAAATCACCAGCGCAACCTGGCCTGAGTCTTCAGAAGACCTATATTGTGATTTCAGAATCTCCTGCCCGCGCAAAGCAAGGCGGATGGCCATAACCATTTTTGTGCCGTGGACTTCACCGACACCCCCTCCTACGAACCTGCTCTCCTGAGACACGACGACAACAGGGGCCTTGCCTGCCTTTCCCAAACCCACGACTATCCCGTCGTCAAACTGCGGCGTCTGCCCCATTGGAGGTAGGTGAGGGCTGGTCAATTTACGCCTGGGACACAAGAGCTCGATGAAGCTGTCGGGATTACAGATGGCAAACGCCCTTTCTCTGGCATTGAGTCGCGAGAAAGGCTGGTCCTGCATTAGATTCCATCTATCGTCCATAACCAATAGCCACCTCCGTGTCTTACCCTATTTTACGGACATTTCTCTTGCGAGTTGCGATAGTCTGAGCTTAACTACTGCCGGGGTGGCGCCGTCATCGTTTATCCAGATCTCGCATCCGCACACTTTGCGGGTAGCCATGAACTCGTCGATAACCATCTGCCAGACGCTCCCAAACCCCACAGCGCTGGTAGTTATACGAATTCTACTTACATTGGCCTGAGCCGGTAAGCGCTCTACCAGAATCTCCAGATCCCCTGACATTACATGCCCGACATGGAGATAATCCCAACCGTCTCTTTTCTCCTCCGGTACTCCGGTATACTCAAATTCCAATCGCTCCAGAGCCACAACAATCCCCCTCCCCCGTATGCGTGGACCTCACAGTGCACTACCATTCCCTGAACCGGTCCGGGGGACGATAAAGCCCGCCTGACCACTCCACCAATTCCCTTATGGAATGAGCTGCAAGATGCGAGGTGCTTGCATCTCCAATATCGATACCCAAATCCTCGGGAGTCTGAACTATTCCTTGCCGTCTGAGCTCCAGAGTCTCCTTAGGGTCGGCTTCCCTGCCCAGGTCAGTGTAACCTGCCACAGCCTTAATAGCGGCTTCTCGCTGTTTCAGCGAATCACATCTGAGAAGGTGCGCTATTCCTTCCTCAGTAACCAGGTGAGTAATGGCGTCACCGTACATCATGATAGGCGGAATTGCAAAGCCTGCTTCCTCCATCAGTGTCCATGCATCCAGACGATGGACGAAGCTTTGAACACGTCCTGCTCCAAAGGTTTCCACCATCTGAATAACCAGCTTTCTGCCACGCTCCACCGGTCCGATGAGGCCTCTTGTCATGGCGCTTTCCCTTCCCGCCCTAAGCCAACTCGGAGTGGAATGCCGCCTCCCGGGCGGATCACACCCCATGTTCGGTGCACCGCCGAACCCTGCAATCCTGCCTGCAACCGCAGCAGAGCTATTACCATACCGATCAACCTGCAGAGTCGAGCCTACAAATGCATCGACAGCATAGTGGCCTGCAACCTGGCACATAGCCCTATTTGACCTCATGTTTCCGTCGGGTCCGATGAAGAACACATCGGGACGACTGGCCATGTAATCCTCCATGCCCACCTCAGAGCCGAACGAATGAACCGACTCAACGAACCCGCATTCAATAGCCGGAATAAGACTGGGATGCGGATTTACCGTCCAATGAGAACAGATCTTGCCCTTAAGACCAAGGCTTTCCGCATACGTGGGAAGGAGCAATTCGATTGCACAAGTCCCGAAGCCGATTCCGTGATTCAGCGACCTCACTCCGTATTCCCCGTAGATACCTTTGATCACCATCATAGCCATAAGGACATGCACATCTGTGATAAGCGCAGGATCCCTTGTAAAGAGGGGCTCAGTATAGCATGGCCTGCCCACCGGGACAAGGAAATCCACCCACTCTCCGGGTATGTCGACTCGTGGCAGCTTATCCACGATCTTCTCAACCTGTGCCACGACAATCCCCTGTCTGAATTTGGTAGCTTCAACTATCGTGGGGGTATCCTCTGTGTTCGGCCCGGTATATAGGTTACCGGCTCGGTCCGCCGAAATCGCAGCAACCAGCGCCACGTCCGGAGTGAGATCAACGAAGTAACGGCCGAACAGCTCCAGATAGGTGTGGATCTCCCCTATCTTCATCTTGCCTTCGCTGACCATCTGAGCTACTCTGGCACTCTGAGGAGATGAGTATGAAAAATCAGCGAGCCGGGCAATTCCGCGCTCAAACACCTCACAGTGGGATGGAAGAGCAATAACTGACTGCACCATGTGAAGATTATTCACTCGCTTGGCGTCTACATTGCACAAACAGTCTGCCAGGAAATCAGCTTGTTTTTGGTTGTTTCCTTCAAGCGCCACCCTGTCACCTGACTGAATTACCGCCTCCAATAAGGATACGCAATCAAGAGGATCCACTATCTTGCTGCCTGGCTCAGATACAAACTGTTGTGCCTCACATAGCCGCTTCAGAAACTCATTCTTCCTCAGCGTCCATTCAGTTCTTCTCGCAGCCATGCTTTCCATATTCTCAAGCCCCTTTATACTTCTTCCAGGGTCATAAGGAGGTCCCCGGCTTTTACCATTTGCCCTGTGCTTGCATGGATCTCCACAACTCTTGCCTTCTTAGGCGAGAGAATTTGGTTCTGCATCTTCATAGCCTCAATGAACGCTACTTCCTGTCTTACGTCAACAACATCGCCTACCCCGGGCAAGTCAGTCTTTCTCATAGGGTGCTTGCCGGGATTTATGGTAAGCTGTCCCGGAAGCTTCGCTCTGATTTCAAACGAGTTTCCGTTTTTCATCCGGAATCACACCTCCCAAATATTCTTGACGGTAACAACGATATCAGGCAGCCTTTCTGACGTGTCTAGCCCAGTAGAGTCAGAAAGCACCCGGCTGCAACCGCAGTCCCGATTACGCCTGCGACGTTCGGGCCCATTGCATGCATAAGTAGGAAGTTCTCAGGGTTTGCCCTCTGTCCCTCCACCTGGCATACGCGGGCAGCCATAGGAACTGCTGACACTCCGGCTGCTCCGATAATTGGGTTTATCTTTCCTCCGCTCAACACGTAGAATAGTTTTCCAAGTAGGACTCCACCTGCTGTACTGACTGCGAATGCAACAGCGCCAAGCGCCAGGATCTTAAGGGTTGCCACAGTCAAGAAGGTATCAGCGCCCATTGTTCCGCCTACAGCGATAGTCAGGAGTATGGTCACTATATTGACCATCTCACCCTGCGCGGTATTGAAAAGGCGATGCGTCACACCGGACTCCCTCAAGAGGTTTCCAAGCATTAGGCAACCTATAAGCGGGGTAGTATCCGGCAATAACAAACAACCGACAAGCGTTGTCACAATGGGAAAGAGGATTTTCGTAGTCTGTGAAACAGGCCTGGGATCCTCCATTACGGTCTCACGTTCTTTTTGTGTAGTAAGAAGGCGAATAACCGGCGGCTGAATCAAGGGCACAAGTGACATGTATGAGTAAGCCGCAACCGCCACAGCCCCTAGCAGATGAGGAGCGAGTTTCACAGCAAGGTAAATTGCGGTAGGGCCGTCTGCTCCGCCGATTATGGCGATAGAGGCAGCCTCTCTGATGCCAAAACCCAGCGCATCTGCGAGGAACATAGCGAAAAACACCCCGAACTGCGCTGCAGCCCCTAACAAGAAGGTTACAGGCCGAGCAAGCAACGGACCAAAGTCAGTCAAAGCGCCTATTCCCATAAAAATCAAACATGGAAGTATTTCTGTTTCCAGTCCGTATGTGTAGAAGTAGTAGAGAAGTCCTCCTTCATCTGAAATGCCCGCTCCCGGAATATTGGCTAATAGGCACCCGAAGGCTATCGGCAGAAGCAGTAGGGGCTCAAAGCCCTTGCTAATGGCCAGGTAAAGGAGGACAATGGCAACTCCGATCATTATCAGGTTCCCCGCTGTCAGGCCCAGGAGTCCACCGGACGCTAACACTGATACCAAAGTTTTCAAAAACAAGGATATCCCCCATCTCATTCAGGCGTAATCGCACTGAGCGCCATAATCACCAAGCAAAGAAAACCCGTCACAAGGAAAACAGTGGTAATTGATACGAGACATACTGTAAGCGTACTAATTCCGGGTTCCATACATGTCACCCCCGTTGCGTTTGCCTATGGAAAGCACTGATCATCACCGGCTGACGAATTCATTCCCGACCTTGCCATCTCACTTATGCTTGCTCCGACGCTCCAAGGCTTCTTAAGAAAGCCGTCAAAAGTGTAGATACCTGGTCCATTGTGTTAAGGTCAATAACTTCGTACGGAGAATGGGAATTTCGCCTCGGCACTGTCACCGAAACACACTTTATGTCAGACCACTCATCGTATACACCTGCAGCATCTGTAAACAGGCCAAAGCGCACATCCAGGCTATAAGGAATACCTGCCTTACCGGCTGATTCCTTAAGACCGGCCACAAGTTCTCTGTCAGCGAAGAACATCAACATACCCCTTGCGGGTTTCACTGACTCAAATCGCCTTATGACAGGCCCTGTACCCAGTGGGACTCCTACACCCGGCCCTGCTTCAGGATCCCCGCCATATCCTGTGTCAATGGAAATAGCCCACTTCGGATAGACGGTTTTTGCCAGGTGCCGCGCTCCCCTGCATCCGATTTCCTCCTGAACCGTAAATGCGAACATCACGCTTACATCAAGTTCAACTTCGGCCAGGCGTCGTGCAGTCTCAAGTAAAATTGCACATCCTTGTCGATTATCAACTGCTCTTGATGCAAGCAGCGTTTCCTCGTCATCCAACCATCGTGGAGTTGTGTCAAACACTATCGGATCTCCCGGTTCCACCTGAGAACAACGCGGCCCTGCATCAATCCAAAGGCGGTTTAGGGTTTGGCCTAAGTGAGTGCTGGGTGAACGAACTACACCCGGAACAGGCCCTTTTTCTGTTAGAATCACTACAGGTTGGCCTGCTGTCACAGCTGCGTTTATGTCCACCACAAATTCAAACCACACAAATCCGTCCCTGACATCAGTCGTGACCATGCTTATCTCATCCATGTGAGCCATCAGCACCAAAACCGGGGCTCCTTCTGGGCCTTCTCTAGTAGCAAATAAGTTCCCCATTCCGTCTGTTTGCACTGTGGACACATGTGATTGGATCTTCTTACTGATCACCTCTGCCACCGGCTGTTCAAAACCGGAGGGGCCTGGGATTTTCACAAGGTCAAGGAAATCACGGCGTAGATCTGCAATACCCATTTGCTCCCACCTACTCACTGTCAAATGCCACAATTCGGCATATGGAAGACTCCCCACCTACAAATCGCCATGGGAAGCACCCGATAATCATTCTCCTGTTAAGAATCTCGTCTATGTCCCCTCCCACATTCTCAGCATGGATAATGTCATGAGGGAACAGAAGTGTGTGCATTATCTGATAATCCCGAGGCGGGAAAAAGGCATCAAGGCCTTTGCCGTACTTATTTTTGAGATGGAAGTCCGCCTCTCTTGCTTGCACGGGCATCCATTCGCGTATCTTGGTGTTCATTGGATGATCAGCGGACCCGCAGTCCACAGCAAGCCACTTCAGTTTCATTTCCTTACACCATTCCGCGAATTCCCTGGCTGGCCCTGGATGCTTAATCATGTACCTGACTTCGTCAGCCTCAGGCTGATCCCAAGCGTATCGGTGATAACCTGTGTTAATAACGACAATGTCGCCTTCCTTGACCTCGACCCTGTCTGTGATGTCTTTAGATGTGTAGATCCCGTAGTCTTCTGCAATGTCGCTGAGGTCTACCACTACCCCTGGCCCCACAAGGTAATCCAAGGACAGGCTGGCAATATCCCTACCATGAGTACAGAAGTGCAATGGCCCGTCAAGATGGGTCCCTACGTGGTTAGATGTAGTGATAAGCTGACCGTTGGCACCGTTGGGGCTGAGTCTCTTGAAGAACTTGATCTGAAGCGGTTCATAAGTCGGCCACGGCGGCGTAAGATGGCTTAGAGGTTGTGTAAGGTCATACATCTTCACCTTATCCCAAAACTTGGTCATTCTGTCTCATCCTCCTTAAAAGAACTGTATGTAAGCCCTAATTTCCGTCGGCGTACTCTTTCCCGAAGGCAATAATTGCCTTCTCAAAACATTCCCAAGGTGGATTCACCAATCCGGCTCCTACCTGGCCCACACCTGGAGCCTTATGGGCAATTCCGGTATTTATCTGAGGCAATATGCCTGTTTCCACTACTTTTCTGATGTCTATGCCTGTCGGTGTGCCCCTGAAGTTCAAGATGGGTATAGTAAAGTGCCTATTCTCAGTAATTGTTATGCTGTACATCTTCTCAGAAAACCTGATGGCGTCTTCAGGTGCGCCACCCACGAATTGAACAATGGGGATGGCAGCTGCCATAGCGAAGCCGCCCACACCTGCAGTCTCCGTTATCGCTGAGTCACCGATATCAGGGTTTGCATCTTCTTCAGAATACCCGGGGAAGTAAAGGCCCTTGACTATCTCTGCAGGACCGGTAAACCACTGATTGCCCAACCCGCTGACTTTAATTCCGAACTCCGTGCCGTTTCTGGCCATTATCGTCACAACAGAACTCTTGTGGATACCGTGGGCAGCCTCAAGCATTGCCTTGACTGCAGGCATAGAAAGGTTGAGAAAGAAATGGTCGTTGGAATTAACGAATTCCAGGCACTTTCTAATATCAGCTTGTGGATGATCCACCTCCACCAGGTAAGGAACTAAGGCTCGTATGAGGAGGGATGTCCCTGCCCTGTTTCGATTATGCACTTCATCCCCCATGTGCAGTGCTTGGGCTATCATTGACTTGAGATCTATGCCGCCTGAAAGCTCAATTGCCTTCTTCAAGATTGGGGCGAGAACTTTCTCCATCCATCTCAGCCTATCCAAGACTTCCTCGCTGTAGGCTCCGTACCGGAGGACCTTTCCCAGGCCTTCGTTGAGTGTAGAATAGGATCGATTTCCATGGGTCCTGTTTTCCAAAATGAATACTGGCATCCTCGGCGAAACTACCCCTGCCATAGGCCCCACGGCAGAGTGCTCATGACACGGGGAGTACTCGATATCGCCTTTTGAGGCTAGTTCTTCAGCCTTCTCCGGTGAATCTGCCCACCCCTCGTACAAGATTGCACCTATCACAGCGCCGCGCAGAGGGCCCGACATTTTGCCCCAGGTGATGGGAGGTCCTGCGTGAAGCAGCATTCGATCGCCAAATCCGGGAATTGCCTCACGGGCCACACCGATACCGGTAAGGACAGGTTGCGCTGAACTGAACCTCTCAATTGCCGTTTGGTTAGCCTTATCGATATCACTTCTGCCTTCCAGCTCATCAAGGATATCAATGAGTTCAGCCTTACCATGGGCAGGAGGCTGCCATTTCACCTGATATACGTTGGCGCCTTGTTCCTGCATAGATTCGGCAAATACACCGCTTCCCACATTAATCACTCCCCCTTCAGGGGGCCAATTCCTTATCGTAAGCACTGTCTCGTTCCTCCCTGCGCCTTGATAATTCGAGATACCAAATCTGCCGCTGCCCGGTTCGAGGAAAGGACCTCTGCTCCTGCCTCGCTCAAGACTGCGGCCTGCTTCTCCAAGCCTTGGGGATCTCCTGCAGTGCCCACCATGACAGCAATCTGCGCCAGCCCTTGGCCCATATCCTTTCGAATCCGCCCGGCTTCCCTCACGGCTTCAGCCATTACGCCTGCAGGATCTCTGTGACACCCGTACCCCAACACTACATCGAATAGAAGGATCCCCACATCCTTACGGCCTGCCTCCGCAATGTACCTGGGAACTCTCATTCCTGGATCCAGCATTGGGTGGGGCTTTCCTCGGGTAAAGTAATCCTCTCCCATATCAATACAAGTGTTGGCAAAACTCTCCAGAGGGTCTTCAATCAAGAGTCGTCTATCCTGTGCAATGTTGGAATACACATCTATGCCCATCCTTCGGAGCATAGTCAGTGTTTCATGGCACAGGGTCCCACCTGAGTACAACCCTCTGAAGTATCCTCCACCATCCACCCTTCTCATCACTTTACGGGCCATTTCGTCGAGTTCATCGCGAGAGTAGAGGCTCTCCTTGGACTCTCCGGTTGCCAATTGATAAGCCAGAATCGCAGCCTCCTCCAGATCACCGGCAAACAGCACCTTACCTGATCGGCTTCTGCGGGCTTCCCCAACCTCCTCACCCATGAAGCACACAACCACGGGTTTTGCCCCGTCGTCCAACATCCTTATGAGGTTGTCACGAACACTGGGATGAGGGGGCTTTGATATCAAGACTTTGACAGCTGTGTTGGGATCTGATTCAAGAAAAGCCAATCCCATAAAAGTGGTAATCCCGCCTACGTCTTTACTCAAATCGCGCCCGCCTGTTCCGATAGCTTCAGAGACGCCTTCACCAAGCCTGTCGATAATAGCCATTACCTGTTGCAGCCCTGTACCGGCTGCAGCCACAATACCAATCCTCCCGGACCTGACTTTATTCGCGAACCCTAGTCCCAGACCGCCGATGACAGCAGTCCCGCAATCAGGCCCCATAACAAAGAGGCCCTTCTCTTTGCCTGACTTCTTTAGGCGGACCTCATCCTCAACAGAGACGTTGTCGCTGAACAAAAAGACATGTAAGCCACTGGCAAGGGCCTCTCCGGCTTCCCTTGCGGCATACTCACCGGGAACGGATATTGCTGCGATTCCAGCGCCTCCCACAGAGGCTGCTTCGGACAGAGTCGCATAGATCTTTGCTGCCTTTACGCCTGGCTCTTGCCGGGCGGAGCCTTCCAAACTTTCCTTAATGACTTCCTCTGCGTTATCTATGGCATCCTCGGCTTCTGCCACAACAGCGACAATGAGATCATTGGCTGTAGCTGTCTCCAGTTCTTGGGAGACAAACCCCATTTCCCTGACTGCGTCCTTATTAAGCCCAGTCGCCATTCCCACCTGAGCTGCGACCACCTTATCTATGTTCCGGACTGTCCGGGCCAGGCGCATGAGCACAATAGAGTCATGGTAACTATTGGGCTTTATTACCAACCTTTTGAACACCACGCATACCTCCTTTGCCAGTTCAGGGCAAGGTAAATGCCTAGCCCTATATCACAGCCGGACGTAGCGCCCACTGAAAGCAACCTACCTACTGCGTCTTTTGCCTCACCGGGTTCTCCTGTAAGCACGTAAACCAAGGCTCTTTCTACAGTCTCATGAGCGCATCCTTCCAGCGCTCGATTAATGAAGAACGCGCTGAGATCAGACGTCTTGTGCAGGTTCCTTCTAACGCAGGCTTCCCATATACTCCCTTTCGATCGCCAGGGTGTTCCAAAAACACTCCTGGCCAAACTGATTCCAAGGACCAAATCATCACCACTGGGAGTAAGGCCCGGCCCAAACCCGATTACCCCAGCCAAAGCCTTCTCCAGCCCTTCCCTGTCATTCTCAAGCAAAGTCCTTCTGATATCCTCAATGACCCCGCCGCACGCAGCCGGTTCA
>CZCA01002460.1_pt1 | contig 14132 bp, 9 predicted proteins | sample 591981 | NCBI WGS metagenome assembly CZCA01 (sample SAMEA3556810, study PRJEB10932) | anaerobic digester metagenome
TGCCGGTTTGCGCGGCTGGGGAGATGAGGACATCGTGGTGAACGTGCAGGGCGACGAGCCGCTGATCGACCCGGCGGTCGTCGCGGCGGTGGCGCAGGTGCTCGCCGATGATGACGAGGCCGCGATCGCCGCGGCGGTGGCGCAGGTGCTCGCCGATGATGACGAGGCCGCGATCGCCACCGCCGCGCACGCGATCCACGATCCCGCCGAGGTTTTCAACCCCAACGTCGTCAAGGTGGTGTGCGATGCCGCCGGGCGGGCACTGTACTTCTCGCGTGCGGCGATCCCCTGGGCGCGGGACGCGTGGGGCGGCGGCGAGCGCACGCTGCCCGAGGGCCTGCCCATGCGGCGCCATGTCGGCCTTTACGCCTACCGCGTCGGCTTCCTGCGCCGCTATGCAGGCCTGGCGCCCTCGCCGCTGGAGCACTGGGAAGCGCTCGAACAGCTGCGCGCGCTGTGGCATGGCTACCGTATCCGTGTTCTCGAACTCGCCCAGGCTCCGGCGGCCGGCGTCGACACGGTGGAGGATCTCGAGCGCGTGCGTGCGATCTTCGCTGCCGGGGGCGTTTGACCACTCTCCGCGCGTCGGTTAAGTTTCGGCTGTTTATTCAATAACAAAGCGGCCATGCTCGATGGCCGTCCATTTTCGGGAGGGAGTATGCGACTGATTCTTTTGGGACCGCCGGGCGCCGGCAAGGGCACGCAAGCCAACTTCATCAAGGAGAAGTTCGGCATTCCGCAGATCTCAACGGGCGACATGCTGCGTGCCGCGGTCAAGGCGGGCACGCCGCTGGGCCTGGAGGCGAAGAAGGTCATGGACGCCGGTGGCCTCGTGTCCGACGACATCATCATCGGCCTCGTCAAGGACCGCCTGCAGCAGGACGACTGCAAGGCCGGCTACATGTTCGATGGCTTCCCGCGCACCATCCCGCAGGCGGACGCGATGAAGGACGCCGGCGTGCCGATCGACTTCGTGCTCGAGATCGACGTGCCGGATGCCGAGATCATCGAGCGCATGAGCGGCCGCCGCGCCCACCTCGCTTCGGGCCGCACCTATCACGTCAAGTACAACCCGCCCAAGGTCGAGGGCAAGGACGACGTCACCGGCGAAGACCTGGTACAGCGCGACGACGACAAGGAAGAGACCGTCAAGAAGCGCCTCGACGTCTATCACTCGCAGACGAAGCCGCTGGTCGAGTACTACAGCAAGTGGGCCGCATCGGGCGACGCCAGGGCGCCCAAGGTGCGCAAGATTGCGGGTCTGGGCGCGGTGGAAGAGATCACGGCGCGTGCGTTCGAAGCGCTGAAGTAAGCAGTACGAAAATGGCGTCAAGGTGCCTTCGCGCACGCCCGACGCCTGCCATCGCGGCCGCTCTCCCTGACCGGGGCGGCCGCGTTTGTTTTCCTGCGCGTGCGTCGATTGTCGCCGTGCGGCTTGTGGCGCGTTGTCGAGCCGTTCGCAGGAAACATCAGCCATGACTTACGACACCCTTCTTTACGCACATTCGGGCGGCGTGACCGCCGTCATCAATGCCACGGCAGCCGCGGTGATCGTGGCAGCGCGCGAGCAGCGCGGGCGCGTGGGGCGCGTTCTTGCCGCACATCGCGGCATCGGCGGGGTGTTGCGGGAAGACCTCATCGACACGGCCGCCTTCGATGCTGTGGCACTCGAGCGGCTGGCGCGCACGCCCGGCGGGGCGTTCGGTTCCTGTCGCTTCGACCTGCCGCGCGACGATGGTGGTGCTGTCATGGACCGCCTGTTCGCCGTGTTCGACGCCCATCGCATTGGCTGGCTCCTCTACAACGGCGGGAACGGCTCGATGGATGCCGTCGCCCGGATACAGGCCGAAGCCTGCCGGCGCGGCCATCCCTTGCAGTGCGTCGGCGTGCCCAAGACGGTCGATAACGACATCGTCGGCACCGACTGTTGCCCGGGCTTCGGCTCGGCGGCCAAGTACCTCGCGACCTCGATGCTGGAGGCAGGGCTGGATATCGCTTCGATGGTAGGCGCCAAGGGCAGCGTGTTCGTCATGGAGGTGATGGGGCGCAACACGGGCTGGCTGGCCGCCGCGACGGCGCTGGCCGCCGGGGGTGATCCAGACCGTGCGCCGCACATCGTGCTGGTGCCGGAGGTCGCCTTCGACGAGGACGCGTTTCTCGCGCGGGTGCAGGCAGTGACGCAGCGCCTCGGCTACTGCGCAGTTACCGTGTCCGAAGGCATCCGCCGTGCCGATGGCAGCCTGATCCAGGAGAAGTCGCGCGATCCGCGCGGTTATGTGCAGCTTGGCGGCGCAGGCTCCGAGGTGGCGCGCTTGATCAATTCACGTTTGGGATACAAGTTCCACTGGGCCATCCCGGACTACATGCAGCGCGCCGGCGCGCACTGGCTGTCGGCGACAGACCGCGAACAGGCCATGGCCGTCGGGCGCGCGGCGGTCGAGTATGCGCTGGATGGGCACGGCGGTTCGATGCCGGCGATCCGGCGCTTGCAGGATCTGCCCTATCGCTGGGATGTGACGCCGATCGAGACGGCGCCAATCGCCAATCTGGAGCGCCGCCTGCCCAACCGGTTCGTGGCCGCTGACGGCCTGCATGTGACCCAGATGGCATGTGACTACATCCGGCCGCTGATCATGGGCGAGTTCGCCCAGCCCACGGTCGATGGCCTGCCGGACTACCGCGGCTTCGAGATGGTACGCGTAAATCGTCTGCTGCCGAACTGGGTTGGCTGAGCCCGTGGAGCAAACGGACGAGGGCCGCAGACGGCGTGGCGAGCGCCACGTTTGCAAGGAGCATGGTCATGACGCGTAACGTGAAGCTGCTCATCGCCGTGGTGCTGTTCGCCGGACTCAATCTCTGGCTCGGCGTCGAGCTGGGGGCGGCCGGTGCGGGCCTGGCGCTGGTGGCCACCATTGCCTGGTTGTGGGTGACCGAAGCGCTGCATGTCAGTGTCACGGCGCTGCTGGTGCCGCTGCTGGCGGCGCTGACCGGCGTGCTGCCCTTCGACCAGGCGCTGCTGCAGTTCGCCGATCCCGTGATCTTTCTTTTTCTCGGCGGCTTCGCGCTCGCTGCCGGCCTGCAGCGGCAGGGGCTCGACCGCTGGATGGCGGGGCAGGTGATGCGACGTGCGGGTGCGCATTTCGGGCGCTCGGTGCGCTGGTTGTTCTGGCTCACCGCGTTCCTGTCGATGTGGATCAGCAATACGGCAACGGCAGCGATGATGCTCCCGCTTGCCCTCGGCCTGCTCTCGCCGCTTGCGATCGAGGACTACCGCCGCACCTGGATGTACGTCCTGCTAGGGGTGGCGTTCTCTGCGAACATCGGCGGTATCGGCACCTTGGTGGGCAGCCCGCCAAACGCGATTGCAGCCTCCAACGTTGGCCTGAGCTTTGCAGACTGGTTGCTCTGGGGCGTGCCGCTGGTGCTGGTGATGATGCCGCTGATGGAGCTCGGCTTGCGCTGGGCGCTGAAGCCCGAACTCGAACTCAGAGTGACGCCGCCGCCACCTCCGGGAGCATGGACGCCCGCCCAGCGGCACATGCTCATGGTCTTCGGCCTGACGGTGTTGTTGTGGGTCTTTGGCGCGCCGATTGCTGCATGGGTCGGGCTGGGCCGCGGGCATGACGCGGCGGTTGCCGTCTTCGCGCTCGTCCTGCTTCATGGGTTGAAACTGGCGAGCTGGCAGGACATCGAGCGCAGTACGGAATGGGGGGTCCTGCTGCTTTTCGGCGGAGGCCTGACCCTCAGCAAGGCGCTTGCCGACAGCGGTGCCGCGAGCTGGCTGGCGGCGCAGCTCGGCGGTCCGCTGGCCGAGATGCCAGTCCTGTTGTGCGTGGCCTTGATGGTGCTGTTCGCGCTCTTGCTGACCGAGGTCACCAGCAACACCGCAAGCGCGGCGCTGCTTGTGCCTCTTTTCCTCGGCCTTGCACCGCACGTCGACTCGGTGCCACTGGCAGTGCTGGTCGCAGTGGGTACGTCGTGCGCGTTCCTGCTCCCGGTAGCCACCCCGCCCAATGCCATCGTCTTCGGCAGTGGCCACGTCCCGCAGCGGACGATGATCGCGGCTGGCACTCGCGTGACCCTGTTGATCTATCCGGCGCTGGTGATTGTCGCCGCGCTGGCACTGCTCTGAGCCGAGGGCAGGGTGACGACTGCCTCCCTCAGGCGCCCGCCTGAGCGACGCCAGCGGTCGTCGCCTGCCCACGCTCGGGCATGTAGGCGGCGACCTGGCACAGGATGGCGGCGACGTAGGGAATGCACTGCAGCAACAGGATACCCACCCAAAGCTGGGTCTCGAGGTTGTCCGCCCCACGTTGAGCCACCAGTGTCGCAGCGCCCATCAGCAGGGCGACCAACAGGCCGATTTCCTCGCGGATCGGGTTGAAGAAGGCGAGCGCTCCGCCGCCACGCCAGCCCTTGGGCGTGACGACGAACACGCCCTTCTTCTTCACCAGACCGGCGAACACCCCGCGCGCGATCGCATGCGCGAGCCCCACGGACAGGATCGAGGCGCCGAGGATGTCCTTCCATGGGCAGTCCATCGTGCGCCGGTAAAGAATCGGCCCGAGCGCCGCCTTGAAGATCATGAAGCCGAAGATCGGCAGGGCGAGCGAAATGACCGGCAGGCCGAAGGCCTTCGGGAACAGCAGGATGCCGAGCGTCCACAGCAGGCTGCCGAAGGCAAACACGAGCTGCAGCGCGTCGCCCAGCCAGGCGAACCAGCCGGTGAGGAAGTGGTAGCGCTGGGCGAGGTTGAGGTTGCTGCGACCGATCATCTGCGGCAGGTGGGCCTTGAGGATCTGCATCGCGCCGAAGGCCCAGCGGAAGCGCTGGCTCTTGATCGCCGAGAAGCCTGAGGGCGTGAGGCCGCGGCCGAGGATGTGGTCGACGTAGCGCGTGTCGTAGCCCTTCTCGATCAGGCGCAGGCCGAGCTCGGTGTCCTCGCAGATGCACCACTCCGACCAGCCGCCGACCTCTTCCAGCGCCAGCCGGCGCACCAGGGTCATGGTGCCGTGCTGGATCAGCGCGTTGCGCTCGTTGCGGTGGTGCATGCCGATGCGGAAGAAGCCGTCGAACTCCCAGTTGCACATGCGCTTGAAGGGCTGGGTCTCCCAGTCGCGGTGGGCCTGCGGCGCCTGCACCACGGCGACGTCGGGCTGGTCGAAGTGCGGGATCAGGCAGGCCAGCCAGTCGGGGTCGACCACGTAGTCGGCGTCGACCACGCCGACGACCTCGGCGCGCGGATCGGTGACCTTGAGGCCGTAGTTGAGCGCGCCGGCCTTGAAGCCCGGCCAGTTGGCGAGGTGGAAGAAGCGGAAGCGCGGGCCGAGCTCGGCGCAGCGGCGCTCGAGCGGCTTCCACAGCGCCTCGTCGCGGGTGTTGTTGTCGAGCACGAGGACTTCGAAGTTCTCGTAGTTCATCTGCGCCAGGCTGTCGATGGTGGCGATCACCATCTCCGGCGGCTCGTTGTAGCAGGCGAGGTGGATCGACACGAAGGGCTGCTGGTCGGGCGCATGCGGCGGCAGCGGCATGAAGCGGCGCTGCCACTTCTTCTTGAACAGGACCTCGCCAAATTCGAAGCCATGCGACAGCAGCACCGCCGCGGTCATGCAGGTGGCGCCGATCAGCAGCACCAGGCCGATGAGGTCGCGCTGGGTGAGGTAGTACTCGACCGGGACGTTGATGCCTATGATCAGCGTCGACACGCAGGCCTGGATCAGCGCGGCGAGGAAGAGGCGGCCAAAGATGCTCCATCCGGGCAGGAAGAAGGCGGCGAGCATCATCGGGATGAAGGCGAGCGCGGCGGCGTTGCTGGCCTTCTGCGACCAGTGTGGATCGCGCTCCACCACGCCGTCGAGCGCGTACTTCTGTTCGCGGTCGGCGTTGTACATGCCCCAGTAGGGGCCCGCCCAGCCCTCGACGTCCACCTTCCAAGGCTGGTCGATCGCCTCCATCAGGAAGTAGTCGATACGAGCGGTGCGAGGATGGGCGAGAAATTCGCGCACGAAGCGCGCCTGGTTGTCGAGGGAGGGCACCGCGGCGTCGATCGTGGGGCCGCGGCTCGGCCAGCCCACTTCGCCGACGACGATCTTCTTGCGCGGATGCGCGCGGGCGACCTCGTCGTAGCGCTGGAAGGCGTACTCGACTGCCTTCTCGACGGGCAGGCCTTCGTGGTAGGGCAGCAGGTGGACGGTGATGTAGTCGACATGCTTGGCGAGCTCGGGGTAGCGCAGCCAGACATGCCACGGCTCGGCGGTCGATACCGGCTTGCGGATCGCCTTACGCACGCGGTCCAGGTAGCCGATCATCTCGTTGACGTCGAGGTCGCCGCGCAGGATCGCCTCGTTGCCGACCATCACCCGCTCGATGTGGCGCATGCGACGGGCGACGTCGATCAGGGCCTCGATCTCGCGCTCGTTGGTTTCCATGTTGGCGTCGAGCCATGCGCCAGCGGTGACCAGCATGTCGCGCTCGCCCGCCAGGTCGAGCAGGTCGGGCATGTCGGTGACGCCGTAGGTGCGAAGTCCGTCAGAGCGGCGACCGAGGAGGTCGAGGTCGGCGGCAAGTTCCGCGCGTGTCGGGTAGCTACCCTTGAGCGGACTCTGATCGCGCTGGAAACCGTTGTAGGCGAAGCCCTTGATGCTCTGGTTGGTGCCGATGAATTCCGCGCTGCGGTTGAGCTGCTGCCAGATCCAGTATTGTGCGAACGCTACTGCGGCGGCGATGAGGATCGCAACGGCGACACGAGCGGCGAAGGAAGCGGCCTTTTTCATCTTGTTTCCAGTGCGCTGTGTTGATCGGCCAGCGCGCAAGCATTTCAGGTGCCTTGTGGGCAGCGATACCGAAGTAGGGATCAGGCCGTGAGAGCGGTGCGGTCAGGCAGGGTGTCGCACTGTGCGAGAGCCGGTCATTTCCGAGCTGTGACACAATGTACGTGCTAAGCACTCTCCGGCGGGCGAACTCCGATCGCGCGCATTTTATTCACGATTTCAGCCGCTTACGAGCGCAGGGGCGTGCCAATTTGCAACAGTTCGTGGATTGTACGGCTCTCGGCTGATTTTGAAGGGAAAGTTGCTCGTCATGCGAATGAATTTGCCTAAACATGAGGTTCTGGCGCCGCTGCTTGCTGGCGTGTTGCTGGCAGCCATTGCGCTGTGGTTCAGGCATGGGCTGCTTGAGGCAGGACTGCTGCCGCGGGATTGCACGCTCGCGGACGCGCCGCGGGGGGCCTGCCTGTTCAAGGATGCGCTGGTGCAGACATTCCTGCACCAGCGTCTGGGTTGGGTCAGCCTGGCGGCGAGCGCGCTGGCCTTCATCTTTTCGTGCCGGCGCCTTGCGTGGGCGGGTTGGCTCACCGGCGTTGCCGGTCTGGTGCTCTACAGTTACGACCCTGCCGCAGTTGGCGCGCTGTTAGCGCTGCTCGTCCTGGTAAGTGCGGACGAGCAGGGGCGGAAGGGCGAGCGCAAGCCCGATAAGCAACCAGGCGATCGCCTGGGGATTGGCGGGCTCGGTTGACCAGCGTGCGAGGACGCCGATCGCGATGACCGCAGCGCAGGTACGTTCGCCCCGCGTGCTGCCGCTGCGCCACCAGCCCGTGACCCCGAGCATCACTGCCGGCCCCAGATAGAGCAGGGTCGGGAAATCGCGGTAGCGCGGATCGACCCAGAGCAGCAGCGCCGCCACCGCGGCGGCGAACAGGAGCAGGCCGCGTAACATGCCGATCGTGGCGGCTTTCGAGCGCAGGCGTCGTGCCTGCCACAGCGTGCGGGCCGCGTCCCGGGTCGCCGGAATCGGCTCGCCGTACCAGCGCGCGAGCGCGAGTGGGAGGAGGGCGGCGAGTACCCCGGTCCCGCCGAGCAGGATCCACTCGAGCGCGTTGCGGTAGGCCTGGTGGGCGTGCTCCCAGTGCAGCACCGCGACCAGCCCGCCCAGCGCGCCGGCGGCGGTGATCGCGCTCACCCGCAGGCATTGGGTCCGGCGACCCGTCGCGGCGAGCAGCAGGGCCAGCACGGCGCCGACGATGCCGCCGCCGATCGGGCCATACAGGCTGTCGCGTTCGGCGACCGGGCCAGCGAGCGGGAACTTCGGAGCGAGGTCTGCCGCCTCCAGCATCCCCCAATAGCCGCCTACGGTACCCTCCAGCTGGCGCTTCCAGGGTTGGTCGATGGCTTCGATGAGGTTGTAGTCCCAGCCCTCCGCGTGGGCGCGGTGGACGAACTCGCGCACGTAGCGCGCCTGATTGACCCGCGACGGTTTCGATTCCTCGCGTGGGCGACCAGCACTTGGCCAGCCTGTCTCACCGATCAGGATGTTCTTGCCGGCAAAGTGCTCGCCGACGTGGCGTCGCGTTTCGGCGACGTGAGCGAGCGCAAGCTCGATGTCAACGGGTTCGTCCTCCCAGAACGGCAGGATATGGACGGTCACGAAATCGACTTCGGCCGCGAGGCTGTCGTGGCGGGTCCAGAATTCCCAGACGTCGGCGTAAGTGACCGGGACTTTCGCGTGCGCCTTTGCGTGGCGGATGAGTTCGCGCATCTCGTCCTCGGTGCGCTCGCGGCGCAGCAGCACTTCGTTGCCGACGATGAGTGCGCGCACGACATCGGTGTTGGCATTGGCGAGCGCGATGGCTCGCTCGAGTTCACCGGCATTCTTCGCCTTCTCGTAGCCGATCCAGGCGCCGAGCAGCACCTTGAGGCCGAGCGGGCGAGCGAGCTCGGGGACGAGCTCGAGGCCCTGGCTCACCGAATAAAGCCGGACGCACCCAGTAATCTTCGATAAGGCGGCGAGGTCGGCCGCGATCTGCTCGCGATCGATCCGGGTGTCGATCTCGAGTGGTGTCTGGCCGGGGCGGTGGTAGGGCGCGTACGAGACGCACTTGAGCTTTTCGCCTTCGGCGAGGTGCAGGTCGTGCATCTGGACCGGGCGCGTATGCGACCACAGGAGTGCAGACAGCAACAGGAGCACGCCGAGGCTGGCGACCAGCAGTGCGAGCCAGAGGGCCTTGCGATCGGTGCGTGGGGAAATGATCACCTTGGTGGTTTCCGTCTGGGGCGGGGAAAACTTTCAGTGGGCAGGCGGATCGTCTGACCGTTTGGCTGGCGCAGTGAGCGCCGTCCGCGCGTAAAAAAGCCACGCCCTGAGGCGTGGCTCGTTGCCGGGGCGGCCGGATTCTACCAGCGCCCCGATGCCGCGGCAGGCTTACTCCGCGTAGTCACTCATCGGCACGCAGGCGCAGAACAGGTTGCGATCGCCATAGACATCGTCGATGCGATTGACGCTCGGCCAGAACTTGTTCTCGGCCACCCAGGGCAGCGGGAACGCCGCCTGCTCGCGCGAGTAGGCGCGGTTCCAGTCGCCGAGGAAGTCGCTCTGCGTGTGCGGGGCGTGCTTGAGCGGGTTGTCCTCAGCGGGCCAGGTGCCGGTCTCGACCAGGCGGATCTCCTCGCGGATGGCGATCATCGCTGCCACGAAGCGCTCGAGCTCGCCGAGGTCTTCCGACTCGGTCGGCTCGACCATGATCGTGCCCGCAACCGGGAAGGACATGGTCGGTGCATGGAAGCCGTAGTCCATCAGGCGTTTGGCAATGTCGACCTCGGAGATCCCGGTTGCCGCCTTGATCGGACGGATGTCGAGGATACACTCGTGCGCGACCCGGCCCCTGCTGCCGGTGTAGAGCACCGGGTAGTGGTCCTTGAGGCGCTCGGCGAGGTAGTTGGCGTTGAGGATCGCCATCTCGGTCGCCTGCTTGAGGCCGTCACCGCCCATCATCGTGATGTACATCCACGAGATCGGCAGGATGCTCGCCGAGCCGAAGGGCGCTGCTGAAACCGCGCCCTGGCCGAGGTTGGGCCGGCTGGCGTCGCCGGTGGGCTGGATCACATGGTCGGCCATGAAGGGCGCGAGGTGCGCCGCGAGGCCGATCGGCCCCATGCCCGGACCGCCGCCGCCGTGCGGGATGCAGAAGGTCTTGTGCAGGTTCATGTGCGACACGTCGGCACCGATGGTCGCCGGCGAGGTGAGGCCGACCTGGGCGTTGAGGTTGGCGCCGTCCATGTACACCTGGCCGCCGTGCTGATGGACGATTTCGCAGATCTCGCGGATCGACTCCTCGAACACGCCGTGGGTGGACGGGTAGGTGATCATCAGTGCGGCCAGGTCGGCAGCGTGCTTCTCGGCCTTGGCCTTGAGGTCGGCGACGTCGACGTTGCCGTTGTCGTCGCAATCGACCACCACCACCTGCATGCCGCACATTTGCGCGGTCGCCGGGTTGGTGCCGTGGGCGGACTTCGGAATCAGGCAGATCTTGCGGTTGGCCTCGCCACGGCTGGCGTGGTAGCGCGCGATCGCTACCAGACCGGCGTACTCGCCCTGCGCGCCCGAGTTCGGCTGCATGCTGATCGCCGGGAAGCCGGTGACCGCGCGCAGGTAGTCGGCCAGGCCCTCGATCATCTCGAGGTAGCCGGCAGCCTGCTCGCGCGGCGCGAACGGGTGCAGGTTCGCGAACTCGGGCCACGTGATCGGGATCATCTCGCTGGTCGCGTTGAGCTTCATCGTGCACGAGCCGAGCGAGATCATCGAGTGGTCGAGCGCGAGGTCGCGGTTCTGCAGCTTCTTGAGGTAGCGCAGCATCTCGTGCTCGGTGTGGTGCGTGTTGAACACCGGGTGGGCGAGCACGGCGTCGGTGCGCAGCAGCTCGGCGGGCAGGGCGCCGCTGGCAGCCGCGACGCGGGCGTCGAGTGCGCTCACGTCGGTGGAGGCGCCGAAGCAGCCGAGCACTGCTGCGATGTCTTCGCGGGTGGTCGTCTCATCGACCGAGACGCCCAGCGTCGTGCCGGAGACGCTGCGCAGGTTGTAGCCGGCTTCTTCCGCGGCGCGCAAGATGGCAGGCGCGCGCCCGCCGACGTCGACCTCGACGGTGTCGAAGAAGGGGCGGTCGTGCAGGCCAAAGCCGGCCTCGCGCAGGCCGGTGGCGAGCACCGCGGCGAGGCGGTGGATGCGCGCGGCGATGGTGCGCAGGCCCTGCGGGCCGTGATAGACAGCGTAGAAGCCGGAGAGGTTTGCAAGCAGCACCTGCGAGGTGCAGATGTTGGAGTTCGCCTTCTCGCGGCGGATGTGCTGCTCGCGCGTCTGCAGCGTCATCCGCAGGGCGGTCTTGCCGCGCGCGTCCTTGGAAACGCCGATGATGCGGCCCGGCATCGAGCGCACGTAGCTCTCACGGGTCGCGAAGAAGGCCGCGTGCGGGCCGCCGAAGCCCATCGGTACGCCGAAGCGCTGCGCGGAGCCGAGGGCGATGTCCGCGCCCATGGCGCCGGGACTCTTGAGCAGCACCAATGCCATGAGGTCGCTGGCGACGGCGACCACGCTACCTTTGGCCTTGAGCTCGGCGATCGGTGTGGTCAGGTCCATGACCTCGCCGCGTGCGTTCGGGTACTGCAGGAGCGCTCCGAAGCAGTCGTGGCTGCCGGCCTCGGCAGCCTTGCCATAGACGAGCTCATAGCCGAAGTAGTGGGCGCGCGTGCGCACCACGTCGATGGTCTGCGCGAAGCAGGCCTCGTCAACGAAGAACACGTTCGACTTCGACTTGGACACCCGGCGCGCCATCGTCATCGCCTCGGCGGCAGCGGTGGCTTCATCGAGCAGCGAGGCGTTGGCGAGTTCAAGGCCGGTGAGGTCGATCACCATCTGCTGGTAGTTCAGCAGGGCCTCCAGGCGGCCCTGGGAAATCTCTGCCTGGTAGGGCGTGTAGGCGGTGTACCAGCCCGGGTTCTCAAGCACGTTGCGCAGCACGACGGCGGGGATGTGGGTCCCGTAGTAGCCCTGGCCGATGAGGGACCTCTTCACCACGTTGCGGCCGGCGATCGCCTTCAGGCGGGCGAGCGCCTCGTGCTCGGGCATCGCGTCTGCGAGCGGCAGCGGCGCCGCGAGGCGGATGCCGGCGGGCACGGTCTGCTCGATGAGGGCGTTGACGTCGGCGACGCCAAGAGTCGCGCACATGCGCGCGATCTCGCTGGCGTCCGGGCCGAGATGGCGGTGGACGAAGGCGTCGCGCTGCTCGAGTCGAGTGAGCGGGGCGGAAAGCAGGTTTGCGGTCATGGTCAAGCCTGGGCGATTTCCGATTCGTAGGCCGCGGCATCCATCAACGCGGCAACGTCGGCAGCGTTGGCGGGCTTGAGCTTGAACAGCCAGTTGGCGTAAGCGTCGGCGTTGATGCTCTCGGGAGCGTCGATCGCGTCCTGGTTGTTGGCGATCACCTCACCGGCGACCGGCGCGTAGATGTCCGAGGCGGCCTTGACCGACTCGATCACTGCGCAGGCTTCGCCCGCGGACAGCGCGCGGCCGGCTTCAGGAAGTTCGAGGAACACGATGTCGCCGAGGGCTTCCTGGGCGTGGTCGGTGACGCCGATGGTCAGGGTGCCGTCGTCCTCGACGCGGATCCATTCGTGGGACTTGGTGTACTTCAGGTTGCTGGGAACGTTGCTCATGGTGTGCTCCGGTATGAGTATGCGAGGGTGAATTGTCAGAAGTTGAAACGCCAGCTGGCGTGCGCGCCGTCGATGTTGACTGGAGGCACGATAAAGGGTGGCGCAATGGCCATCCTTGGATTCAGGGGCAGTCGAGAGCCTTGCCTTTGCGCACGAAGGGGAGCCTAACGGTGCGGGCTTGCAGGCGCTTTCCGCGGATGTCGACCTCGACGCTCTCGCCCGGCTGAGTAGCGAGCGGGACGCGCGCGAAGGCGATCGACTTCTCGAGCGAGGGAGAGAAGCCTCCGCTCGTCGTCTCGCCTTCTCCGGCGGCAGTGAAGACCTTCATGTGCGAGCGCAGCATGCCCTTGTCTCCGAGTATTAGCCCGAGCAGGCGCTGGCTGGGCGGGTTGGTCTGCAGCGCTTCGCGGCCAACGAAGTCTCGAGTCTCATCCTTCATGTCTACGGTCCACGACAACCCGGCGTCCAGCGGTGAGGTGTTCTCGTCCATGTCCTGGCCGTAGAGGTTCATGCCGGCTTCCAGGCGCAGGGTATCGCGCGCGCCGAGGCCGCAGGGGCGCACGCCGGCCGTTACCAGCGCGTTCCACATTGCTTCGGCCCGGACCGCGGGGACGGCGATTTCGAGACCATCTTCGCCGGTATAGCCGGTACGGGCGATCAGCAGATCACCCACTCGCGCACTGCCGAAAGGAGATGGGATGCCGTTCGCGGTGGCGAGTTCGGGCAGTGCGGTAGTGGCGCGCTCGATGGCGCGTGGTCCCTGGACCGCGATCATCGCCAAGTCGCGGCGTCCCTGCAGGGTCACGTTCGCGCCGACGGCGGCAATGCGCTGGCGCATCCAGGCGACGTCCTTGTCTGCAGTGCCGGCATTGACGACGATGCGATAGTCGGCATCGTTGAAACGGTAAACGATCAGATCGTCGATGACGCCGCCGCGCTCGTTGAGCATGCACGAGTAGAGCGCCTTGCCGCGGTCCTTGAGTTTGGCGACATCATTGGCGAGCAGACCACGCAGCCAGATGGTGGCGTCGGGGCCCGCGAGGTCGAGCGCGAGCATGTGGGAGACGTCGAACATCCCCGCGTCGCGGCGCACCGCCTGGTGCTCCTCAATCTGCGAACCGTAGCTGACCGGCATTTCCCAGCCGGCGAAATCGACCATACGCGCCCCAGCGCCAAGGTGAGCGGCGTGGAGAGGGGTCTGCTTGGCAGCGAGGTTCATCGCGAAGGCGCTCCAGCTGATTGGACAAGAAAAGGAATGGTCACGGCCCTGAGCCGTGATCGCCCCATCTGTCCTTTTACCTGAGAGATTTTCCGCGAACTCCTCGACTCACCTATATATATAGGTGGCTGGGATGACCACGGCGTGCCCCTTCGGTGGATACCAGAGCGCACTGCGCCCGTATCGCTCTCCAGACTTTTGCTTCGCACACGGTCCTTTTGCCTGAGCGGTTCCGGGGGTTGCGCCTTCGGCGACTCCATATAGAAGTCCTCTCCCGCGTGTCGCGCCGACGATAGCACCAGCGTTGTCCTGATCGCAACCGGGATGGCCGTGTGCCCTTGGTCGACCGTTAACTGGGCGAATGCGAGTATAAGAATCTTTGTTGTTTTTTCTGTTGACGGTTTTTTGGGGTTGTCTATAATGCGCACCTC
>CZCA01000690.1_pt1 | contig 14123 bp, 23 predicted proteins | sample 591981 | NCBI WGS metagenome assembly CZCA01 (sample SAMEA3556810, study PRJEB10932) | anaerobic digester metagenome
CCTGTGTGCCGCAGCCCCAGCGGGTGATTCGGTCGGCTGAATATCATTGCTAATCAGGATGAAGTAAGGAATTTCACTCTAGCCACTTCGCGGCGGGAAAGCTGTTAACGGCGGTTGATTCCCGCGCAAATCCGGCGTCAACGCGCACCCGAAGACCGCGTCGGTGCGCTGCGCGCAGTCAGGAGGGCGGGGAATCGGGGTCGGGAAATCGGGGTCTGTCCCGTATTCCCCCCGGGCATCCGGGGCTGGTGCCGTTTGCCGAGCGGGTGCTGGAGCGGGCGAGCTTCGTGGCGACGCGTCCGCCGGCGGGGTGAGCCCTCGGAAAGGCTTCAGGCCTGCAGCCGAGGACAAATCCGCCGCGATGATTCGCCTCGAGCCCAAGCGACGGTTGCGAACCGCGTGAGCAAAGACAAGACCTCAGCCCAGTTCTCCAGCCGCACACGCTTGCGCCCGACCTGGCGTGACACCCTGGCCCGCCCCGACTACACTGCAGTTAGTCAGATAGTCATCAAGGCGCCATCATGCGTACGCTCACCCTTGCCGAAACCAAATCGCACCTGTCCGCCGTCGTCGATCAGGTCATCGCCGGCGAAGAGATCGTGATCACCCGCCGCGGTCAGCCGGTCGCCCGCATCGTCCCCGAGCGCCCACGACCGGCCGCCGACGTCGCCGCGCTCGCTGCCGAGCTGCGCGACTTCGTGCTCGCTCAGCCCGCGCAAGCCCGCACGGCAGCCGAGGTCGTACGCGAAGCGCGCGACGAGGCGCGCTACTGATGGCGCTGTATGCGGACACCTGCATCCTGTTACCCCTGTTCTTTCGCGACGCGAACACCGAAGCAGCGCTGGCATGGCTGGAGGAGACGGGCAGCGAGACGATCCTGATCAGTCCGTGGACGCGCACCGAGTTCGCCAGCGCCGCCGGAATCATGGCGCGCAGGGGCGAGATCTCTGCGGATCTCCATCGCGAGGGACTCGAGCGCTTCGACCGGCTCGTCAGCGCACGTATCGCCGTCGAACCGATCGAAAGCGCCGATTTTGAACGTGCAAGAAACTGGATTGCCGACTACCGCAGCGGACTCCGTGCCGGCGATGCGCTGCATCTGGCCGTCTGTGCGCGGCTGAATGCGAGGCTGTGCACTGCGGACACGGCCCTGGCACGGGCGGCGTCCCAGGCTGGGGTGGCGGTGCAGCGGGTGGCATGAAGAAAACGAAAGTTCGGACGACGGCGTGACGCACACCCTTCGCCGTGCTTTAATGAATACAAGTATTCGCGAGGAGCAGTCATGCCCACATCCATCCGGCTCGAACCCGAGATCGAGCGCCGACTCGACTTTCTTGCCGCCAGCACCGGGCGCAGCAAGGCGTACTACCTCCGCCGCATCATCGAGCGTGGCATCGAGGACATGGAGGATTACTACCTCGCCGCCGATGTGCTGGAGCGTGTGCGCAAGGGCGAAGAGCGCGTTCATCCTGCTGCCGACGTGAGGGCGGACCTTGGGCTGGACGGTTGATTACTCGGCCACGGCACTCAAGCAGTTGCGCGCACTCGACAAGCCGCTGGCGCGCCGAATCCTCGACTACCTTGACGCGCGCGTGATCGGCAGCGCGGACCCGCGCAGCGCAGGCAAGCCCCTCAGCGGACCCCTGGGCGGACTATGGCGATACCGGGTCGGCGATTACCGCGTCATCTGCAGCATCGAGGATGGTGTGATGCGCGTGCTGGTCTTGCAGATTGGCAACCGCCGCGAGGTGTATCGCTGAGCCGGCGAGGTTGAGCCGCTGAGCACAGGAAGAGCCTGAGCCCCGTCCCCGATCACCAACTTACTTCAGTAATGATCCCGGCACTGCGCAATCAGCAGCACCTCACCCTCGACCGCATACACCAGCCGGTGCCGATCGTCGATGCGGCGCGACCAGAAACCCGATAGCTGGTGCTTGAGCGGCTCGGGCTTGCCGATGCCGGTGAAGGGATGGCGGCGGATGTCCTCGATCAGCGTGTTGATGCGCTTGAGCTGCTTGCGGTCGGTCTCGTGCCAGTAGAGGTAGTCCTCCCAGGCATGGTCCGAGAACCTAGGCTGCATCGTCCGTCTCGATCAAGGCACGCGCCTCGCCGCCGCCTGCGCGCAGTTGCTCCACCGCATCCATCAGGCGCTTCGCGCCCTTCGGCGAGCGCAGCAGATAGGCCGTCTCTTCGAGCGCGTTGTAGTCGTCCAGCGACATGATCACCACCGGCTTGCCGCGCTGCGTTGTCACCAGTACCGGGGCGCGGTCCTCATTGACGCTGCGCATCACCTGCGCCAGGTGCGTGCGGGTGTAGCTATAGGTCAGGGCTTCCATCGCGGACTCCAAATGCAAACTTTGTACAAAGTTTAGCACAACCTTGATCCCTCGCACCGACGGCTTGGCGCAGGCGTGGGCAAACGAAAGACCTGACCCCGGAATCTCCCTGACCCCGGAATCTCCCCGAGACTTCCCCCTCCCCCCATTCACTCCGCCAGCAACGCTTTGAGGTCCTTGAGCATCAGGAACAGGTGGTAGGGGTCGGTGGGGCTTGGCTCGAACTCCCAGGACGTGTACCACTGCCGCGCGGCCTCATCTTTGGCGTGAACCAGCACGCAACGAATGCCCGCGATTTCGGCAGCCTGAGCAGTGCGCAGCAGCGCATCCTTGAGCAGCGCCTTGCCCAGGCCAATCCCGTGGTGATCACGATCCACTGCGAGTCGCGCCAGAATCATCACCGGAACCGGATGCCGGGCCTGCCCCTTCATGACGCGTGCTGGGGCCTCCCCCGCGTCGACGCTGCCGACTGCGAGACTGTAGAAGCCCACCACCTTACTGCTCAGACAACAAACATAAGTCTGCGCACTGTTCGCCTTCTGGCTGACGAGTGCATAGCGCTGCAGGAACTGGTTGAGCGCCGGCTGCCCGCAGTCGAACGCTTCTGTCGAATCCGCTGGCGACAGTTTGCGGACCGGCTCATACGCTGCACTCAATCCAGAACCCCAGGTTCGCCCAGCAGTTTCTTCAGGCGCGGCTTGGCTTGCACGGGCCGGTCCAGCGCTTGCTGAAAGGCCTGCCACCGCTCATCGTCCAGCGCGAAGCGACGACGATCCGCCAACGCCTGGTCGGCCGCAATCACGCCAGCCTCCAGCAGAAACTCGCTGACGTTCTTGTGACAGGAACGTGCGGCTTCCTGCAAGAGTTGTTTGACGGCGCTGCTCGCGCGGACATCAATCCGTTCGGTTTTGGAGAGGCTTGAGGTGCTCACGGCAAGCTCCATGTTCTGAAACTGATCCCCATCATAGCGTCCGGATGATGTCCTGACAAGCTAAGCGCCCGCCTCCCGTACCGCATGGGCTGCACCCGGCGCCAGCAGCCACCTTGTCACATGTTGACAGCCCGCTCCGGGCGGCTTGTCACTTTTGGCCCCGGAGTCGTGTCAAGTCAGCGGAACTGCGTCACGGAAAAGCGGGGTTTCGGGGCTGGCACGGGGATTGCTGATGGGTAGGCAAGCGGACTTTCCGTGGTTTCCCATCAAGGAGAACTGAAATGAAAAAGATGCAACAAGGTTTCACGCTGATCGAACTGATGATCGTGGTGGCGATTATTGGTATTTTGGCGGCGGTGGCGCTACCGGCGTATCAGGATTACACGCAGCGCGCCCGCGCATCTGAAATGATGCTCGCTGCAAGCACAGCGCGTACGTGCGTTAGCGAGCGTGCTCAAGTGGGTGGCGACCCGGACGCTTGTGACGCAGATTTCATCTCGACCAAGTATGCCGGTGCTCTCGCAGTAAGTGATGCCGGCGTGATCGTAGTGACCGGCGATGATGACCTTACTGGTTTGACCATGACATTGACGCCGCAGAACGGGGCTGCCGCAGCGGCTGCAGCCGACTTCACCGGTGGATTCACAATCACTGAATGGATTTGTACCGGCGCAGCCGCTGCTCCCGCCAAGGCTAGCTGGCTGCCAGCAACCTGCAATTAAGTAGGGTAGAAAAGGGAAATAGGGGACAAACCCCAATTTCTAGAAATAGGGGACAGACCCCAATTTCCCACCTGACCTAGCCTCCCCCAAAAGCCCGCCGTGGTCACACTCGGCGGGCTTTTCCTTGCTACGCTTTCTTTACTCCGGCTCGAACAGTAGGGAAATAGGGGACAGACCCCAATTTCCCACCTGACCTAGCCTCCCCCAAAAGCCCGCCGTGGTCACACTCGGCGGGCTTTTCCTTGCTACGCTTTCTTTACTCCGGCTCGAACAAGTCCCTGCTCGCCGGCGCTTCAGGATGTTTCGGCGGACGCCCCGCTTTGCCCGGTGTAACGCGGCGGCTCAGCGCGCTCGCAAGCTGGGCGGCGAAGCGATCGTTGCCGAGCGCGTAGTTGCCGTTGGTCGCCGTGCGGATCTGGTCCACTTCGCCCGGCTCCAGGGCGTTCTGAAAGAACCCGCGGTAACGCTCGGCACGAATCCGCGGTGCGCGGATCGGCATCGAGGGCGGTGAAGACGGCATGCGGCGTGATCAGTTCGTCCGCTTCCCCCTGCGCGTTGTAGCGGTAGCTCGACCAGCCGTAGGCACCCGGGTGCTCCACCATGCCAGCCCGCACCGGGTTGAGCTCAATATGACCCATGCAGTTCGGGCGACATGGATGTTCGCGCCATTTTTGCCTAAACTATCAGCCAAATGGCTTTATACACCCAGGAGGACACCATGACGACTGCCAGCCTGCACCCCTCGTTTGTTTCGGCGGTGAACCTGCTCGGTGGCGAGGCGGTTCTGCATGCACGACCCCGGGTGGTCATGGACTGGATTCCACTGGTCCGTCAGGGCCTGCCATCGGCGTCAGTGGATGCCCTGGTGCGCATCACGCGCATCACGCAGAGCGAACTCGCACACGCCTTGGCCATTCCCGAGCGGACGCTGGCCAGGCGCAAGCGGGAGGGCGCGCTGTCGCCGGAAGAGTCGGCCAAATTCGTGCGCTTTGCGCGCGTGGTCGAGCGCGCTGAAACCGTCTTTGAAGACACCGACAGCGCCCTGAACTGGATGCAAAGCCCGAATGCGTCACTTGGTGCTGTGACCCCGCTGTCGCTGCTGGACACGGATATCGGTGCCGATAGCGTGCTCGACACCTTGGGTCGGATCGAGCACGGGGTGTTTGCCTGATGCGAACCGTCTGGCGCATCACGACTGCCCGTTTTGCCCAGACGGCCTTCAGCGGCGAAGGCGCGCGGCTTTACGGCGGACGCTGGAATCCAAAGGGCTGGGAACTGGTCTATACCGCCGAATCCCAATCCCTGGCTTTGCTGGAGTTAATGGTGCAGGACGATCCCTTGCGGGCTCACTACGTTCTGATTCCTGCACAGCTGCCTGACGATCTGCCCGAGACGCGCATTGATGCCAGACAACTGCCCGACGATTGGCGCACCCTCGGTGCGAGAGATGTCCTCCAGTCCATGGGGCAAGCGTGGCTCGAGGGTGCTCGAACGGCGGTACTGAGCGTCCCCAGCGCTGTGGTGCCGGCAGAGCGCAACGTCCTCATCAATCCACGCCATCCGGATTTCGTCCGTATCGTGCTCGGCCAACCCCAGTCTTTGCAGACCGACACCCGACTGCTGCGCAATCTCGGCAAGCCCAGATGACAGCCGGCCACCCCAGTCATCACAAACCCACCGCGGCACGGGGAAACAGGGGACCGAAATGACTTCGCTCGTCGGCTCACCCCCTTGCACACGGCATGCCATCGACTAGAGTGAAATCACCGGCGCGCCGGTCTCGCACAACAACAACGGAGACAACCATGGCAGAGCTCGACAAGGAGGCCGCGGTCGGCGTCCTCAACCGCATCCTCGAGGCCGAACTGGCGGGCGTGGTGCGCTACACGCACTACGCCTTCCTGGTCTTCGGCTTCGGCCGCATCCCCATCGTGTCCTGGCTCAACGCCCAGGCCGACGAGTCGCTGCTGCACGCGCGCCAGGCCGGCGAGTGGATCACCACGCTCGGCGCCTATCCCTCGCTTGCCATCGGCGCGCTGCTCGACTCGCATCAGCACGACGTCGGCGCGATCCTGCGCGAGTCGCTGGACACCGAGATCCAGGCGCTGGGCCTTTACCGCGAGCTGCTGGGGCTGGTGGAGGGGCGCTCGGTGGCGCTCGAGGAGTACGCACGCCAGATGATCCACGCCGAGGAGCTGCACCTCGCCGACGTCGACAAGATGCTGCGCAAGCCGGGCGAGCTGCGCGCCTTTTCGCCGCACGCGATCTAGGCGGCACGACCGTCGTTGCCCCCGTGGCCGCGCGGCCAGGCTGCGCGGCACACATCCTTCCCCCCGACGGAGACTGGACCATGACCGAGAAGCTCGAGCCCCACATCGCCCAGAAGGCGCCCTATGCCGTCGCGGTCGAGGCCGGCAAGAAGTACTTCTGGTGTGCCTGCGGGCACAGCAAGAATCAGCCCTTCTGCGACGGTTCGCACAAGGGCACCGGCTTCGCGCCCACCGCCTTCACCGCCGAGAAGACCGACACGGTGTATCTGTGCGGCTGCAAGCACACGGCCAATGCGCCGTATTGCGACGGCACGCACAAGTCGCTGTAGGCGTGGGGTGCGGGGGCCCAGCCGTGCCCCCTCAGGCACCTTTTTGCACGAACGGGCGTCTATCGCAGGTGACCGCGCTGGAGCCCGTGCATGAGACTGCTGCTTGCCTGCCTGACCCTGCTTCTCCCGCTGAGCGCAAGCGCCCAGGCCCGTGACGACGAAGCGGCGCTGTGGGCCGCGCTGCGCGACGGCGGGCATGTGGCGCTGATCCGCCATGCGCTCGCCCCCGGCACCGGCGACCCGCCCGGTTTCCGGGTGGAGGATTGCACGACGCAGCGCAATCTTTCGCCAGCGGGCCGGGCGCAGGCGCGGGCGATCGGTGCGCGCTTTCGCGCCCGGGGCATCGATACGGCGCAGGTGTATTCCAGCCAGTGGTGCCGCTGCCTCGACACGGCGCGCGAGATGGCGCTGGGGGAAGTCACGGCCTTTGCCGGGCTCAACTCCTTCTTCGCCGGCCAGGGCGACGAAGCGGCGCAAACCCGTGCCGCGCGGAAACTGATCGCGGATCGCATCGGCGACGGGGGTCCGCTGGTGCTGGTGACGCATCAGGTGAACATCACCGCGCTGTCGGGCATCTTTCCCGCCTCGGGCGAGATCATCGTGATGCGGCTGGACGGCGAGGCCTTGAGCCTGGCCGGCCGCATCCGAACCGATTGAGGTGGGCGGGGCGGACAATCGCGCGGCCTGAACACGCACGGCTTGATCCGGCACAGGGCGTTCGCGCCTCGGGTCTGGGACAATGGCGGCCGTTCCACGACGGATCCCCGATCATGCCCGCGCCTTCGCCTGAACCCGCTCCCGCACCTTCACCCGCGCCCGCGGCCGACCCGCCGCGCGCCCTGCTCGTCCTCACCAACCTGCCCGACGCCGCGCACGCGCAGGCGCTCGCGGCGGCCCTGGTCGAGGCGCGGCTGGCGGCCTGCGTGAACATCCTCGCGCCCTGCACCTCGGTGTATCGCTGGAACGGCGCGACCGAAACCGCGACCGAGGTGCCGCTGCTGATCAAGACCACGCCGGCGCGCTACGCCGCGCTCGAGGCCGCGATCCGCGCGCGCCATCCCTATGAACTTCCCGAGATCGTCTCAGTCCCTGTGACGCAGGGCCTGCCGGCGTATCTCGACTGGGTCGCTGCCGAAACCGCGGCTGCGGTGTGAGCGCCGCGCGCAAACCTTCATGAAGATCACGATGCATCGTCTGCTCCTGCTGCTCGCGCTGGTCGCGAGCGTCCTCGCCCCCACGCTGTCCCGCGCCAACCCGATCGAGCCCGAGAAGGCCTTCGCGATGCGCGCCCAGGCGCTCGACGCGCAGACCGTGGAGGTGGTGTTCGAGGTCGCCAAGGACTACTACCTCTACGGCGACAAGTTCCGCTTCGAGGCCGAACCGGCCGAGGTCACCTTCGGCACGCCGGAGAAGCCGATCGGCAAGAAGCACAAGGACGATTTCTTCGGCGAGGTCGAGACCCACCGCGGCGAGCTGCGCATCCTGGTGCCGGTGCAGGCGCCCGCGGGCGTTACGCGCTTCGAGCTGTTCGCCACCGTACAGGGCTGCTGGGACGGCGGCATCTGCTATCCGCCGACCACCCAGCAGGCCTCGATCGACCTCAGCGCGCCGCCGAAGAAGGCCAGCGGCGGCTTCCTAGCCAGCGTGCTCGGCGGCAGCTCGGGCACGGGCGCGCCGTCGTCGGCGCCTGCAGCGGCCAGCATCGCCGCCCCCGCCGCCAGTGACGTCTCCAGCGACGAAACCGGCGACATCGCCCGCCTGCTCGCCGGCGCCAGCGTGTCGATCATCCTGCTCAGCTTCTTCGGCTTCGGCCTGCTGCTCGCGTTCACGCCGTGCACCTTCCCGATGATCCCGATCCTGTCGGGCATCATCGTCGGCCAGGGCAACAAGGTCTCGCACATGCGCGCCTTCACGCTGTCGCTGGCCTATGTGCTGGGCATGGCGGTGACGTACGCGCTGGCCGGGGTCGCGGCCGGGCTGTCGGGCACCATGCTCAGCGCCGCGCTGCAGAACGCCTGGGTGCTGTCGATCTTCGCCCTCGTCTTCGTGCTGCTATCGCTGTCGATGTTCGGCTTCTACGAGCTGCAGCTGCCCACCGCGCTGCAGAGCAAGCTGGCGGACACCGCAAGCCACGGCAAGGGCGGCAGCCTCGGCGGCGTGGTCGTCATGGGGGTGCTGTCGGCGCTGATCGTCGGCCCCTGCGTGGCGGCGCCGCTCGCCGGCGCCCTGCTCTACATCGCCCAGACCGGCGACGCGGCGCTCGGCGGCTGGGCGCTGTTCGCGATGGGGCTGGGCATGGGCGCGCCCTTGCTGGCGGTGGGCGTGGCCTCGCGCAGCCTGCTGCCCAAGGCCGGGCCGTGGATGGAAGGGGTCAAGAAGGCCTTCGGCGTGATGCTGCTGGCGGTGGCGCTGTGGATGATCACCCCGGTGATCCCGGCGCTGGCGGTGATGCTGGGCTGGGCCGCGCTGCTGCTGTTCTCGGGCATCTTCCTGCACGCGATCGACCCCCTGCCGCCGCAGGCCAGGGGCTGGCAGCGCTTCTGGAAAGGCGTGGGCGTGGTGCTGCTGCTGTCCGGCGCGGCGATCCTGATCGGTGCGCTCGCCGGCTCGCGCGACCCGCTGCAGCCGCTGTCGGTGCTGCGCGCGCAGGCGTCGGCGACCGTGAATGTGCCGCAGTTCGAAAAGGTGGGTTCCATCGCCGAGCTCGACGCGCGGCTGGCCGCCACCGACCGCCCGGTGATGCTCGACTTCTATGCCGACTGGTGCGTGTCGTGCAAGGAGATGGAGCGCTTCACCTTCAGCGACGCGCGCGTGGCCGAGCGCATGGGGCAGATGCTGCTGCTCAAGGCCGACGTCACCGCCAACAACGAGGAGCACAAGGCGCTGCTCAAGCGCTTCGGCCTGTTCGGCCCGCCGGGGATCATCTTCTTCGACGCCGCGGGCAAGGAACGCGAGGGCCTGCGCGTGGTGGGCTTCATGAAGGCCGAGCCGTTCGCGACCGTGCTGGATCGGGCGCTGTGATCAGGGAGCCCCGGTTGTAACGTGTAAGCACACACATTACAATCCGACCATGATCATCAGCTTTCGACACGCGGGCCTGCAAGCCTTCTTCGAAACAGGCTCCAAGGCAGGGATTCGACCTGACCACGCGCCCCGCCTCCGCCGGATTCTCGGCGTGCTCGACGGCGCGAACTCGATCGAGCAGATCCGCATCCCGGGCTACGACCTGCACAAGCTCAGCGGCACTCTGGCGGACTTCTGGTCGGTCAAGGTCAATGGCAATTGGCGCGTGATCTTCCGCTTCGACGGCGGCGAGGTCGAACTCGTCGATTATCTCGACTATCACTGAGGCAAAGCCCATGAACATGCACAACCCACCTCACCCCGGAGAAATCCTCAAGGAGGACGTACTGCCCGAGCTCGGTCTCACGGTGGGCGAGCTCGCCGGGCATCTCGGTATTTCCCGCCCGCATTTGTCGAAGATTCTCAACGGCCATGCGGGCATCACCGCGGAGATGGACCTCAAGCTCTCCGAAGCGCTGTCGCAGCCGCCCGGGCTTTGGCTCAGGATGCAGGCCAGCCATGACCTGTGGCAGGCCGCTCAGCGCCCGCGGGACGCCGTCAAGCCGCTGCGCCTCGCGGCCTGATCCCGGCCAAGCCTGGCATTTTCCCCTACAATCGCTCCTTTCCCCTTTCGGTTCAAACCCTTCATGTTCTCCGGCATCGTCGCGGCCGTCGGCCGCATCGAACACATCGAGCCGCTCGCGGACGGCATCCGTCTCACCGTCGATACCAACGGGCTGGACCTGTCCGACGTCATCGTCGGCGACAGCATCGCCCACAGCGGCGTGTGCCTGACCGTGATCGAGATGAACGGCGCGATGTGCAAGTACGACGTCTCGCGCGAGACGCTGAACTGCACTGTCGGCCTGGACGCGGTCGGCAACGCGGTGAACCTGGAGAAGGCGCTGCGCCTCGCCGACCGCCTCGGCGGCCATCTGGTCACCGGCCATGTCGACGGCGTGGGCGAGGTGGTGAAGTTCGCGCCGGTGGGCGAGAGCCACGAGCTGGTGATCCGCGCCCCGGCGGCGATCGCCGGCTACATCGCCAGGAAGGGCTCGATCACCGTCAATGGCGTGAGCCTCACCGTGAACCGCGTCGAGGGCCGCGACTTCTGGATCAACCTGATCCCGCACACGGTGGCGATGACCAACCTCAAGCACCTGGCCGCCGGCAGCAAGGTCAATCTGGAGATCGACCTCATCGCGCGCTACGTCGAACGCATGCTCGAATGGAAGAAGGAAGAAGCCGCGCAGGCCTGAACGCCGACACGGACCGGAGCGCACCACCGCGGCGGTCATCGGCGCCAGATGCGAAGCCCTCGCAAGTCACGCCCCGCGCGCCGCAACACACGTAACCAAGGACACAGCATGAGCGCACTCGCGCCGATTACCGAGATCATCGCCGACATCAAGGCCGGCAGGATGGTCATCCTGGTGGACGAGGAAGACCGCGAGAACGAGGGCGACCTCGTGATGGCGGCCGAATTCGTCACGCCGGAAGCCATCAACTTCATGGCCAAGCACGGCCGCGGCCTGATCTGCCTGACGCTCACCGACGAGCGCTGCCGCCAGCTCGGCCTGCAGCAGATGGTGCGCGACAACCGCACGCCGCACGGCACCGCATTCACGGTGTCGATCGAGGCCGCCACCGGCGTCACCACCGGCATTTCGGCCCACGACCGCGCCCGCACGGTGCAGGTCGCCGTGGGTCGCCACGCCAAACCCGAGGACATCGTCACCCCCGGCCACATCTTCCCGCTCACCGCGCAGAAGGGCGGCGTGCTGATCCGCGCCGGCCACACCGAAGCCGGCTGCGACCTCGCCCAGCTCGCCGGGCTGGAGCCTGCGTCGGTGATCTGCGAGATCCTCAAGGACGACGGCACCATGGCGCGCCTGCCCGACCTCATCGAGTTCGGCAAGGAACACGGTCTCAAGATCGGCGCCATCCGCGACCTGATCGAATACCGCGCCGCCACCGAACACCTGATCGAGAAGGTGAGCGAAAAGGACGTCGACACCGCCCACGGCCGCTTCACGCTGTCGGCCTTCGAGGACAAGACCTCGGGCGACGTGCACTTCGCGCTGTCGCGCGGCGACATCGCGCCCGAGCGCGAGACCCTGGTGCGGGTGCACGAGCCGATCTCGGTGGTCGACTTCCTCGACCCGGCGAGCGGCCGCCACAGCTTCCCGGTGAATGACTCGCTCGCGACCCTCGCCGCAGCCGAGGCCGGCGTGATCGTGCTGCTCTACCGCCCGATGTCGGGCCGCGAGCTGCTCGCCAGCCTCAACGGCACGCAGGACCGTCCGGTGAAATGGGACGCGCGCCTGTTCGGCGTCGGCGCCCAGATCCTGCGCACGCTGAACGTCGGCAAGATGCGCCTGCTCGCCAGCCCGCGCAAGATCCCGAGCATGACCGGCTTCGGGCTCGAGATCACTGGCTTCGTCGACAAGAACTGACCGAATCACAGAGAACCGCATGCAACGCAACCAACCCGAAAACGCCCGCCAGGGCGCCCGCTACGACGGCATCGCCGAGATCGACCCCAGCTTCGACGGCGCCGGCGTGCGCGTCGGCATCGTCATGGCGCGCTTCAACCTCGACATCTGCGAAGGCCTGCTGTCGGCGTGCACCGACGAGCTGATCACGCTCGGCGTCGCGCGCGGCGACATCCGCATCGTGACCGTGCCCGGCGCGCTCGAGATCCCGCTCGTGCTGCAGACCATGGCGAAGAGCGGTAACTACGACGCGCTGGTGGCGCTCGGCGCGGTGATCCGCGGCGAGACCTACCACTTCGAGCTGGTCTCCAACGAAATGGGCGCCGGCGTCACCCGCGTCGGCCTCGACACCGGCCTGCCGATCGCCAACGGCGTGCTGACGACCGAGAACGACGACCAGGCGATCGCGCGCATGCGCGAGAAGGGCGCCGACTGCGCCCGCGCCGCGGTCGAAATGGCCAACCTGCTGAAGGCGCTGCGATGAGCGACATGGACAACACCAGCCCGGCGCCCGAGGGCGCCGGCGCCCCCAACCCGACCAGCAAGATGGCGCGTCGCCGCGCGCGCGAACTCGCGCTGCAGGGCGTGTATCAGTGGCTGCTGTCGGGCAACACGATGACCACGGTGCAGCGCCACCTGGAGTCCGAGACCGAGAACCTCGACAAGATCGACCGCGAGCTCTTCGTGAGCCTGCTGCGCGGTGCGATTGGCGGCGCCGACGAGCTGCGCGGCCACTTCGAGCCGCTGCTGTCGCGCCCACTGACCGAGCTGTCGCCGATCGAGCACGCGATCCTGCTGCTCGGCACCTACGAGCTGCGCCAGAACATCGACACGCCCTACCGCGTGGTGATCAACGAGGCCATCGAGCTCGCCAAGGGCTACGGCGGCACCGACGGCCACAAGTTCGTCAATGGCGTGCTCGACAAGCTCGCCGCCCGCATCCGGCCGGAAGAGGTGGAGGCGGCGCGCCAGGCGCGGCGCTAGACCTTGTCCTCCAGGCCTGCCGGCTGCATCTGTCTCCAGGCGCCCCTCACGACCCCCGTCGCGCCTTGGGCAAGCGAGGCGGCTAGGGCCGCCGCGCACGCAACAGAACCCGTCCGCTGCCGAGGAGCCGCAGGCTGCCGTCCGGCTCGATCGCAAAGCGATCGACCTGTCCCGCAGCGGCGATGAAGCGACGCTCGTCCTCCATCGCGCCTGGCTCGCACGCCATCTTCGTTGCGCCCAGCGGGGCTAGCCGCAGCCCCTCGCCCGACAGGGTGTATTGGCCGAAATAACGGTTGCACGCGGCGAGGCCGGACAGCCGCCCATCGGCACCAAAACCGACCGTCATGCGCGCTGGCTCGGCCACGCGCTGACCGTCAAGCTCGACCACCCCCCAGGGCTCGCCCTGCAGCAACTCGGCCGGGTTGCCGCCGCAACCCTTGAGCACCCGGTCCTGCCAACGCACCTCGACGGTGCTGGGGTGCGGCATGCCGCTCATGCTGTCCTCGCAGTAGCGCTGGAACACCAGGGCCGTGAGCGGCCCCCCCGTCGAGACGGCTTCGTAGCTGCGCAGGCCGTCGCCCTGGATCACCAGCGGACTGGGCGCAAACACGTGCACGTCACCGTAATCGAGCAGCAGCGACAGGCCGTCGGCGCGAACATCCAGACGCCAGCCCGGCTCGTTGCCCACCGCGCGAAACAGCGGCTTCGCGCCCACCAGCCGGCATTCGGGCTGGGCGACACCGGCCAGATGCAGCGTCGCCACATCGCCCTTGGTCCACAGCCAGGTCCGCTCGTCATCGACCGACACCAGCTTCACGCCGGACGCGGTACGCACCGGGTGCAGGGTGTAGCTGCGGCCGGCAGCCTGCAGCGTCGCCAGCTCGCCGAAGTGGCGCAGCGTCACCGTCTGCTCGCCGCAGCGGAACTGCAGCGGCGGCTGGGGGTCGAGCGGCAGCACGGCCACGTTGCGGGGCGCCTGTTCGGGCACGCTCC
>CZCA01001789.1_pt2 | contig 14097 bp, 9 predicted proteins | sample 591981 | NCBI WGS metagenome assembly CZCA01 (sample SAMEA3556810, study PRJEB10932) | anaerobic digester metagenome
CCAGGGGTGGGCATAACCGATATCGGTGGGCGCATATGCAACAGATGCGGTTCCCGGGGCCCGTTTCTAGAGCTGCCATGTGCAATATGTGGCAGGGATGTGTGCGCTATTTGCTCCGAATGCAGGAGCATGGGATTGGTGAGGGAGTGCATGCCCATTTACCTCGTTAATCCGCCATATGCGAGCAGTGCGGCAGTTGGTGCAGTCGCAGATAGAGCAAGCCTGGTAATGCCTCACACCCTCACCCCTGCCCAGGCTGAGGCCTCAGAATCACTGGTCGACTGGTATGAATCAGGCGAGTCTAAAGAGGCGATCGTGTGGGCGGTATGCGGCGCTGGAAAGACGGAAGTGTCGTACGGCGTTATTCACTATGCCCTTGCCGCCGGAAAGCGTGTCATGTATGCGGCTCCAAGGCGGGATGTTGTTGCGGAACTGTCTCCAAGGATACAGTCTGCGTTTCCCGCCGCTCGATGTGGCGTATTCTATGGAGGATCTTCAGAGCGGGACTTCGGAGCTGACATCACGCTCCTCACAACTCATCAGGCTATGCGTTTCTACAGCGTGTTTGATCTGGCCATCATTGACGAGGCAGATGCATTTCCCTACTATGGCTCTGAAGCACTTGCAGCCTCTGTCAGCAGGGCCCTGGCTCCCGGGGGTCGCACAGCCGTGCTGACTGCTACGCCGTCTTTGGGGCACATGGCAAGAATAAGGGCGGGCGCTTTGCCTTGTTTCAAGATATCAGCCCGCCATCACAGGCATCCCCTTCCGGTGCCGGTTCTGATCGAGGCGGGCGATAATGCCACAGAAGCCCTCCTTGCTGAGGTGGTTGAGGCGCGCCTCAACCATAGCGCTCCGCTCTTGGTTTTCGTGCCAACACGCCATCGAGCCCCGGAGGTTGCGGAGTATCTCTCTACATCCGCCGCTGACACGAAGATAGAATGGGTCCACTCTGCTGATCTCCAGCGTGACGCCAAACGGATGATGTTTGCGCGCGGAGAATGCGATATCCTGGTGAGCACGTCGGTCATGGAGCGAGGAATCACGGTGGAGGGCGTTGATGTCATAGTGCTTGATGCCGATTGGGAGGCAGTCTTCGATTACAGGGCATTGGTCCAGATGGCTGGACGTGCCGGGCGAACAGCATCGAACCCGAAGGGGAGCGTCTGGTTCATTTGCTCACGCGTGAACCAGCATATGCGCGCTGCTGTGGAGATGATCGATGAGATGAACAAGGATGCCAGGGAGAGGGGTTTTCTGGATGCCCAGAACGGGGTGTGAGCAATGGGCCCATTGTCTTACATATCAAACTTGATCGACACTGTGCTTTTCGGCAGCGAACTCCGGTGTCCGGCTTGCGGGAGGCCAGCTGATTCAGATGGCATGTGCAAGGCGTGCAAGGGCAGAATCCCGTACGTTCTTCCACCTGTCTGCTCGCTATGTGGAGTGCCGCTGAGGGGTGCAGGCGGCGATGGCAAACACGCCTTGCCGAATCAAGGCAATCCGCTCTGCGCGGGCTGCCTCACTCAGAACCATTATTTCTGCAGAGCCAGAGCTGTTGCCGTGTACGACGGCGCAGCACGGGATCATGTCCATGAACTCAAGTACAGGGCACGAACGGAATTGGCTCCCGCGCTCGCCCGCATGATGGCGGAGGTTGCCATCTGTGATGGGATGGCTGCAGAATGCGATTGCGTGGTTCCGGTGCCGCTTCATTATGAGAAGGCGGCAAGGCGCGGATTCAACCAGGCTGAGCTGCTTGCGCGCGATGTAGGGCTCTTGCTGGGAATTCCAATGGAGGCTGGGGCCCTCCATCGCAAGGAGCGGGGAGGAAGCCAAACGTTTTTGGACAAGAGCCATCGTCGTGCTAACGTGGTGAGGGCTTTTTCATGCCACTTTCCGTCTGTAGTTGCTGGAAGGAATGTACTTCTGGTAGATGATGTGTTGACCTCCGGCGCCACTGCTGACGGATGTGTGAGAGCCCTCCTTATGGCCGGGGCAGCGAAGGTATATGTGTTGACTTTCGGAGTGTCAGTAGCGGACGAGAGAGATTGGCTCAGGGGTTCGAGGGTTCAAGCTTAAAAGGTGGCAGTTGCGCAGATTGCTTGTAAAGGTATATAATTGCCTCCAAGTCGACCCACGGCAGTGTCGGCAGAACGTGGAACAGCGATTGTCGGGGGCAGCGGTGTCCGCCTGGTGCCATCGGGGTTCGGGTGATCACGTGCCGGGCCATGATCGACAGGCTTGCAGAGTCTGTCGATGTTCGCTTTTCTCCAGGACTGTTGGCACAGCGATGGGTATAATGTTCTCTGTAGACGTAGTTACATGGGGGTATGATTGTTGACACTACCTACGGCCAGGCCGTGGCATGCAGTTGCTCATGGAGAAGCCCTTGTAGAATTGGGAACTTCGCGCCGTACCGGACTTACAGATGAAGAGGCCCAGGCTAGGCTGAAGGAGCATGGCCCGAACAAGCTGGCCGAGCCGGAAAGGCGAACCGCCATCCAGCAGTTCTTCGATCAATTCAAGGAGTTCCTGGTGATTTTGCTCCTCATATCTGCCGGCGTATCTGCTGCCGTTGGAGAGTTTGAGGACGCTCTCGTAATCCTTGCGATAGCCATCGTCAACGCGGTTATAGGGGTTATCCAGGAACAACGGGCTGAGAATGCCCTCGATGCGCTGAAGAAGATGGCGTCGCCTAAGGCAAGAATCATAAGATCCGGAGAACCAAAGGTCGTTGATGCGTCTACGTTGGTTCCTGGCGACATAATCCTCATTGAGGCAGGCGATAGCATTCCTGCTGATGCAAGGCTTATCGAGTCGGGCATGTTGAAGGTGGATGAATCGTCGCTTACGGGAGAGTCGGAGCCGGTTGAGCTGTCTGCATCGGCTGTGATGGCCAAGGACGCCCCGCTGGGCGACAGGGTGAACATGGTTTACATGGGCAGTTCCGTGTCTTACGGAAGAGGCGTCGCGGCTGTCGTGGGCACAGGTATGTCCACTGAGATGGGGAAAATCGCTGCGCTCTTGCAGGAGGAGGACGAAACCACCCCTCTCCAGGCCAGACTGGACGTTCTCGGGAAGAAGCTGGGTCTGGCTGCCGTCGTACTGTGCATTGCCATCTTTGTCGCCGGGGTCTTACGTGGCGAGTCGGCGTTTGATATGTTCCTCACAGCTGTAAGCCTGGCAGTTGCCGCAATACCGGAAGGCCTTCCCGCCATAGTCACCATTGTGCTTGCCATCGGGGTTCAGCGAATGGCGGCCAGGAACGCAATCATAAGGCATCTTCCTGCGGTTGAGACCCTGGGAAGCGCAGACGTAATCTGTTCTGACAAGACGGGAACCTTGACTACGAATCAGATGACAGTCACGAGGATCTACGTGCCTGGAAGAGTTCTGGAAGTTTCCGGCGAAGGCTATTCTTCTCACGGAGCTTTCATAGAATCAGGCAAGGAGATAGATGCGTCTCTGGATCCTTCAATCATGCGCATGCTTGTAACCGGAGTACTGTGCAATGACGCCAGGGTAAGATCGGTTGAAATAGAAGCTTTAGCCGCCCAGGAGAGCTTTGATGATGCGCCTGTGAGGCTGGAGATGATTGGCGATCCTACAGAAGGGTCGATAGTCGTCGCAGGGCTCAAGGCGGGAGTAGACAGGGTGAATCTCGCTCAGTGGGCACCAAGGATAGAGGAGCTTCCGTTTGAGTCTGAAAGAAAACGGATGACCACGATTCACCGGCTTCCCGAAGCATATCTAAGTTGTACCAAGGGAGCACCCGACGAATTGCTTAGAGTCTGTAATTCAGTGTATGACGGGACCAGGATACTGCCGCTCACTGAGGCCATGCGTGGGGAGATCTTACGGGTCAATCAGGAGATGGCCGCTTCTGCTCTCCGGGTGCTGGCAGTAGCCCAAAGGGAGTTCGATGAGCTGCCCGCGGAGATAAGTGTCGACGCTATCGAGAGGGATCTCGTCTTTCTTGGCCTGGTCGGCATGAAAGATCCGCCACGCGCTGAAGCGAAAGATGCCGTCCGAGAATGCTTGAGCGCAGGAATTACTCCTGTCATGATCACTGGAGATCACAAGGAGACTGCGATGGCGGTTGCAAGAGATGTGGGGATCATGACTCCCGACAAGATTGCCGCTACCGGAGCGGAGCTCTCACAGATGTCGGATAGCCAGTTGGACGATGCTGTTGATCAGATAAGGGTCTATGCTAGAGTGGCGCCTGAACACAAAGTCCGTATTGTCGATGCCTGGAAGCGTAAGGGACACATAGTAGCGATGACAGGGGATGGAGTCAACGACGCCCCGGCACTCAAGAGGGCTGACATAGGCGCCGCAATGGGCATTACAGGAACGGATGTTGCGAAGAGCGCGGCAGACATGATACTGACAGATGACAACTTCGCGACGATAGTGACTGCGGTGCGCGAGGGCCGGGTAGTCTTCGACAACATAAGGAAGGCTGTACAGTACCTGGTATCATGTAACATCGGCGAGATCGCCTTGATATTCGTGGCCATCATGCTCGGGCTTCCGAGGCCTCTGTTGCCCATTCATATACTCTGGCTCAATTTGGTAACCGATGGCTTGCCGGCGTTGGCCCTTGGAGTGGATCCTCCTGCTCCTGATCTTATGAGAAGACGGCCTCGGGGAGGCAATAACGATGTTGTGGGGCAGGGTGCGCTGGCCAGACTCATCTTCTACGGGCTATTTGTGGCATTGTTGGGCCTGCTGTCGTTCGCTATTGGACTTGGGTGGCCCGGAGAGCTGGACACGTCTGCAGGGAACCTGATGCAGGCGCGGACGATGTGTTTGTTGACTATGAGCTTCTGCCAGCTGATTCATGCCTTCAACTTCAGGTCTGAGCTTGATTCCCTGTTCAGGGTAGGAATGTTCGCCAATGGCAGGCTTGTAATGGCTTTCCTTGTTTCGGGCATGCTGCAGTTGGCAGTAGTCTACATCGAACCCATTCGAGGGTTCTTCGACCTTGTGGATGTGCACGGCAGGAGACTCGTCGATTCCATGGCGCTTGCTCTTCTCATGTTGGCAGTGGGGGAGTTGACCAAATTGGTCTCCCGAGCAGTACCCGACAGAAAAGGCTGCTAGGCTGGATTGCGAGGGGCGTGCTGTCCTTGAAGGGCAAACCGGAAGCGCGCGCATCTCTCCGACTCACGCAGGATTTTCCCAATCGAGGGTGAAGTACTTAAGCAGCCGATGCGCGCCACAATTAGTTCGGAAGGGGCTGGTATGAATGGAGGTCACAGTTGTAGGTCGTAATATCGTGATTACCGATGCTTTGAGGGCCTATGCTGAGAAGAAGGTTGATAAGCTCCAGAAGTACTTCGAGCGTGAGATTGTGGATGCACAGGTTACCATGTCTGTGGAGCGGAGCATTCATACGGCTGATGTCACGATTCAGGTTGATGGTCTGTTGCTCCGGGGTGAGGAAAGAACCGGTGACATGTATGCATCAATCGATAGCGCAGTGGACAAGATCGAGCGTCAGATAAGAAAGTACAAGACTCGGATAAACAGGAAGTTGAGGCAGGACGGAAACAAGTTGGTCGAATCCGCAGTCAACCGCCAGGCTTCAGTAGATGTGTCTGAACCATCCGAGCTCAAGGTCGTAAGGGTCAAGAGGTTCGCAATGAAACCTATGTCAGTTGAAGAGGCTATCATGCAGATGGAACTGCTCGGTCACGATTTCTTCGTCTTCATGGATGCCTCGACTGAAGATGTAAATGTCGTATACAAGCGCAAGGATGGGAATTACGGTTTGATAGAGCCGGAGTTCTAGATTGCGCAGACATACTGTGCAGTGGGGCGGTGCAAGTTGCATCGCCCCGCCCCATTAAAACCCACGTGGAGCGTGTGAAAAGGGGGTGTGTATCATGAACCGCCTGGTTGCGCTGGTGTTCGAAGGCGGAAGGCGGCAGGGCGAAATAAGCGGTTGGGTTGGCAGAGCCAGGCAGGAGCTGGCATTGTCCCTCTGCATCAAATTGGCGCTGTCGGAGGCTTTTGACGAAGTCACTCTGATTACTGATAATCCTTTACTCTATGACCGTGCTGCCACAATCGCTGCAGTCTCAGCAGAACTCGACCCCTGTTGCGGCGGAAACTATCACTTCGGGGCAAGGCTTGGGCAGGCGCTTGGCTCCAGGCCGGGGGATGGATTCGTCTACATGGGCGGGGGATCAGGTTTTTTCATGACGATCCCTGAGATTGTGCGATTTGCGGAAATGGTCAGAGACAATCCGGGGGCCGTAGTTTCCAATAATCCATTCTCAGCCGACATGTTCGGATCAAGCGATTCGGGCGCCGTTGCACAGCTGGACCTTCCACCTAGTGACAATGCTGTGCCAATGATTGCCGCCGCTGCAGGCATGCGCATGCTGGCGCTTGAATCTTCGATTGGCTCCGCTTTTGATGTAGATACACCTTCAGATTTGCTGGTACTGGCATCCGCCATTCCCCACCTGGCTCCCGGCGAGAAGGCGGTTCTTGATGTGATAGTATCAGGCCCGGTTGAACCGGCCTTAGGTCGCCTCAGACAGGCCAGAGATGTACTGGGGACTGGGTTTTCCGAGGTCGCCCTCATAGGCCGTGTCTCTCCGGCTACTGTAATGGAACTGAATAGAATTACTCATTGCAGGCTGAGAGTCTTTTCTGAAGAGCGCAGCATGAGAGCTTTCGGCCGTGATGTGCCGGGAGGAGCGAGAAGCCTCATCGGAAGGCACGTGGAAGCCATCGGGCCTGAGGGGTTTTTTGCAGATCTTGCGTGGTGCTGCGACGCAGCGTTTATCGATACGCGAGTCCTTTTCTCTCACATGCGGGCTGCCCTATCACAAGAGCAGAGATTCGCCTCCGACCTTGGCCTCCACGACAGAATTGAGAATCCTGCCGTCGCGCAGTTCGTGAAGTCGGCCTGCGAGGCCCAGCTCCCCGTGGGGATTGGTGGCCATTCTCTGGTTTCAGGCGGAGTAAGAGTGCTGGCCACAGCCGAACATAGCACACGAAGCGATGTGGTATAATTGCTTAGTCGGCTAAGATGCAAGCGAGGTGGCCACGGGTGCTAAACATTCTTAAGCGGGTATTCGATGTGAATGCCAGAGAACTGAGGGAGCTTCGCGCCAGGGTGGATGCGATATCGGCTCTCGCTCCGGAGGCGGAGCGCGCCACCGATGACGAGCTGCGTGCTCGGACTGGGAAGTTCAAAGGCAGAATCGAGCGGGGGGAGCCGCTTGACTCTGTGCTTCCCGAGGCCTTTGCGACAGCTCGAGAGGTTGCAAAGCGCACCATCGGGTTGTACCCCTATGATGTTCAGGTTATGGGCGGCATAGTGCTGCATGAAGGCAAGATCGCCGAGATGAAGACGGGCGAGGGCAAGACACTTGTAGCGACGATGCCCACATACTTGAATGCCCTGGAAGGCCAGGGCGTTCATATCGTAACTGTAAACGACTACCTTGCCCGGCGTGATGCTGAATGGATGGGGCCGATATACAACGCGCTCGGCCTTACAGTTGGTGTGATCGTCCATGATCAGCAGGGGGCCGCGCGCAAGGATGCCTACATGGCTGATATTACCTATGGAACGAACAATGAGTTTGGCTTCGACTATCTTCGCGACAACATGGTGACTTCCATGGACTCGCGTGTTCAGCGAGGCCACAACTATGCAATCGTAGACGAAGTGGACTCCATCCTCATCGACGAGGCTCGTACGCCCCTGATAATCTCAGGGCAGGCAGAGGAGTCAACCGAGAAGTACTTCGTCTTCGCCAGGATCGCCCAGAGCCTCAAAGAGGAAGAAGACTACACCATAGACGAAAAGGCCAAAACGGTCGCGATCACCGAGTCGGGGGTTGCGAAGGTTGAGAGATGGCTCGGCGTGTCGAACTTGTACGACGAAGAGAACATTGAGCTTACGCACCACATCAATGCGGCTCTCAGAGCGAAGTCCTTGATGCGCCGGGATAGGGACTATATTGTAAAGGATAACGAGGTCATCATAGTAGACGAATTTACCGGCAGGTTGATGATTGGAAGGCGCTACAGCGATGGACTGCACCAGGCAATAGAGGCCAAGGAGGATGTTCATGTCCAGCGCGAAAGCCAAACGTTGGCGACAATAACCTTCCAGAATTACTTCCGCATGTACGGAAAGCTTGCAGGCATGACAGGCACGGCAGCTACCGAGGAGAACGAGTTTGTCAAGATATATAACTTGCCGGTCGTGCAGATTCCCACAGCCAAACCCATGATCAGGGAGGACTTGCCCGATGCAGTCTACAAGACTGAGAAAGGGAAATTCCAGGCCGTGGTTGAGGAGATCTGCGAAAGGCATGCTGCCGGGCAGCCACTTCTGGTAGGAACGGTATCAATAGAAAAATCCGAGTTGCTTTCCAGTATGCTTGCCAGAAGGGGCGTACCTCATCAGGTGCTCAATGCAAAGAACCATGAGAAAGAGGCTGAGATTGTCAAACTGGCCGGGCAGTCCGGGACGGTTACTATCGCAACCAACATGGCCGGACGCGGCACCGACATTGTTCTGGGGCCTGATGTGCCGAAGCTAGGCGGGCTTCATGTAATCGGGACAGAGCGGCATGAAAGCCGCAGAATCGACAACCAGCTTCGGGGAAGATCGGGTCGTCAGGGAGATCCGGGGTCGTCAAGATTCTATGTGTCGCTCGAGGATGATCTGATGCGTCTCTTTGGAGGAGAGTATATCTCAGGAATGATGGAGCATTTCGGGTGGAGCGAGGATGAGGCCATTGAACATCAGACTCTGACTCGTGCTATCGAACGGGCCCAGCAGAAGGTGGAGGGGCGCAACTTCGAGATAAGGCGGCAAGTTCTAGAATACGACGACGTCATGAACAAGCAGAGAGAGGCGATATACGCCAGGAGAGCTGCGATACTCGAAGGAACCGATCTGAGGGACCAGGCTGTAGAACTCATCGGGACACTGGTGGAAGGCCTGATTCGCGCATATGCCGACGAGAAGTTGTCGCAGGGCGAATGGGATCTTGCGGGGCTTTCAAAGGAGATAGCAAGCATACTCCATGTCAGGTCAAAGCCTGACCTTGCGGCTTGCAAGTTCCATTCATGGGAAGAACTTCATGATGCCGTGATGGCCATATTTGTGCAGGCGTACGAGCAGAAGGAAGCTGTAATCGGCGCTGAACGCATGCGTGAGCTGGAGCGGGCCATCATGCTCTACATGATTGACTCCAAATGGGTGGACCATCTTCAGGCAATGGACATATTGAGGGAAGGAATAGGGCTCAGGGCATACGGGCAGCTTGATCCCCTCGTGGAGTATAAGAGAGAGTCATATCTGATGTTCAACGATCTCCTCATGAGCGTTGGAGAAGACTTTGTCAGGTACCTGTTCCGGGTGCAGATACGTGTAGAGAGCTCCTCGGAGGCCGCGGCGTCTGGCGGAGAGAGTGAAGCTTCGAGCCTTCGCCGGCCCAAATACGCCATGGCAACCAACAGAGACTCCGGTTCATCAACCAAGACGCCGGAAAGAAGGTCCGGCAAGAAGATCGGGAGAAATGACCCGTGCCCGTGTGGCAGCGGGAAGAAATACAAGAAATGCTGCGGAGCACATAGATAATCAAGGGAAAGGTGATGAGCCTATGAGAGCTGAGCTTGAGCAGCCCATAGAGGCACTTGGAGAGAGAATTGATGAAATGAGGGCCTATCTTTGACATACAGGGCAAGTCAGAACGCCTAGCCAGGTACGAGGCCAGAGCCGCTGAACCAGGCGTGTGGGAGGAGCGTGATTCCGCCCAGGCCTTGATGCAGAAGATATCGAGATTGCAGTCGGAGATTTCGCGTTACAACTCGATCGTTTCAAGGTTTGAGGATCTCAAAGTACTGGCAGAGCTTGCAGATGAAGAAGACGACGAGAACACGATCGCAGAGTGTTTCGAGGAGATCGAGCATCTTGAATCGGCAGTCGACAAGGTGGAGATCGCCCATCTGCTTTCAGGGGCCTATGACTCTGCAAATGCCATAGTCTCGATACATCCGGGCGCAGGGGGCACCGAAAGCCAGGATTGGGCTGAGATGCTCATGAGGATGTATGTAAGGTGGGCTGAGCGCAACGGCTACAGCGTGGAAGTGGCAGATTTGCTGCCGGGTGAGGAAGCCGGCATCAAGAGCGCGACACTAATCATGCATGGCCATAATGCCTATGGTTACCTCAGAAACGAGAAGGGGGTCCATAGACTCGTGCGCATATCGCCCTTTGACTCCTCTGCGCGGAGGCATACGTCCTTTGCCTCCGTAGACGTTGTCCCTGAAATGGGCGAGCAGGAAGTGGAGATTGACCCTGCGGATCTGAAGGTGGATACGTACCGTTCGGGGGGAGCCGGCGGCCAGCATGTCAACAAGACTGACAGCGCCGTGAGGATTACGCATCTTCCGACCGGTATCGTCGTCCAGTGCCAGAATGAACGGTCGCAGCATAGCAACAGAGAGACTGCAATGAGGGTCCTCCGGGCTCGCCTGGCTGAGCTGCAAAGAGAGGAACAGGAGAAGGAGCTTTCTGCGATGCGTGGCGAACAGCACGAGATAGCGTGGGGAAGCCAGATCAGGTCGTACGTGTTTCAGCCCTACACAATGGTCAAGGATCACAGAACAGAGCTTGAAACAGGAAACGTGAACGCGGTCATGGACGGGGAGATTGACCGGTTCATCGAGGCGCAACTGAGATTGAGCGCCGCCTCAACGAGCAAGGCTGCGGGGAGTGAGTAAAGTGGCCCGCCGCGTCAGTATGCGACGGATCCCGCATAGCGCATTGGTCGTGCTTCTGCTAGTGGCCGCTATTGAAGTGGCTGTGCCGATCTATGTTGGGAGAAAGGTCGAATTGGCTGTCAGAAGCGGCTTCACTCAAGCAGAATCCGTCTCTGTGGTGGCACGGTCGCTGCCTGCTCTGAAGCTCCTGTTTGGACGCTTTGACAGGCTTTTGATCGATGTTCACAGAGCAGAATCTGCGGGCTTTACTATCAGGAGCATTTCTCTTGATTCATCCGGCGCGCGGATCCCACTGGCCAGGTTCGAGCCTGGATCCAGCCGCTGGGCCCATGCGTTAGGCGACTCTCGACTGGAAGTCTTGATAGACGAGGATGACATTAATGACTACCTAGGCCGCAGGGAGGACTACCTGCGAGCCTTCAGTGTGCGGTTTCAACCCGGCCTTGCTGAACTTGAGGGACGGCTCTTCTTCGGGGGCTTAAGTGTAGGTGTTGAATCGCAGGGGCATTTCGTTATTGAAGACGGAGTCAGATTGATTTATGTAGTTGACAGGCTGAGTGTGGAGAAGAGCGAGGTGCCCGCCTTTATAGTCAACATGTTTGAAGAGGGCATAGGAATTGGCATCGATCTTTCGGCTCTCCCCTTTGGGATACAGCTTGAGAGCGTTCATCTATACGAAGGCACAGTCCGCCTGCTCGGCCGCACCTCGGAGGGAGGCAGTCTATCGTGAACCGCAGGGAACCGTGGACCATAGGATGGCTGATTGCGCTGGTAGTGCTCGCATCATTGTCATCTGCGTGGATAGCCTGGCAGAGAAGCCGTGTTGAGAGGGCTAACAGCGTCGTTGAGCTGTGCATGGACTACAATGAAGTTGATCTTTACAGCAAGCTTGTTGGAATCAAGATGGAAGACTGTCTGAGGAGCCTGGCTGAGCTGGGCGTTGTTTCGGTCGCGCTGGGCGAGGATACTCTCGAGTCGATGGAGAGGGCTGGAGAAGTCGTTGTTGTCAGGGGTTCTCAAGCGCTTGCGCTGGGTTCAAATGGAGGCCCCTACAGAGACATCTTGCTGGCGGCAGCAGAAATGGAGGTCTTCTCGCCTTCCGACACCATAGTGATCCCGTGCAATGTTGATGCGGCAAACCTCCTTGCCCATCGTCTGCCACTACGTACGAATGATGGACCTGCAATTTCTGTCATCAAGGCTGGAGATGCAACCGGGTATGCAATCTCGCTTCCGCTTGATGAAACCTTAAAGCTCAACCTGGGCATTCGCCCGTCTAAGACGGCAGCCATAAGGGCTGCTGGGCTCCGTGTGGTTGTCAGGTACTCCAATTTCCCCGGCGTGTCGGACAAGTGGATAGAGTCTGTGATGTCCATATCCGCCGTCGGTTGCATTCCCGATTCCGTGATATTCAACGGTACCGAGGTGCTGGGCTATCCCAGGTTCGTTTCCGCAACGATGCGTGGCCTCGATCGCCTCAACACAGTATATGGAGACATAGAATTCCAGGATCAGGCCGGACGGCGCCAGATAGCCAGGGCTCTTGATTACAAGACAGTCCGAGTTCACAGCATCACAAGGGCAGAGGTTGATCGCGGCCTCTCTGTCGCGACAATGAGGGATAGGTATGTTAGGGCTGCCAGAGAGCGCAACATACGAGTTCTTTATGCACGTCCAATAATGAAGCCCATTGACGAGCGGAGTCTGCCCGAGCTTAACAAGGCGTTCGTGTCGGACCTGGCAAGTGCAATAACAGATCAGGGCTTTTCCCTTGGCCCGGCCGTGCCGTTTGGGCAACCGGATCCGGGGCTTACACTGATGCTGTTGGTGGTTTTGGGGATTGCGGCCGGATCTGTAATGTTGCTGGATGCCATATGGGACTTGTCCTTTTCAATATGCGTTGGGCTTGTTGCGGTTTTTGCAGCAGGGTTTGCCGCCCTGTGGGGAATGGGCTATCCTCTTCTGACAAGGCAAGCCGCTGCGCTGGCTGCGGCCATCGTATTTCCGTCGCTGGCCGGTTTCGTGCTCTTCAGCCCAAACGCGTCTGCGAAGCAGAAGGAGGCTTCATCCGGCGCAGGCTGGGTAGGATCTGCGTGGAGGAAATTCATCGTTGCGTCATTGCTCTCCTTTGCTGGCGGGCTGATGCTTGCCGCATGCCTTACCAGCCGTGCCTTCATGGTCAAGGGCGAACAGTTCCTCGGGGTTAAGGCAATGCATGTGGTACCCGCCTTGTTTCTCCTCGCAGCCTACTGGAAGAGACATGCGAGGAGTGGGGATGAATCCCTCATAGCCTCATTGGCGCGGCTTAACAGGTCGAAGGTTCTCGTCTGGCATCTGGTCGTCCTTGCGCTTCTGGGAGTTGCCGGGTTGATATACATTGCCAGGACCGGAAACACTTCGTCTGTGATTGTGGCGGTGCCCCGGTTAGAGCAGAAGATGAGGGTTGCACTGGAAAGGGTATTGCCTGCAAGGCCCCGGACCAAGGAGTTTCTTGTTGGGCATCCTGCTTTTGTTCTTGCCAGTGCGCTCATTGCTGTGGGTGAGACCGGTCTGATCTTGCCCATCTCCATTCTGGGCCTTATAGGCCAGATTTCGTTGACCAATACTTTCGCGCACATCCACACCCCTGTAGGTCTCACGATCGTCAGGGTGCTGATTGGACTCGGCCTCGGATTTGCCATAGGATTGGTCGTGACCCCGGTCTATCGAGGGATTGCCGCAAGGATACGCCGTGCGGCGGGACGGGAACGATGACACGTATTTGCGGGTTGTAGTAGAGGAAAGCAGGTGACTGCAGTATGCGGGTCTTGGTCTCCGGATACTATGGAATGGGAAACCTCGGAGACGAGGCAGTGCTTGCAGCGTTCGTCGAACATGCTAAGAAAATAGATCCCGAGGCCACGTGTGTTGCTCTCTCTGGCGAGCCGCGAGAGACATCGGAGGCTTATGGCATAGAAGCAGTGCCCAGGGCGTCCTTGGGGGCCATCGTACGCGAGATCCGAAGAGCCGACATAGTAGTGAGCGGGGGCGGCAGTCTTCTACAGGATGTGACAGGCAGAAAATCGGTTCCGTACTATCTCGGCATCATTACTCTTGCGCGCATGATGAGGCGCCCAGTCTCCATATATGCTCAGGGACTTGGTCCATTGAACCATGCTTTCTCCAGATGGCTGGTGAAGAGGACTCTCTCTCGAACATCCGCCATCACAGTGCGGGATGAGGGCTCTGCCCGGCTCCTTCGCGAGCTTGGCGTTGTGAGGCCTGAACCTGTGGTGGTTGCGGATCCGGCCTTCGCGCTAACCCCCCGCAAGCCGGACAAGTCGA
>CZCA01008786.1_pt1 | contig 14055 bp, 19 predicted proteins | sample 591981 | NCBI WGS metagenome assembly CZCA01 (sample SAMEA3556810, study PRJEB10932) | anaerobic digester metagenome
TGATGAAGCATATAATCGCTATTTAGAATGTGGAGATATTACAAAAGCACTTACACCAACAACAGAATATAGCGATAACATTGCAGTTGGTATTCCACCAATCATAACAATTAAACTTATCAATCCAGCACCAGATCAAGTTGATAAAGTAGAGCAATTATTAGTTGCTTTAGGTGTAGAGTATGAAATTAACGGCCAATAATATTTATATAAATTATTTGCCAGATGGAAAAAGTGCAATTGGTTTTACACTTGATGAACCACGACTTGCGAAATTGGCAGTAGAACAATATAAAGACAAAGCATTTGATTTAACAATTAGTGAAATTAAGTCAAAAAGAACGCAAGCTCAAAATCGTAAATTGTGGCAAATCATTGAAAGTATATCAACTAAATTATATGGTGATAGGACCGATGAAAACCTTAACAAAGTTTATTGTTATCTACTTAAACAAACAAATATTAAAAGAGTGTTAATTGCCACTACAAAAGAAGCATTACCACTTATAGAGCAACAATTCCGGGCGATTTTATTAACCGGACAAACAATTAAAACTATAAATACTATAACTAATAAAGAAAGTGAACTAATAACATTATGGGCTTATAGTGGTTCATCATCGTTTAACACAAAAGAAATGAGCGAGTTAATAGATTTAGCCACTGATTATGCTTATAAAGTAAAAGCACTTACAATAGAATAGATTTATACTATATAATATATATATACTATAAAAAGTAGAAAGGAGTATAAAAAGTATCATGTATAACAAAATTGTAATTGTTGGTAGATTGGTGCGAGATCCAATTTTAAGGAGAACACAAAACGGAATAGCAGTATTTACTGAAAGTGTCGCAGTCAATGATCGGCCTAAACAAGGTGGTAATTATGAAGACATTGAAACAACTTTTATTGATGTTGTCTTTTGGGACAAAACGGCCGAAAATGTTGCTAAATACCAAAAGAAAGGTAGTTTGTTATTTATCGAAGGTGTTTTAGAACAAAGGCGATATACAAATCATGCTGGTGAAAAACGCACCACTTATGAAGTTATTGCTGATAGAGTCTTGTTTTTAGAACCGAAACCAGCTGAAACACAAGATAGTGATGAAAACACGAAAGCACCAGAACAACAACCAGTTCCAAATAGTGATAACAGCGATAAAATGGCTGAATATGATGATTTACCGTTTTAATAACAAAATCATTACTAAATAAAAAAATAAAAAAAGCACGAGCGATTACGGGAAAGCAGACAATTATTTGTAAAACCGATCGCTCGTGAGAAAGGAGGTTATGAATAAAATTGATTTATAAATACTCAATAACCATTATTATTATAAACAACAATTAAAAATAATACAAATAAAACATTAAAAATATAAGAAAGGATCTAAAAAGCAATGTATATGAAATTAAAAATAACCTTAACAAATCATAATTGCTTTATGCAAAATAGGGTTTAATTTATTATGGCAAAAAAACGGATGTTTACTAACGATATTTTAAGTAGCGATGCGTTTGTCGACTTACCATTATCAGCTCAAGCATTATATATACACTTATGCATGAAAGCAGATGATGATGGTTTTTGTGATAAACCAAAACAAATAATGCGAAACATTGGGGCAACATTAGGCGATATACAACTTTTAATTCAAAAAAGATTTATATTAACTTTTGAGAACTCAAGTGTTGTTGTTATTAAACATTGGAAAATGCATAATACAATACAAAAAGATCGATATTCACCTACGAATTATCAAAGGCAATACGCGTTATTAAAAATTAATAAAAATAAATCCTATACATTAGTATTAAACAATAATACTAATAATAAAAAATGTATACACAATGTTTCCAAAATGGATACAGATTGTTTCCAAAATGGAAACACAGATATAGATTTAGATATAGATTTAGATATAGATTTAGATATAGATAAGAATAAAGATTATAAAGATATAAAAGATATAAACACAACCGAAGTTGTGGTTGTTTCTCAAAAAAATAATAATAATGATAAAATTATTGAGGCGAAAGAAAAACGCATTAAATTAGAAAAAAGATTAACAAGAGATAAAACAGCATTGACAAAAGAGCTGATAAAAAGAAAGTTTATAAATAGCGATGATGATTTCGCTATAATGCAATTAGATGAATTGTATTATCAAATTGATTTAAATAGGTTGTTTCCAATTAGTTATAAACAATTCATAATTGTAGTTCATAATATATTAAAAACTTATGATCCAGAGAAAGTAGATAATAAAATTGCTTGGTTCAAAGTTAGTTTAATAAACAATTTAGAAAAATTAAAAGAAAGGGGAAAGAAAAAATAAAATGAATACTAATACTAATAACAACAATAATAACAATAATGAAACACCAACATTATTGACAGAACATCACAAAAGTTTATACCAATATTTAGAAATAAGCACTAATTTTGGTTTCGAAGTAAATGTAGAAATGATAGCTCGTGCGTTTCCACATGTCTATAATTTTAAGTCGCAGAAAGGGAATTACTCTAATTGTCCGTTGCTTTATCAACACATTGATGAATTGAACGCGAGTAATGAAATTGATAAAATTATAATTAAGAATAACAATAAGTTTAAGTTAGGAACAGAGCAAGAAGCAATTGATTACTATAACAAAATGATAAGTAAAGCAATGCGATTACTTGTTAAAGCAAGTGTAGTAAAAAGGAAAATCAGCAAACACGGACAAGCAAAGTTAATTGATAATGATTTTAATTACAATGATCCGTTGTCATTTATTGAAACATTTATTACTTGGAAAGAGCAGGGAAATAACGATAACAATGAATAAAACACATAGAATATACACAAAAGATGAATTGCAAACATTAAATGATTTGCGAAAGAAAAAAGCCGAAGTATCTAATTTAATTAAAAACTTATATAGTGAAAAAGCAATTAGAGATAGGCGTAAGCAATATGCTAAAATAAAGAAAGAAATTGCAAGAATACATAATCGAGCAATTATTCGTTATAAAGAAAGGTACGGTAATTCAATAATTAAATATGAAAACAATAACTAAAATCAAACGATTATTTACAACTTTTATGTTATTACTTTTGCCAGTAGGAACAAACAAAATAAATACTATTACTTATTTTACTAAACCATTGGAGGATCTAAATAATAATAACGACAATGAAAAGCAAAAAAATTAAACAAAAATATAGTTATCAATATAAATCATATATATTAACAGCAATAATCGTATTATTACCTATTATTAGTAGTTTACTAATGTATGATAAAGATAATATTAAAGCCTGGTTATCTAATTTTCATATAATAATATTTATGTCTACTATAACTTTATTAGCATCAATACTAATATATACATGTAGTAATGATAGTAATAAATATTATAAGTAAGAAAGGAGAAATACTATATATATGAGTATATATTTTATATTAAGGAATTATAGAGCGAGAGATATATTGGTTCAAATTAGAGGTGAAAAAGCATATTTTATTACTATAGATAAACCATTATTAACCATAGATGATGATAATTGTGAATATTATATATATTTAAGACCTATTAAAAGTGAGGGTTTAATATATCATAAAAAATTAGGTTATATTATTCAAAATAATAAAAATCCTATAGTTAATCAAAATAAAGTTATTGAAAATAAAATTATAGGTTATTATACAATAGAGAATTATATAAAGTTAATTACTAAAGAGGTATTAAATGCTTTTGATAAGTTTAATAATGAGAGTATGACAATAAACATTAAACATAATAAATACTTATCTACAAGTATGACAATTTATAAGGAAGACATACCAAAGAATAGTGAATACTTTTACTTAAACATTATTAAAGAAATTAGATTGTTTAATCATCCATTAAAGTTAGATCTATTTTCAAAATTAAATGGTAAACCTATAACAACTACTAATCCAAGAGATATGATGAGAATTAAATTATTTAACTAATTGATTTAATTATTGGTAAGTATGAGTAATTTTAGCAATTAGTATTGTTTTTTTATTTTATGTTATAATGAGTTTAGAAATAAATAACATATAGTTTTTACACTTTATCTATATGAAATAACAACAATAACTAAATGAAAAGTGGTGGATACAAAATAATATATTAAAAATTATGTAAAGGGAGTGTATATTATTATGGAACAACAAAAAGAAATAAAGAAAGATAATACTATTAAAACTAAAACTACTAATAAACCTAAAGTTAGTAAAAAAACCACTACTAATACTAAAGCAAAAAAGACTACTACTAAAAAATCTACTACTACTAAAAAGAAAGTTGATAAAAGAGGTAATAAAGCATTATTAGTAGCTCATCCAAAAAAAGTTAAATTATTTTTGAAAGCCGTATCACTTGGGATGAGTGATGCAGATGCTTGTCGCCGTAGTGGAATTGCAGTTGCGACTATTCAAGATTATAAGTGGAAAGGTAATCAAGATTTAGAAAAAGGGAAAGATACCATATATTCACAATTTATGGAATTATATAATAATGCGTATAGTAGTTTTATTGAAGTAAACTTGCAAAATATAATGAATGCTGGATTGCAAGATTGGAGAGCATCACATGCTCTTTTGAAAATGCGAGATGCTAAAAACTATGGTGATAAACAAGAGATCAGTATAAATGCTGATGAATTAGGAATTAAAATTATCAACGATGTTAAAGACAAGTAGTAATAGTAATGATAATAATTCTTATACTTTATCAATGCAAAAGATTATTGGTAAAGGATATAACAATGGTTGGTGGACTAATTGTAAAGCAAGATATCGTTTATATAAAGGAGCTCGAAACTCAAAGAAAACTTATAATATGTTAGGTCAAGAGAGTATAAACAAAATACTTACTCAACCTTTAAGAAATATACTAATTATTAGACAAACAGAGAATAGCCATAAAATTACCACCTGGAATACAATACTATCGGTTATTAACCAGCCAGATTTTAGAAATCCCGAAATATCATTAAGCAGATTTTTTAAGGTCAATAGTGTAGATAAAATAATAACTTATATTCCAACCGGACAAGTAATTGTTTTTCGTGGTTTTGATAATGCAGATAAATTAACGAGCTTGAAAGCCACCGTTGGTTTTTTTACAGATGTTTACATTGAAGAAGCATTTGAAATTAAAGATTATGATGAGTTTAGAAAGTTAGATGGATCTATTCGTGGCAAATTACCAAAAGGTTATTTTTTTCAAATTACATTTTTATTTAATGCTTGGAATAAAGAACATTGGTTATACGATAAGTTTTTTAAGGGTAATTTAGAGGATGATTACCAAGAGTTATTACTTAACGATTATATAGATTATCACGATCCAAATTATATTGGTGATTATGGTAAGGGACTTTATTTACACATATCAACATATAAAGTTAATGAGTTTCGAGATACAAACATTTATGATTTAGCAATGGAAAACTTAAGAATTAAAGCACCCGAGATATATAAAGTTGAGGCACTCGGTATGTGGGGTGTGGTTGGTGATAGACTTTATCCAGAGTGGAACGATAGTTTAATTGCTGAACCACAAAAAATAATGTTAACTCGGTTTGGCCGATTTGCAATTGGTATTGATACTGGTTTAAGTGATGCAACTAAAAATAAAACAAGTAAGAGTGCTACAACAATGGTTTTAAGTGGCTTGACTTGGGATAGAAAGCGAATTATTGCAACTGATGAATATTACCACTCAAACGCAGTCAAGAAAAAAACCGAACCAGAAATTATGCAAGAAATAATCAATGCTCTTAAAATGTGGCAGATTAAATATCAGTCGCACCAAGACTTAATGAAAGGTCAAGTATTTGTTTATGTTGACAGTGCTGATATTGGTTTTAGAGAGGGTTTAGAATATTTAGCTCGACAAAATAATATGTATAATTTTGTATTTTTAGGTAGCACAAAATACCCAATATCACGGCGAGTTTATTTTATAAGAGTCTTAATGGCACACGGAAATTATCTTGTTAGTAGTTTATGTCCTAATTTAATTAGAGAACATAAAACAGCAGTTAGTGGTGAAAAAGGCGAGATTAGACTTATTGGGGACGATCATACACAAGATGCGATGGAATATAGTTGGAGTTCGTATGTTAATGAATTACAATTATGGCACACAATAAAAATCTAATAATTTTTTATTTTGTTTAGTGTATAATAAAATTATGAGAACACAAAAGGGGAAATTATAAATTATGTTAATTATTGATTGGATCCGTGAAAAAATTAAATCATTTTTACAAATAGAACATATACACAATAATCCTAATACTTCGACTTTTCAGTATATAAGCGATCAAGAAAAAAACAGAATAGCAAAAGCACATGAACTCAAATTATGGTATATGGGTAATAGTGCTGAAATTGAATATTTTTATATGAAAAAGGACTTTATAAAGCCGAGCGATTATGCTACTACTAATTATTTTTGGGCGAGAGCATTAAGAGAAGCGGCCGTTAAAAAAGTGCATAGTGGTTTAGCAAATGCAACGGTTATAACACTTGTTAATGTTATTGGCGACCATATTATTAAAAGTCAAAATACGGAAGTGCAAAAACTAATTGATAATATTATGGATTATAACGATTTTACAAAAATGGTATATCAAGAACAATTACCATTAACAATCGCTCAAGGTTGGGGGGCATTTAAGTTTAACATTGATAAGCAATATAAATATCCACTCATTGAATATTATGAGGCAGAAAATGTAAGGTTCATTGGTAAAAATCGCAGAATAGAAGCAATCATTTATTTGAACTATTATGAAATTGATAAAAAGAAATATGTATTATTTGAAACAAGATCATTAAAGCAAGATAATGAAACAAAAGGAATTAAAGCCGGTTCGTATGTAGAATACAATTTATTTTTATTAGGAACAGATAATAATATTACACCAGTTAAGTTAAGCGAAGTTCCCGAACTTTCTAATTTACAACCGATTTTTATTCCAAGTTATAAAAATATATTGGGTGTTCCATGTCGTATTTTGCATAATCCAAATGATAAATATTATGGTCTTGGTATTTTTGAAAGCAAAATAGATATTTTAGATGACATAGACCAAGCATTAAGTCAAGCAAGTCAAACTGTTAGAGTTAGCACTCCGGTAGAATATTACCCCACGAGTTTGCTTGAGAAAACACCAGATGGCAACCCAGTTTTACCAAAAGCATATAATAGACAATTTATTGAAGCACCGAGTAATTTACCTGGCCCAGATGGAACGGTTGGCAGTGAAAGAATACAAACAACGCAACCACAACTTAACTTTTCTCAATATCAAGAGGAAGTTAAAAATAAAATTGATATATTCTTAACTGGTATTTTAAGCCCAGCGACAATGGGTATTGATATTGCTAAAAAAGATAACGCAGAGGCTCAAAGAGAAAAAGAAAAGATTACTTTAATGACACGAAATAATATTATTGCTTCACAAAGAAAGATTATTAAAGAGGTAATGGAAATTGCACTTGATTTAACCGAGTTCATGCAAACAGATAAAATAACATTTGATAAAGAATACGATTTTAGTGTTATTTATAATGAGTTTGGCAGTCCCAGCTTTGAAAGCAAACTACAAGCACTCACTCCAGCATATAATAGTGGTGCGATATCTACCGAAAGATATGTTGAGGCATTATGGGGTGATATGTTAAATGATAGTGAAAAACAAGAGGAAATAAACAAATTAAATGAAATAAGGGCAAGAGATAATTTAGATTTAGGATCTTTTGAAAGTGATGATATTTATTTAGATGAAAGCTCAATTGATACAAATACAACGGAATAAAGCAAAAGAAACTAAACGGCTTTTGTCGGTTAAGAATAAAATTATTGTTAGTATTTACGAAATGGTTATTAACAATAAAAACAATAACGCTTTACACACTCGCTTGAAAAAAGAAACTTTACAAGATACTTTTTTATATAAACCAGCATTAAGAATTAGTAAACAAATAAAAAGAGAAATAGATCGATCTAAAAATACTACTATTAAAAGTAGTGGTGATGATAAAAAATTAGATAATCAAGAGTGGGTGGCGACACTTTTTTTATTGGCGATTAACAAATTACAAGTTAGTAATAAGTTAAGTAAATGTGTTTATAAAGAAACGCGCAAACAAGAAAGTGAAGCAAAAGAAAAATTACTTAAAGAAATGTTAAGCTCAAAAAGACCGATAAATAAAGATGATCCTAAAGTCTTTTTTTTAGTTAGCAAACATAGTGATTGTGCGAAAGACCATATAGAATACCAAGGTCAAATCTATATTGATGAAAATTGGAAAAAGTTAATTAGTAATAGTAATAATGAATTAAAAGTAGCAATTGAAAATTATATACGAATTAACAATATTAAAAGTTATCAATGGATTATTGGTAAACCAGTGTGGATGATTACTCGGCCGAATTGTCGCCACTTTGCAAAAGTGTTAAGTGTTAGTGAAGTGTTAAACAATCCAACTTGGCAATTATTAGTTAAAAATAAAATGACTATGAAAGAGGGCGACCGAGAATTAAGGCAAACATTACGACATAATATGTCATCTAAAAAAGGCAATTATAATGAAAAAAACATAAATGCGATTATTGATAAATATAAAGAAAGATTAGAATTACATACTGAATTAAACAAAGTTAAATCTACTCAAGAGTTAAGACATGCAATTACTAAAGATAAGTTTTTAATCAAAAAATGGCAAAACTTTTTGAAAAGTTTAACAAATTAAAATAAATATGTTATATTAAAATTACTTAATCATTGGAGGTTAAACAATGACACTTGAAGAAATTAAATCCGGACAAAGCAAAGTAGAAACGGAACTACCAATACCAAAAATTGAGGATAAGTTAGAACCACCAAAGGAAACAGCACCGGAGCCAAAAGGTGATGAAAAACCAAATCCACAACCACAACAAGAACCACAACCCCAAGCAGAACAACCAAAATCAGCAGATAATGATGATAATTTGGATGACCCAAAAGGTAGTGAAAAAACATTTACCAAAACAGATGTTAACGAAATTATACAGCGTAGGTTAAAAAGGCAAAAAGAAAAATTCCACGAACAATTAGGAGTGGATACCGATGAAGCCGTTGTAGAATTAGTTAATAAACTTAAAGGGTATGATGAATTACTTAATTCCGTTGAAACTTTAAAAACGGAAAACAATGCACTTAAAGAAAAAATGCTATTCATTGATAATAATATCTCTCAAAAAAGATACGATGATGTGCGAACATATTTTAAGGGCAAAGAAATTGAATTAACAACTGAAAATCTATTGAAAGAATTAAAAACTCATCCAGAGTGGTTGGCTTCTACTAAACCGGTGCAAATTGGAAGTCAAAAGCAAGAAGCACCAGCTAACGATGAGGAAAAAATAGCAATGCGATTATTTGGTGTTAGAAAGTAGGAAAATAAACTTATGGAAAAAATTAAAGAATTATTGGCCGCACTTTTAGAACAAGGGCTTACTGATGATGAAGTTGTTAAAGTTTTAGACCAAAAGTTAGCCGATCAAGAAATCACCCAAGAGGAACACGATTGGGCTATTCAAGAGTTGGCGAAACTAAAAGAACAAACAGAACTCAAACAAGCACTTGAGCTTTTAGGTGTAGAATAGGAGAATTATTATGGCAAACGCAATCGAACTAATTAAAAAATATTTGAGCCAAGCAGTTGTTTTAACTTTCGCTCAAAAATCAAAATCACGGGTATTAGAAACTGATGGAAAGCGAATTCAACTTGACTTCGCCGGTGGAAATACCGTAAAAATCCTTAACTTACAAATGGAAGGATTAAGCGATTACAAGAGAGCTAATAACTCTCAAATTACAGCCGCTGGTGGTTATAGCGAATTTGGAGCTGGCGACCAAGGCGGGCGAGGCTATCTTGGTAGCGATGTTGGTGCTACTTGGGAAGCCAAGACACTACGATATGATCGTGGAGCGCAATTAAAAATTGATGCAATGGATGATGAGGAATTGGCCGGTCAACTAATGGGAACGGTAGTTGGTGCATATATCGACCAACATATTATCCCAGAAGTTGATACACTCCGCTTTGCAACTTTAGCCGCTCAAGCAACAACCTTAATTGGTAATAGAAAAGAAGCCGCAATTAGTGATAATACAATTATTAGCGAATTCAATTCAGCAATTGAGTTTATGAGTGAAGCAGAAGTTGATGGCGAAAATCAAGTATTCTTTGTCAATCCAAGTGTTATGTCGCAAATTAGAAATACGACTGAATTACAAAGAAAACTAACTCAAGTAGAGTATAAGAGTGCAGTTGAAGGAGTATCATTTACAATTACAAAATATGAAGGTCGAGTAATTGAAGAAGTCCCAACAAGCAGATTTTATACTGGGGCAGTTGCTGGAGTTCGTGGGTTCTACCCAAGTGCAACATCCAAAATTATTAACTTCTTATTAGTTGATAAAAGTGTAGTTTTACCAGTAGTCAAAGTTGACAATGTAAGAGTGTTTACACCAGATCAAGTGCAAGATTTTGATGGCTACAAAATCAACTTCCGTGTTTATCACGATTTATTTGTTCCAGAAAGATTAAGAACTGGTGTATACGCACATGTAAGCAATACACTTGCTACAACTAAAACAGCTAAATTAAATGTTGCTTTATCGGCTGGTGCAGGTGGTAAGACAAAGATTACTGATTATGCAACATTACCATTAGGACACACTGGATCAATTTACGGTCTTGCTGGTGATAGTGGTTTTGAAGTTGGTAAAGGAATTAGCGAGTATGCAAGTGCAGTTGCAATTACGGTTGGCACTGACTTTACAGCATTTAATGGTGATAAAGGATATTTTGCACTCGTTAATGCTCGTGGTGTAATTATTGCAGTTAGTACAAAATACACTGATATTCCAAAAGGAGCATAGTTATTAACTAACTAATTAACTAACCAAATATTTATAAGAGGAGTTGTATAAAAATTGAAAAATATACAATTCCTTTTTTTATATGCTAAAATAAAAATATGAAAGTTGAAAGTTGAGTATAAAATAAACTTATGGAATTCAAGACAAGATTTATTACAAAAGATGAGTTCAAATTATATTTTGGTATTGATTTAGAAATCGAACTACCAGAAAGCGATAATTCAAGTGATAGAGTTAATGCGTTTTTATGTAGAATTGAAAACTTATTAGAAGCCTGGATTAACACTAATTACTTTTATAGACTTAATACATTTTGGGAAACATTTACTGATTATCAAAAAGAACAATATAAATTGGCACTTTTAGAACAAGCATATTATGTGTTAAAAAATGGTGATATATCAAGTGATAGTGGTTATGATAAAGATAAAGGAATTGTAGCAGATAGGAGATCACTTAATGTAATTGCAATAAGTCCAGCAACTTATAATCATCTTGATAACGGAGGTTTCTTAAACAAACATATTTACAAAAAAGGCACTGGCACTATCAATGCAATGAGTGATACATATGCAATTCAAACACAACAAGTTATTCAACAAAAAGGAGATCCGGGCAAAGATGGATTAACACCTTTCATTGCTGATAATGGTAATTGGTGGCTTGGTGGGGTTGATACTGGAGTTAAAGCTCAAGCGATAGATGGAGCAAAGGGCGACACTGGACTTGGTTTTGTTGCTATTTTTAATCAAAGTGTTGAGAATTGGTTAACAAGTAATATGTTTAGTAGTGATAATACAATTAAAAATTATCTAATTTTATATAGCGGTTGGCATGGTGATAAAAAAATAGAAATAAAAGATAATGTAAATCGACAAATAACTACATTAACTGGCGATGAATTAGTCGGTAAAGTATTAACACTACAATTAACAAGTGAAAGAATATATATAAGATTAAATGGTGTGCTTCAAAAAGAATATGTAATAGTAAGTTTTGGTTTTGAAATTGATTTAACATTAACAAACATAAAATTATTGGAGTTAGCATAAATAATTATGATTAGTATTGTTTCAAAAAGAGAATATAACGAAGTTGGTTTATTATTGCGTAAAGTTGAGAATAATAATAAAGACAGCGATAATAATAATGAAAATAGCACTTTTCAATATCGCTTTAGATTTAGAGAAATAACGGCAACAACAAAAGACAATAATATAGTTGGTAATTTGATTTTAACAACAGCGACTAATATCACTATTAAGACAAGTGATGACTGGGGTTATAGAGTTAATGATAAAATAAGGTTAAGGGGGAGTGAGTGGCGAATTACTAACTTACAAAAAACAGCAAAGATTAGCGAGTATATGACACGACCAAAATATATTTATTATTTACAATTAAAAGGTATTGGGAAATGAATAATATAAATAATTTAGATTTAGCAAGTGAGATTATAAATGGGCTTAAAGATGAGTTTGCTGAAGTATTTTTAAGTGGTAATTTAAGGGACACAATTAAAGTGAAAATAAATGCAAATAGTATTGAAATTGATATTCCGGGTGAAATGTATGATATTGAAAAATATAAAGATGAGGGAGTAATTATTTATACTGGTAAGGGTTCATACGCACAAGCAGTTAATATAACTGGTGGATTCAGTGGTAAACATACTTCGTATTTAGAAAATCAAATTACAAATGCAATAAATCGTTGGATTAAAAAGCACGGACTGAAAGCGAGAGTTTACTATGAGTAATTATAGTTATAATGAAAAAGTTATATTGTTAATAGAAACTAACTTAAAAAGAATTGTAATTGGTTCACCAAATATTTTTAATAATGATATTGAAATTGTAGTAGGTAATGAAAGATATATTGAAAGTGAATTAACAAGAAACGAACCTAACCGGATTTATGTTGTCGTTCAATTTTTAGAAAGTGCAATAACGGCCGGCCACACGGTGCAACCTATACAATTAGTAGTTTTAAGCGAACACGATAACTTAAGCAAAGTTCAAACTTTATTAAGAACTTTTGCAGAAATATATAACACAAAATTAAATGATGATGGATCCATAACGCAATTTTATTTAACACCGGTTTTATTAAGTGCATTTAATGAGGTCTACGATGGCTACAGAGGGTTATATACACTCAACGGAACACTTTTAATCTCACCAAATGCAAACCACTTAACAAATGTAAATGTTTATAATGAATTAACGCAAGAGTGGGAAGAGCTAGAATTATTAAGCAGTGATATTGATTACACTATTCAATTATCACCAGATACATATTTTGACGAAAAAGGGCAAACTAAAGCTCACGCAATACAAGCCACATTAACTATCAATTTAGTATTTTATTTAACTGATAATAATTATTTAACTAATGCAATTTTAGATGATGCATTTAATGAAACACTAAACGCATTTACTACATTTAAGTTTAATTTTGTTTATAAGAATAAAGCATATAATAATATTGAAATGCAACTTGCTAATTTTCTTAACTCTAACAAGTTAGGACAATTACCACTAATAACAATAACTTTAACGAGAGGCAAATAATAAATAATAAATTATGGCAGAAACAAGAAAAATCACTATTGAGATAACGCAATCCGGTGAAAAAGGACAAGATCATGTTCTTGATAAATTAAACAATAGTGGTGATACAAAGGCGACTGGTAAGGCAAGTAGTGAAAGTTTAGTATCTACAATTTTAGTTAATCAAGCATTTAATCAAGTTAAAGGAATTGTAAAAAATGTTGCTACATATAGCATAAACAAACATTTTACACTTAAAGAAAACTACTTAATGCAACAAGCACTTGATAATACAATAAATACAATTAGTCGTGTTGGTAGTTTCGCACTAACTATGGTTGGTGGTGCTAAATTAGGCAGTGCTGGTGGTTTATGGGGCGCTATTATTGGTGGCACAATTGCAAGTGTTGGTTGGGGAATAAATGAGGGCTTTAACATTTATAAAAAATTAGACCAATCACAAATGGCACTTAATCAAACTAATGCTGAAATAGTGTTTAGTAGAATTAGAGCTGGTTTAACACTGTCTCTT
>CZCA01000925.1_pt1 | contig 14038 bp, 13 predicted proteins | sample 591981 | NCBI WGS metagenome assembly CZCA01 (sample SAMEA3556810, study PRJEB10932) | anaerobic digester metagenome
CCTACGAAACCGAGAGACTGCGAGATTGGATCAGGCATGCGTATTGCAGCCTCCCTGATAAGCTCGAGGGCGACTTCCATCAGCAGCGCCTCTACGAGTGAAGGAAAAGGGACGGGAACGTGGGAACCAGCGATTGCAAGGGCAAGCTTGGTGGGGATCATCTCCTGATGGAATGTGGCCACAGCAACATAAAGAGCGGGAAAGATCAAGGCTATTACACCTGCAAGATAGCGCAAGGCCCTCAGGGGACCGCCAAAGGGAAACCGCTCGTAGTAGTCTTCCGATGATTGAAAGAAGCTGGCGAGATTCGCCGGAACCATCAGGGCCATCGGAGACCCGTCCACCAGAATGCCGACGAGTCCTTCTGACAGGGCGGCAGCGAAACGATCCGGCCTCTCCGTATATTGCACCTGGGGGAAAGGAGAATAAGTATGGTCCTCTATCAGTTCCTCCAGAACCCCTGAATCAGTTAGTATGTCCACGGATATGGCGTCGATTCGCTTCTTCACCATCTGCACAAGATCCGGGTTCGTGAGATGCTCCACATAGGCCACCACGATGTCAGTTTTGGACCTTACTCCCACCACCGTTGCATCCAGCCTCAAGTCAGGCGTTTTCAGCCTTCGCCTTATCAATGCAGTGTTGGCCCTGAGGAGCTCTCCAAAACCCTCCCTCGGACCGCGGACTACCTTCTCAGTGGCGGGTTCCTCTATTCCCCGATGCTCCCACCCTTTTGCCTCGAAGAGCACGCACTCGCGGCTGCCTTCGACGAATAAGGCGCCTTCGCCACTCAAAACACGCTCCATGGCCATCTCCATACTGCTAGCGACGGCAATCTGGCCTGACGGCATCAGGTGCGTCGAGACTACAGTGGCGATGTTCTCCCGGTCAAGCCTACCGGCATCCAAAGCCGGCGTCCTTTCGGCCAACATCACCGATCTGAGTGCCATCATGTTTACCACGTCACGCGAGGTCAATCCTTCAATGTAGAATAGCAGTGCTTCAAGTTCAGGCGAGGTCCATATCACCAATCTGCGCAATATCACATCAGGGCTCTTATGCCCAATCTTGTTGCGGAGATACTCTTCAACGCCGTCCAGGGTATCGGGGATGGGTGTGCTGCCGGATCCGTTCTTGTCCTGAGCACCATCTCCATCCGACACACTCTCCTCAAGTGGGACCGGCGTCCTACCGAGAACCATCCGCGGGCGTCTCATCTTGCCCGTAAGCAACCTTCGTAGACGTGTCAAACTGTTATTCCTCCGAATACGCCTTTTGTCCAGTCACCATTACAATCTGTCACTGAGCGAAGGATTATGCCGAATCCGGGAAATACAATGGACAAGGAGAAGCCCGAACCTCTCCCTGCCAAAGTGGAAGTCGGCCCCGCTTGCGCGGGGCCGACTTCTTGCCACAATACAGCATTATCTACTTTCTACGCACTTCGGGGGTATGGTCACAACCGCCCCTAACGATACTTGTACTTGCGTCTGCGGGCGGCCTCAGACTTCTTCTTCCTCCGGACGCTTGGCTTGTCGTAATGCTCGCGTTTGCGAATCTCAGACATTACTCCGGATCGCTGACACTGCCGCCTGAAACGACGCAGTGCGCTGTCGAGGGACTCATTCTTTCCAACCTTAACCTCTGACATACAGATACCCCCCCTCCGTGCGAGAGTAACCAACCAACATTGCCCAGCTGAATATGGCGCACGCTTTGACGTGCAGGGCAATCTCGTCAAATTATACTTTACTCATTGCACGCGTGTCAAACAGTATCGAACGGCGCGGGCGGGTTTCTCATCAACCTGGAGGCCACTGCAGAGCTCTGCCACCGATCACATGAAAGTGAAGGTGAGGAACACTCTGCCCCGCATCCTGGCCGCAATTGGCCACCACCCGAAATCCTCTCCGGTCGTACCCCCGCTCACGGGCGATCCTCGCCGCTAACCTGTGTGCCCTGCCAACAAGCTCCTCATCGCCATCTCCCAGTTCGAGGAGGCTGGATATGTGCACGCGCGGAATTATCAACACATGCATAGGCGCCTGTGGGTTGATGTCGTCAAACGCGACAAGGTGTTCATCTTGATATACTATTTGCGATTCGACTTGCCCGTGAGCAATCTTGCAGAATATGCAATCCTCCACCTGTTCCCTACCTCCTCACTGACTCCGCCACAGGCCCCTCGAGCAGACAAGTCGTGGCGGGATCATGTCAATTCTTCTATGCTTCCCCTCACAAACCCTTCATCTGCCTCGGACACACATACATTTACGATGTCGCCGGGGAGCGCAGAACCGACAGCGTAGACCCGCACGTAGTTTCCGGTCAGACCTTCAAACCCCTCATGGTCCGCTTGCTCCACCAAAACAGACATGCTGCGGCCCAAGAGCTGCCTGTGGAATCCGAGTGACAACTCGCCGCCGAGCGCGATCAGCTCGGCGCTTCTCCTCGCCTTCTCAATCCTTGAAACCTGCCCGGGCAGTGTTGACGCAACCGTGCCCCTCCTGCGCGAATACTGGAAGACGTGCATCCTGGAGAACCTCGACCGACGGCATACATCACAAGTGGCCTGAAAGGCCTCTTCATCTTCCCCGGGGAAACCCACTATGACATCTGTCGTAACCGCAAGGTCAGGTATGCGTTCCCGCGCCATCGAAACAATATCTTCATACTCCGAAACGGTATAACGCCTGTTCATGAGCGAAAGCACCGTGTCGCTGCCCGACTGCAATGGAATATGCAAGTGAGGACAGACTTCCACGTGATCTGCCATGGTGCTGATCAATTGTTCGGTCACATCAGTCGGGTCTACAGAGCTGAGACGAACCCTTGCTATGCCTTCCACACTAGCGGCGGCCTCCAGAATCTCCGCAACATCAGGAGACCCCCCAAAATCACGGCCGTACGCACCCAGGTCTATCCCGGTCAACACTACTTCCCTGTATCCTAGTGAGGCCAAAAGCTCAATCTCCTTGCGGATCTTCCGGGGATCCCTACTCCTTACCGGTCCCCTCACATAAGGAACCTTGCAGTAGGAGCAGAAGTTTTCGCATCCATCCTCGATCTTCACGTAGGCTCTTGTGCGTTCAGTCCATCCTTCAACTGCGAGTTCTTCGAAAGGGCCGAATGAGCTCGTTTCTCTCACCAACACCTGAGGGGCTACATCCCTCCCCTCTAGAACTTCTCGGTTGACGCCCACCACGTCCGAATCTCGCCTGCTCGGTCTTGAGCTCTCGTCGAAATCGAGCACGGCCTGTACGATTCGCTCGCGATCGTAGGTTCCTGAAACGACGCATACTCCTGGCAACGCTGCAACCTCACGCGGAGAGGCCTGAGCGTAGCAACCGGTGGCAACTATCAGGGCGTCAGGGTTCCTCGAGTGAGCCCTGCGTATGAACTGCCTCGATTTCTTGTCACCCATCCGTGTTACCGTACACGTGTTTATGACATAGACATCGGCCACATCCTCGAAAGGCACAACCTCAAAACCCGCCTTCTGGAATTGTGCTGCAATAGCCTCTGAATCATATTGATTTACCTTGCACCCAAGTGTTGTTATGGCGACTGTTCGCACCTGCAAGCTACCTCCCGGGTCAAAATAGGCGTACCCTGGCCCCATCTCAAACCAGGCTCCTGCAACTGTTACTGCCTGAAAGACGCAATACTAGAACAAGCCCCAGATAGCACCCGGCCCAGTAGCGTATCTAGTCTACTATTCCAGTTCTGCGGAGAGCATGTAGGAGCGGCAGGCCAAGAGCAAGAACAGCCACTGCCTCGCCTGCCGCTACAACAAGCATTGCCGCAGGTATCGTCCAGAAGTGTATCTCCATTCCAGTGATAAAGGGAACGTACGCTCCGACTACAATGCCGTTGATGATGATGGGAAAAGCATAAGCCACACGTGCGTGCCTGAACCGGTAGGTGAGACATGCAGCTATGGCAGTAGCCGCAGTGCCGAAGATCACGTCGAACACGCCAAGAGGGCCTGCCAGATTGGCAATGAGCGCTCCACAAGCAAGCCCCACCACAGCCTCAGGCCACACAATAGGAAGCACAGTAAGAGCCTCGGCTACCCTCACCTGAAACACCTCGTATGAAATAGGGGCAAGGAGCAAGCAAAGCCCTGCATACACTCCTGCTATTACTCCAGCACGCGCTATGGACCTGGCATCAAACTTCATGCGGCCCTGCCCCCTTCTCCAGCATCGTACATACATCAGTCTGCGCACATGCACGGCACAATACTCCCATAATTCCCCTGCCCTACGCTAGATCTCGGCGCTCACCCTCTTGTGGCCAGCCTTATATTACCAGGGTTCCCATTTGAGCCCGACGGATCCCGAGCCAACCGGTTTCCCTGATGAGCTAAGAAAGGTCACTTTGCAGAGGACTGGACGAATAGCTCCCACAGACCACCAGTCTCTGTTGATCTTCACAGCCTCTGAGCCCATCACATCCTTGAGCGTCACAGTCTTCTTGACCATTCCCAGCGTACCCCCGAGTGGGATTGCGTTCGGAAGAGCTCCGCCCTGCGGAAGGTGCTCGCTCTCGACTGTCTGCCCATCGGCATCGACGAACTCCATCCTGATCTCATTCAGCGTGAACGTTCCGAAGCCGTCGAGTGACAACGTGACGGCCCCAACGATCTCCTCCTCATCCCGGTTTATGACAAGCGGATCTGGTATGAATTCCACACCGATTCTGGCCCTTCCAAAAGTGCACCCAGTCATTGTTGTAACCATGGCTACCAGGAGTGTTAGCAACAGCAGACGCTTGACAATCGGCTTCATTTGTCTTTCCTCCTTAGAACCCCCTGAGCACCAAACCTGCAAATGCCAGGCAGAGGGGGACGATGGTATAAAACAGGGGCCCATCGCGGCAGCCCGCGCAGAGGAGCCCCTTTCTGGCCCGTGGTGATCAGGTTGGGCTGCTGTCAGATCCAGCAGCCCGACCATACCAGTTTCTACTCTGTCAGATCTTTCAGCCCGACTGTGCATGTAAGGGGATTAAGCTTGACGTTCATCCCTGTACTGGTCAGTGTGAATTTCGCCTCTTTGCCTACGAATCCCAGCGCCTCGTCCCATAGTTCTGCAGGCGCGACCAAGCCCTCCAAATCTAAGAGCTCTGCTGTGGCAACCTTGTTAACAGGAGACACAGAAATCCAAAGGTCTTCAATGACGATCGCCTCGTCGAGTAGCTCTTGGTCTTCAGCGCCGAAAAATTCCACAGTTAGCGTATCGTATACCCCGCCCGCGAGCCATCCCACCATTTCAACGGTGATCGTGCCATCAAACGGTTCTGCTTCCGCGCATACGAGTTCATCCGGGGAGATGCTGATAGTAATCTCTGTCTTGAAACATCCGGTTGTCATAGATGCCATGAGTAGAACGGCCACAATCGCAATGCCCCTTAAAACACGCGCTCTTGTCACGAGTATTCGCCTCCTGCCTGATTATGGTGGGGTCTGATTCCCGTTCATTGCAGGGTGATTCTACTAACGGCGGCAAATTCCTGCTGCCAGTGGATGAGATGCGGCACCCGAATCTTGAGTGTAACCATGTTTTATCATGGGCCAGGCCGACCTGAGCTGGCCGTATGAGGATAAGGCATTGATAGTAGTGCAGCGCCGCAGTCTCCGGGAAGCGGGCTGAAACGTGCAGATCGAAGCCTGTATTGGATGCTCGATCGAGCAGCTGTTCGCAGGCGGTTCTGCTCCCCAAAACAAGGACCCCGCGACGATGCCGGCTCTCATTGAATCGGCATCGAAGTGGGGCCCCAAGTAGTAATCTATGCAAGCATGACCTGCTCGACGCGGCGCTTCAGTTCAGCGAACGGAGTTACACCCACTGCCTGGTCAACTGGTCTCCCGTCTTTGAAGATAATCAGAGTAGGTATGCTCCTGACGCCGAACTTCTCTGCGGTCTGCGGATTGTCAACAACGTTCAGCTTGGCCACTTTTACCTCGCCATTTTTGTACTCCTGTGCCAGCTCGTCAAGGATAGGCCCCTGCATCCTGCAAGGTCCGCACCATGCTGCCCAAAAATCCACCACAGCAACCCCGGGGAAGTTGCCTATTTCCGCGCTGAAATTTGCGTCTGTAATCTCAACAGGCTTAACACTATTTGCCATGCCAAAGTCAGTCCTCCCTCTCAGAATCCTCCCACAAGACACATGCATTCTCGAGTGGCTCCTCTGTGTCGGCCTTATACCGTAGGGGGGTATCCTTACATTGAATTATAAGCCCATCGATGGCGCATGTCAATAGATCCGGAACGCATCGGGGTATCTGGTTTTCGCGTCTCTCAGACTAATTCTACCCCAGTTCGCCCATGTCATATAGGATGATTGCCGTAACAACAGGGCCTGCAGTCTCCGTCCGAAGGATTCTCGGCCCTAAAGTGACCGTTGTCGCACCGTTGGCCCGGGCATACTCTGCTTCAGAGTGAGAAAAACCTCCCTCCGGACCAATGAAAAAGCCTATGCCCGGCACAGACGAAAGGCCGGGCTCTGCAAGAGCCTGACGCAAGCTTCGCTCCTCTTCAAGCTCCCACGGGAAGATCATGCTGATGCCTTCGTCACATAAGGTTGCTATAGCAGAGTGGAGAGTCCCGACACTCTCGACTAGAGGCACGACGTCCCGTCCGCTCTGCTTGGCCGCTTCCTCGGCAATTCGCCTCCACCGCGTCACCTTGCGCTCAGCCGAAGCATTGTCAGGCCTTGCAACACTCCGTTCGGTCAGAATGGGGATGATCCTTGAGACTCCTATTTCAGTGCACTTTTGGACAATTCTGTTCATCTTGTCAGCCTTCGGCAAACCCTGAACCAAGGTGACCGGGACGCGGGGTTCTGAAGCAGCGGATTCGTACGTAGCTTCTATCTCCGCCTCAACGGACGTCTCACGAGTTGCTACAATGCGCGCCATGTGGTTCTGCCCGACTCTGTCGACTGCGATAACCACGTCACCCGGCTTAAGCCGGAGAGCCTTCACAATATGGCGAGCATCTTTTCCGGATATGGTCACGCGGTCGCCCGGCATGGCGTCGCATTCAACGAAGAACCTGCGCATCTCAGCCCTCCGAAACCAGAGTCACCCACTCTTCCAACTGCAGGCGATCGACTATCGTATGCCCGACCGCCTCAAGAGCCACCCTCACTGACTCCTCTTGCTTTGCCACGAATCCCGATGATATGCATTTCCCCCCGGGCACGAGGAGACGCGGGAGATCCGGCGTAAGGCACACTACGACATCCGCAAGAATGTTGGCAACTACCATATCATACCTTCCGGTGATGCCGGTTGCAAGGTCGCCGGGGCTGATTGCAACCTTGTCAGAGACCCGGTTCTCATCTACATTTGAACGAGCGACCGCCACTGCAACGGAATCATTGTCAACTCCATCCACCCATGAGGCCCCGAGTTTAGCTGCGGCAATTGACAGAATTCCGGATCCGCATCCAATGTCAAACAGCCGCGCACCAGGCTCAAGATGAGCTTCCATCGCGGAAATCGCACCTCTGGTGCTTTCGTGCTGCCCGGTCCCGAAAGCCTCGCCCGGATCCATAAGTATCACTATTTCGCCTCTCTCAGGAGAGTAGTCTATCCAGGATGGAACAATCACTACTCGCTTCCCTACGTGATCCACGGTGTAGTAAGATTTCCATGCCGTCGCCCAGTTCGAGTTCTCTATCTGCCTGAGCGTAAGGGCCGGACGCAGCCCGGGGCCGCCCTCTCGTGCCCATCTTTCCTCCAGTGCCTCCTTGATAAGCCTGACCCTGTTTTCAAGAAGGTCGTCAACCGGGAAGTATGCTGTTACACGCAAAGGCCCATCCAAGCACATTCCCTCAGGGAAGGTCAATGCCTCTCCACTGTCAGCAGAGGACATTCTCTCCCGAATCAACGAGGGGCCGGTGAAGGCTACTCCACCCGCCCCCGCCAGCCTAAAGAGATCAGCCACTATTTCCGAATCCTCGTCCGAAACCTCACATGAGACTTCAGCCCAAAACACATCAACACCCCGCCTCAAGCCTCCTGCCGCCTGTCAAACAATCTCCACCGCTTGCTCTGCTTCTTTGAAGAAGCATCGGCAACGCCATCGCCCTGGATCTCAGCAAGCTGCTCTAGGAGGGCCTTCTCTTCCTTGCTGAGCTTCTTAGGTGTGACCACCCGCACCGTCACAATCATGTCGCCCCGTGCGAGCCCTCTGAGTGCAGGCATCCCCTTGCCCCGCTGCCTGAATGCCTCACCTGTCTGAGTGCCCGAGGGAATGCTGACCTTGATTTCAGATCCGTCTATGGTTGGAACAGTGATCTGCGCGCCCAGGGCCAATTGCGTGAATGAGACAGGGACTTCCACCCTCAAATCGATTCCATCCCGTTTGAAAACGGAGTGGGGCTCAACCTCGATGAACACGTACAGGTCGCCAGGCAGCCCCCCGCGAAGCCCAGCATCGCCTTCACCTCTGATGCGCACCCTCGAGCCTGTTTCGACTCCGGCAGGAAGATCCACCTCGATACGGCCCCTCTTCCTTACCCGGCCGCCGCCTCCGCAATCATTGCACGGGAAATCAACTATCGTGCCTTCTCCTCGACACTTTGGACATGTGGTTACTGTGGTGAAGGAGCCGAAGACCGTTCTGCTCACTGAATGGACCTGGCCGCGCCCTGCACACTCAGGGCATGTCGTACGAGCAGTGCCCGGTTCCGTTCCTTCACCGCCGCAGCGCTCGCACATCTCCATTCTCTCGACAGTAATCTCCTTCTTGACACCAGTGGAGGCCTCCTCGAGAGTAATCCTCACCGAGGCCTTGAGGTCATGCCCTCTCACAGGGCCTGCAGAACTCGCGGCCCCACGTGTAAACGGCGAATCTCCGAAGAACGCATCGAAAATGCTGCCAAATGGGTCAAATCCTCCGAAATCAGCGTTCCAACCGCCGCCGGCAACCCCGCCTTCGTGTCCGTACATGTCGTACCTGGATCGCGTTTCAGGATCAGACAATATCTGATAAGCTTCGTTGATCTCTTTGAACTTCGCCTCAGCTGAAGGGTCGTCAGGGTTGACGTCTGGATGCCATTTGCGGGCAAGATCCCAGAACGCCTTCTTTATGTCGCTTTCTGACGCGTTTCTCTCAACCCCTAAGACCTCGTAGTAATCCCGCTTGCCCGTAGCAAACACCGCCTCGTTGCGCTATTTGGCTGACTGAATTCTTGCCAGCAGATCCGAAAGGCTTTCCGCCATGTATTCTACCAGTGACGTTACAAGCGAATAGTCAATTCTGGTCGGCCCCACTACGGCAATTGTGCCTACAACCTGGCCCCCGACGCCGTAAGGTGCACATACCACACTGCACTCCCTCAGCTCTTGCCTTTGGTTCTCAGAGCCGATCGTCACATATGCCCCCCCCAGGCCGCGTGACGCAGATCCCGAGAGTTCAGTCAGCACCAAGTCATCCGATTCCAGAAATTCTAGAATCGGCCTTGCACGCTCAAGTTCATTGAACTCCGGTTGTCCCAGGAGCCTCATCAGGCCATCCACGTATACCCTATCCTGATCTGACGATCTGGTAGCCGAGAGCAACAGGTCAAACATCTCTTCGAGAAAAGATGCATACGCGTTCAGGTCGGCCAGAATCTCGCCTAGCACTCTGCCTCGCATCCGCGCCAACGAGCTCCCCCGCAGCCTGTGGTTGAGCATACGCGACATGTTCTCGAGATCACGCGGATCCATCTCATGGTCAATTGCCAACACCCTGTGTTCAACAAGCCCTGCATTGGTTACAACCAGTACCAGCACGCTGTCGGAGCTGAGGGGAACGAGTTGGATATGGCGTATTTCAGCCGTCTTTACTCCCGGGCCGATTACTACTGACGCGCAGTTGGACAGCTCTCCCAAGACCTTTGCAGTGGCTCTGATCAATGATTGTATCTCGTCGCTCCGTCTTGCGCACTCAGCCCTGATTGTCTTCTCCTCGGGGCCTGTCAGGGCGCGCTCAGGCATAAGAGCATCTACATAAAACCGATAACCCTTGTCAGACGGGATCCTCCCTGCCGAAACGTGGGGTTGCTCAAGGTAGCCTTCATCCTCGAGGTCAGCCATTTCATTTCTTATCGTGGCAGAGCTGACTCCAAGCCCGTATTTTCTCGCGATGGTCCTTGAGCCCACCGGTTCAGCCGTTGAGATGTAGTCGTCAGTCACAGCCCGAAGAATAGCCTTCTTTCGATCTGCCATGGTCTCAGCCATCGCTCTCACCCCACTCTCAATTCAAATGACTGTATCGCGTATCCAGAGGCGCAGCCCTAATTCAGCCCGTTAGCACTCGGCGCAGCAGAGTGCTAAAAACAACATAACATCACAGCTCGACGCTGTCAAGGCTGAGCACCAGTGCCGCATTCAACACACTCTGCGAAAACCAGGTTTCCTAGAAGAAATCCTCCAGGGGTCAACTTCACCCTTCCCTCAAGGAACTCGACAAGCCCCGCCTCTGCCAGGTCCGTGAACTTGCCGGCGTATTCCGTCAGCAAATCCAGCCCGAAACGGCGCCCCATCTCGACAAGGTCAACACCTTCCGACATGCGCAATCCAAGCATCAAGCTATCTTGAGCTTCTTGGAAAGCATTGCGTTCCTCAAACCCGGCCAGCGGCCGTACTCCCTTCTCGATTGCGGCCATGTAATCCTCGACTGATTCAACGTTCCACGACCTGACCGCGCCATGCCGAGCTCCATCCAGATGCGAATGAGCGGCCACTCCCAAACCCACGTAATAGCTGGAGGTCCAGTATCCAACGTTGTGCGCGCTTTCAAAACCCGGCAACGCAAAATTGGAGACCTCGTATCTGGCATACCCTGCAGCCTCTACCTGCTCGACCAGCCACTCATAAGAGTCGGCCACGTCGTCATCGTCAGGCACGGTTTGCCACCCGTCAACCAAGGCGCGAGCCAGCGGGGTGCCTTCCTCAACCGAAAGGCAGTAGGCGGAGATGTGTTCCGGGCGCATCGACATCAGAGTATCAAAGGTCTTGAAAAGCGACTCGCGGGTTTGCTCCGGCGCCCCCAGAATAAGGTCGACACTGATGTTGTCAAAGCCTGCTGCACGCCCCCACTTGTAGGCCTGAATGCAGTCGGCGGGAGAGTGCAAGCGGCCCAATGCGCGTAGCTCGGCCGCGTCCAGCGATTGAAAGCCAAGGGAGAGTCGATTTGCTCCACTCTCCTTCAAGGCGGCAAGGCTGCGCTGATCGACAGTTCCAGGATTGGCCTCAACAGTCACCTCAAGCCCTGCTCCACTCGATCGTCCGTCCAGACTGCCCAGAGAGTTGACCTGCTCAATCTGGGCAAGGAGCGTGGCGATGAACTCGGCCAGCTGCCTCCATGGAACACAGGTGGGTGTTCCTCCTCCAACATAGAGCGTGCGTATGGGGCGAATCCTCTCCAGCTCGCTCTCTCTGAGGCAGAACTCGCGGGTAACTGACGCCAGGTACTGCCCCATGGCTTCGGCATACCTGCTTGCAGGATATGAGACGAAATCGCAGTAGTTGCACTTTCGAACACAGAAAGGCACGTGAACGTAGATTCCTCCCGACCCCGGAGGCATCATTCTTCATCATCTGCCAACACAGCCATGAAAGCCTCCTGCGGTATCTCTACGTGCCCGAACTGCTTCATCCTGCGTTTGCCCTCTTTCTGCTTCTCAAGCAGTTTACGCTTTCTTGAAACATCGCCCCCGTAGCACTTGGCCAGAACGTCCTTCCTGACTGCTTTCACCGTCTCCCGCGCAATAACCCGGGATCCCACCGCAGCCTGGATAGGCACATCGAAGAGCTGGCGTGGAATGAGTTTCCTCAGTCTCTCAACCAGCGATCTCCCTCGCCTATTGGCGAAGTCTGAATGAACAATGCTCGAAAGGGCGTCAACCGGTTTTCCGCCAACGAGAATATCCAGTTTCACGAGGTCAGATGGCCTGTACTCAAGGAACTCGTATTCCATCGATGCATAACCGCGCGTCCTCGACTTGAGCTTGTCGAAGAAGTCATAGAGAATCTCAGCTAACGGCATGTCATAGGTCAGCTTCACCCTTGTGGGCCCGATAAAGTGCATGTCGCAGACTTCCCCTCGCCTTTCGACAGCAAGGTCCATCACAGGACCGATGTAGTCGGAAGGAACGAACACCGTGAGCCGGACGAACGGCTCCTCAATCGTCTCTATCTCGGGCACAGCCGGAAGATTCGCCGGGTTGTCCACCATCACCCCATCTCCCGACGTCTTGTTGACACGGTACACCACAGACGGAGCAGTCGTTATCAGTTCCAGATCATACTCGCGTTCCAGCCTTTCCTGGACTATCTCCATATGAAGAAGGCCCAGAAAACCGCATCTGAAGCCAAATCCCAGCGCCGCAGAGGTCTCAGGCTCGTACGTAATGGAAGCATCGTTCAATTTCAGTTTGTCGAGCGCATCTCTAAGATCGGCGTATGCGCTGTTCTCCAAGGGATACAGCCCGCAATAGACCATAGGCGTTGCAGGCCTGTAACCTGGAAGAGGCTCAGGCGCCGGGTTCTCTGCAGAAGTGATCGTGTCTCCCACAGGCGCATCCGCGACTTCTTTTATCTGAGCCACCAAGAAACCAACCTCACCCGGATTCAGGCATTCGGCCGCCTTCATTTCCGGGACAAAAACCCCCAGCTCTGTAACCTCGTATTCGTTTCCCGTGCTCATCATCCTCACCATGTCGCCTACCCTTACGACACCCTCCACAATGCGCACATGGGCAATGACGCCACGGTATGGGTCGAAATGTGAGTCGAACACCAGGGCGCGCAATGGCTTGTCCGCCTCTCCTCGCGGCGGGGGAATGCGCTCAACAACGGCCTCCAGCACATCGAGCACACCTTCACCCGTCTTGGCGCTCGTGAGGATGACCTCCTCAGGGTCTATGCCGATGAGGTCTACAACCTCGTCGCGAACCCTGTCGGGCTCAGCATTGGGCAAGTCTATCTTGTTTACCACAGGCACTATCTCGAGACCGCCGCCGATTGCCAGGTAGAGATTGGCCAGAGTCTGCGCCTCGATTCCTTGAGTCGCGTCGACAACAAGGATTGCCCCCTCGCAGGCAGCAAGGGAACGCGACACCTCATACGTAAAATCCACATGCCCAGGAGTGTCTATCAAGTTGAGCACATACGTATCACCATTGGGACGAGTGTACTCGATCCGCACTGGTTTCAGTTTGATCGTTATGCCGCGTTCTCGTTCCAGGTCCATCTTGTCGAGAACCTGGTCCATCATGGCGCGTTCATCGATCGCATCAGTCAGCTCCAGAATGCGGTCTGCAAGTGTAGACTTCCCGTGGTCAATATGGGCAATAATGCAGAAATTCCTGATATCTCTTATGTTCATATACACCTCAGAGCCACTATACGCCGCTTTCCGCGGCCGGGCAGAAACTCCATATCAGATTATAGCACATGTGCCCCAGTCCAACGGAGGCCCGCAAAAGCCTGCAAGTACGAGCAGCTGGGGTGGACGGATGATGTGATTGGAGTCGTCCCATGCCTCGCAGCCTATGCTGCCGGCCGCGCGTGAATGCCAGAGGACCCACTATCTCTTCGACCTCAAGACACGCCACCTGTACTGTGTCAGGGATGCGCAGAATCTCTGGAGCAGTCAGCCGCATCGTCTTCTTCTACGTGCCATGATGAGCTGAATCTTGCTTTCACAGTCGATTGCTGCGTCTACTCCCCCGTACGTTCCTTTCTCAATGCTTGTTACAGTCCATGGCTAAGTACTTCGCAAGAAGTATCTTGGCCTAATAGAGCAGCCAGGCTCTGAATTGCGGACAATGCAGACCCAGGGATTGCGTAAGAACTTATCGAGACTTACTTATGGGTAAGCAACCTCAGACTGAAACCCACATTCCACACACAACATATTCCATATGCATTATTGCTGCGTGGTCAGCCAAGCAGTGTAATCAATGGCTTTTGGCTGAAGCAAAGGCAGACTCCGTGAGCTGTTATTCCACATGTGGATTATGGAAACTCAAT
>CZCA01000536.1_pt1 | contig 14015 bp, 10 predicted proteins | sample 591981 | NCBI WGS metagenome assembly CZCA01 (sample SAMEA3556810, study PRJEB10932) | anaerobic digester metagenome
TGTGCTTTTCCCCTCACCAGGCCCGGGGCTGCTTACAAGGATGGACTTTAGCGGTGCTCCGGGCGATGTGAACTCCAGATTAGTTCTGAGGGTGCGAAATGCCTCAGATACAGGTGATCTAGGATCGTGATACATGATAAGATTTGAAGATTCGTCAAGATTGTTATGTTGTCGCGCCAAATCTATATCCGTCCTTCCGACATGGTCTAATGCATATCGCTTAATCCATTGTCTTGCGGTTTTGTGGTTTATGTCTTTTCCTCTTGCGCTTTACTGAGGTAAAGTCCGGAATAACCCCGAGTATCGGCGCAGATACAGCTTGTTCCACTTCCTCAAGGGTCTTGAACGTCGTATCCATTTGCTCCAGTATAAAGGCAATACCTACTCCTACGAATGATCCGAGAATACCTGCTATAGCCGTATTAAGGAGTTTTCTTGGTTTGATAGGGGCAGTAGGCACGATGGCTTCATCAACTACGTAAATGCCGGAGACTTTCATTGCCTCTGAGATTCTCATCTCTTCATACTTTGAACGGAGCATGACGTATATTTCCTCGTTTACCCGTTGGTTTCTTGCCAGTCGTGCGATATCCATTTCCTTCTCAGGGATGGACGCAAGCTCAACCTCGACTGCATTGCGTGAATTCTCCAGCGCTGCCGATTTCGCCTCAAGCCCGACTATTGTTGCTTGCGAAGAGACAAGTCTTCTTGTGAGATCCTGGTGTATCGGGTTGAGAGACATAGTCTCCGCCCCAACTATCCTGTCGACCTCTTTCGCAAGCTTAGCGGAGACTTCGCCTATTTGAGCTCTGAGTCCAATCACAGTAGGATGATTCTCTGTATATTGCTTAAGCGCAGCAGCGAGATCCGTCTCAAGTTGGGAGAGTATTATTCTGTACTGCTGAACTATCGGGTTATTGATCAAGGTCGTGGATGTAACAAGTGTAGGGTCGATTTCCTGTACAATCTCGTGAAGCTTCTCTTGTTCTGAATTAGCTGCTTGGAGTTCTATTTTAGTCTGGGACAGAAGTTGCTCTATGTTAGCGAGTCTGTCAATTCGGGCTTTGGTCTCAGCTGACGGCTCGATTACCCCGTTTGTTTCTTTGTACTCAAGAAGCGCGCTTTCGGCTTCTTTCAGGCGATCTTCAGCGATTGCCAGTTGTTCTGCGATGAAGTCTCTGGCTGCCTTAGCAGATTCTTGATTTATTCGCTGAGTACGTTCCTGAAATTCCCCTACAAGCGTATTGAGGAAAACAGCTGCTTTCTTAGGGTCATCACTTTCAACTGACAGTTTGGCCACATCAGTGCCTTGCACCTGTTGAATTGAGAGGCTGTTTTGCCACGCTTTCACTTGTTCTTCTGACTTGAGCCATCCCAGGCGTGCTAAGGTAGCTTCCGTTAGCGTGCGGCTCTTCAGAGACTCAACATAGTTTCGCATATTGCCGGATGAAGAGCCTGTTGCATCCTGGAGAAATGGGATAGACATCACCGCGGAGTCGCTTTTTACCATAATGACAGTTGTAGCTTTATAGATCTTGGTCATGTTTGAGCTTACAAAATAGGCTGCTATCATGCTTACTGCTACAATAGCCGCAATCTGCCACGCTCTTCGTGCCAATACTCCCAGCATTTCCAGGAGATCAATTTCATAATCCATTTCATTCATTACCGGCTTATCTCTCCTACCTCAGGAACAAGTCCTTGATTAGCTTAAGGCCTGATAGGACTGAAAATACCCGATCCCAGTCAAGCTTAGTCGTGGAAGGCACGTACACGATATCCTGTCCTTCAACCGAAGGGTTTTCCTCTGCCTTTCCTGTGAAAAAGAGATTGTCATGGCCAAGGATTACTTGCTCGCCGGCTGTAACATGGCCTTCTCTGAAGATGCATACAGCTTCCAATGCAGCGCGCTTAGTGGGGCCTCCTGCAGTAGCCAGAGCATCCATCAGTTTCGCGCCTTTCGGGAGTTTATAAAGACCGGGCCGTGTTACTTCACCGACGACCACAACTCCTCGGTTAAGTTTCGGAATGAAGACAGTGTCCTGATCCGCCAAGGAAATATTGTCCAAAGGGTTGGCGCCTAGAAGGACACCGGTGATATCTACAGTGCGCACCGCGCCGGGCGCGAAACCCGTTGCGCTTGTATTGCCAGGTGTGTCACAGGCGATATTGGTTTCGGTTATTCCGGAAGATGAAGTCCTGCTTGTGATTATGACCTGCGTGTCGTCTGCGTCATCTTTGAGTCCGCCTGCGAGAGCTATGGCGTCTGATAGGCGGCTGCCTGCTTTCATACGATATAGGCCGGGTTGCGCGACTTCACCCAACACCTGGACAGCTATGGCCCGGGGAACGTAGATGATATCTCCGTTTGCCATGGGCCGGGCTCCTATATTATCAGCCTCCAGGTAAATGTCATCTGCATTAATTGTGTGTGTAGTGGGAATATCGCCCTGACTGCGCCTTGTAATCCGAACAGCGGTGGAATCACCGATTTCCGTGATCCCACCTGCCTGCGCTAGGCACTCTAAGAGAGTGGTATCATCTCTTACTTTGTAGACGCCGGGACGTGTGACTTCACCTAGGACGGAGACTTCACGGATAAGGTCAGGCACGAAAATGATATCCCCGTCCAGAAGGTTGATATTGAGCTCACTTGCGCCTGCCATAATTGCTTTGACATCAACTTCTTTGACTTCTTGGCTGCCATTTCCGTTGCGTGTCAGCGTCACACTTGTTTGATCACCATCAGGCAGGATTCCGCCTGCCCGGGATAGGGCATCCATGAGTCTGCCGGTTGATCCAAGGGCATATGTTCCGGGTGCTTTGACCTTTCCCAGCACCATCACAGTGACAGCCCGTGGAACGTAAATTATGTCACCGTCATGCACAGGGTAGTTTTCTTCTTCGCCTTCTGAGCTCTGTAGCTTTTCCAAGTTGGTTTCGAGACGCTCGGTTTCTCCGGATCGGAGTTTACGAGTGAGAATAGCAGAAGCGCCGTCGCCGTCTTGGGTTATTCCTCCTGCCTGGGCTAAGACTTGTAGGACACGCGTATCCTTATGAATGCTATAGACTCCCGGCCGGTTCACAGCGCCGAGCACTGAGGCTTCGCGGACAAGTTCAGGAACGATAATCGTATCCTGATCCTTGAGGATTGACTCTTCTCGCGGTAACTTGCCGCTAAGGGCTGCGTCAAGGTCAAGGGTCAAGACTCCGGTCTCTTCGCCGCTGCCCCTATGCAGTGAAATACAGGTGGTATCCGCTGAATCAAGTACGCCTCCGGCCTGAGCTACAGCGTGGACAAAGGTTGATTTCGCTTTCAGTTGATAACTCCCGGGATTTCTTACCTGGCCCAGTACTTGAACTATGATAGCTTTCGGCACATAAACCACATCACCGGGCATAAGCTTGAATGTGCCATCATATTGACCCCGTGAACCGGAGGTTTCAAACTGCGCGGCCTCTAAGGCGTCCAAGTCTACCTTAATTATCTCTGTTCCTTGTTCTCGGTGTCTTGTAACTTGGATGCAACTGGTATCCGCATTAATGCCGGGGCCTCCCGCAGCTGCGATAATATCGAATACCCTTGTCCCGATCCCTGCGGGATCCACGGTGTACACTCCCGGCCTTTGCACCTCGCCCAGGACAGACACGGTTCTCGCCTTCTCGGGAACATAGACAACGTCTCCATCCTCGAGTAAGGGGCATAACTCCGGGTCAGCTTCTTCCTCGCCTGCCAGCACCTTGCTTGCATCGACGATTACCGGCTCGGACTTGATGCCGTCAGCCGAAGCCGGCGTCGGGGTTCTGGTAATTCTCACACATGTCAAGTCAGCTTCGGATACATAACCGCCGGCTGAAGCCAGGACGTCGATAGGAGTTGGCTTTCGGCGAAAAGAGTAGACCCCCGGCGAACGCACGGATCCGATAACAGTGATTCGTATCATCTTGGTTTCTCTGAGTGTTACTGCAACTCTAGGGTTCCTTAAGTAATAGGCAAGCATATCACTGATAGTGGCTTGGACTTCCGGGATTGTCAGGCCCAGAACATCTATTTCTTCAAGGAATCCTGTCAACGATATCTTGCCGTCTTTGCTAACTGTAACTATACCGGACAAGTCTTGATGACCCCAAACAGCTATCTCCAGCACGTCTCCGGATTCTACTATATAGTTATGGCTTGTAGCATTTGTAGGATTTACAGTTTCTGCGAAACACTGTTGATTGCAGGTTGGTGCAAGGATTAATACGAGAATCAAAGCAAAAAATAAAGACGCCGCAAATGATGACGTTTTTCGATACATAGCCTTATCCTCTCATTCCAGGGATGTAATGGCAATACTATAATTACTTCGCCAAAAACATGCGTTTTCCTGCCGCAAATCGCGATCAACAAAATACTGGGAAAGATACAACGTAAAACCTGCCATGACAGGGGAGCCATGAAGGACTTTGATGTCGTAGTGGCGAATTATTGAATGGTGTATTTAGCAGTATTGCAACACTGTATAGCACATTGTATAGGCGTATAGGCAAGATTCGCATTTATCACTCTGTCGTTGGCTATGTGACAAAATTAGACAGCCTCTGGAGGCGAAATGCTGGGTGGGTTATAGGGTTAAGAGGATTGGCCTTGTTCTTGGTGACGTAGTGTGCATATTGATAAGCTTTGCCCTGGCATTGCTTGTACGCTTTGACTTCAGCTTCTCCAAAGCGCTTCCTTATTGGCACCTTGGATTGGGAAGATTTCCGATCCTTATTGTTATCAGGCTTTGTATCTATTACGTATTCGGATTATATAGCCGTCTTTGGCAGTTTGCCAGTGTCAAAGAAGCTCTGATTATTGCCTTGGCAGGGACGTTTGCTTCAATTGCCGATTACCTGCTTCTCCATAGATTTCAGCCTGGAGGTTTCCCTCGGAGCATCATATTCATGGCCTGGTCCCTAAATATATTTCTCACAGGCGGTATTCGTCTTTTTATGAGGGTGAGGCGGGAATGGGCTAACTATGTCACAGTAAGTAAACAAATGGCCAGATTAGGATTGGAACAAGCTGCATCCTCCGGCAACGCCCACAAGATTCTCATAGTAGGCGCAGGTGAAGCAGGTGTTATCGTTGCAAGGGAGCTTAGGGCTCATCCTGAGGTAGGCCAGGAAATTGTCGGCTTTGTTGATGACGATCCGTCTAAACAAGGGTACATCGTTGCAGGCTATCGAGTGCTTGGCACCAAAGAGGACCTTCCCGACCTGGTTGCGTCCCATGATGTGGAAGAGGTCATAATTGCTATGCCTTCTGTTCCGGGAACCGTTGTACGGCAAATAGTCAGTGCGTGCGACGGCTTGGGTGTGAAGGTATTAACGTTACCCGGTGTCTATGAGCTCCTTGACGGCAAGGTGGATGTCAGCCGAATCAGGGCAATTAACATACAAGACCTCCTAAGACGGGAAGAGGTAAAAGTAAACTTAGAAGAAATAGGCAGGTACCTGTCAGGCAGGAACGTGTTGGTGACAGGAGCAGGCGGATCCATTGGCAGGGAGCTTTCAAGACAAGTCGCAGGTTTCAGCCCTCGAAGTCTAATACTCCTTGGGCACGGGGAGAATGACATATATGAAGTCAATATTGAGCTTCGGGAGACTTTCCGGGACCTTAATATCATCCCGGTAATTGCAGACATCAGAAACGATGAGAGAATCGACTGGGTCTTTTCCTCGTACAAGCCTGACGTGGTATTCCATGCAGCAGCCCATAAACATGTTCCTCTGATGGAGTCGAACCCTGAAGAGGCGATCCGCAACAACGTTTTCGGAACGTGGAATGTGGCGTGCTCGGCAAAGCGGTATGGGGCTGAAAGATTCGTGCTTATTTCCACGGATAAGGCGGTCAATCCTACAAGTGTTATGGGATGTAGTAAACGAGCTGCAGAAATACTAATCCAGGCGTTGGCAAGGGGTAGTGGGACTAAGTTTATGGCAGTTCGATTTGGCAACGTCCTTGGAAGTCGAGGCAGCGTCATCCCTCTGTTCAAGCGGCAAATCAAAAGAGGCGGTCCTGTTACAGTAACCCATCCTGACATGGTGCGCTATTTCATGACTATTCCTGAAGCCGTACAACTGGTAATCCAAGCTGCCGCCATGGGAAAGGGCGGAGAGATCTTCATCCTTGACATGGGTGAACCTGTAAAGATTGTCGATCTTGCTCGGGACCTGATTCGGCTTTCAGGTTTTGACCCTGACGGAGAGATTGACATTGTGTTCACCGGTATCCGTCCCGGTGAAAAAATCGTTGAAGAACTTCTTACAGCGGAAGAAGGAACCGGCACAACCTTACATGAGCGGATATTTGTTGCTAAGGGAGAGGCTTTGCTTGACGACAATATCCAGGAGTTTCTCGACACATGCCAGAGGTTTGCAGGGGATAATCATGAAGGAGGAAAGGCCTTTGTAAGTTGGATTCGAAAAATCACCGCGTCAAAGACTACAGATGAGCGGTTATCACAGTCCGCAGGCGAGGCGGAAGGGTCACAATCGCCAAAACGACGGGCTGCGCTAGAATCGTTAAGACTGCGAAAAGAATCTACTGGGCAAGCAGTGTCGAAACTATCGAGATAATCTGCTGCGGAAGAAGCGAGAAAACAGTAAAGGCAGCACAATCTAAAGTCAGAAGATAATCCCGGACATAGCGGTTTGAGGGAGGCAGCATTACTTGATGACTTCGCTTCAGGCATTATTCGTTATTGCCGGTGTCGGATACATTATTGGTAGTCTCACTGTCAAAGAGATGCAACTGGGCGCATCCGGTGTTTTGCTGGTAGCGCTATTATTCGGACACATTGGATACGAACTTCCGCCTATCATCCGTGACCTGGGACTTGTTCTTTTTATAGTATCAGTAGGCCTCATCTCAGGACCGTCGTTTTTTCGCAATCTGAAACGAAATGCGTTGTCATATGGAGTCATTGCCGTAGCTATCATTGTATCCGCAACGGTATTAGCTTTAGCGCTCAGAACGGTTTTCGGTATTCCGAGAGAGCTGGCTACAGGCATATTTACCGGCGCGCTTACGACGACCCCGGGACTTGCTGCTGCTCTTGAGGTGACAGACAACCCTAATGTGTCAGTAGGCTACGGAATTGCATATCCCTTCGGAGTGATAGGCAAAGTCTTGCTTATCCAGGCTATTCCCATTCTGGCCGGAAAGAACCTCAAAGAAGAAGTAGCGAAGTATAAGTCGAAGAAACCGTTTGCCGGCAAATCAAGCCTTATCGTGCGAGAGTTCATTGTGGATAACCCTGAAGTGGACAGGAAGACCTTGGCAGAGTTGGATGTGGCTTCACGCACAGGGGCTGTTGTGTCCAGAGTCATGCGAGGCAAGCATATTGTTGCTGCATTAGGTGATACTCTTTTGCTTCAGGGTGATTATGTGCGCGCAGTAGGCACCCAAGAGTCACTCATGAGATTGGGAGAGCTTATTGGGCCTGTGGTGAAGCTGTCCATGGATGAGCCAGGGCTTGAAGTGCGTGACCTTACTGTGGAGAGCAACGAGGTGGCAGGCCGAAGATTGCAGGAGCTCGACGTGTACGAGAAGTACGGGGTGATATTGACCAGAATCATGAGGATGGGAATCGAGTTCACACCCAGCGGTAAGACGGTTCTTGAACTAAAAGATGTGGTGCGTGCTGTGGGGCCGAAATTTGCCCTTGACAGATTCCAGGAGTTTCTCGGGATTCAAAGGAGGATCCTTGGCAACACAGGGCTGGTGCCTTTATCCCTTGTTATCAGCCTAGGCATTTTCATCGGCAGGCTTCAAATACCCGTTCCGGGGATAGGCAGCGTCAGCTTGGGTTTGACCGGCGGACCCCTTTTGGCAAGTCTCATGATAGGGCATATCGGTTCGGTAGGCCCCTGGTCTCTCAGGCCATCCGGCCAGTTCCTCGGGAACACGCGTGAATTTGGGCTTATGCTCTTTCTCGCCGGCGCGGGGGTTTCGGCAGGGCACGGTTTTGTCGAGACAGTGTCCAAGTATGGTTGGATACTGTTTTTTATGGGCGCTATTATCACGCTATTTCCTATGTTGCTCGGGTTTGTTGTTGCTCATAAAGGCTTCAAGCTGGATTTTATTGATACTATGGGCTGTATTTGCGGTGGAACCACAAGCACGCCTGCCCTGGGCGCGCTGATTTCTGCTGCAGGAACTGATGAAGTGGCTACGCCTTATGCAGCTATTTATCCTTTTGCTATGGTGCTGGTGGTGATTGCGTCTTCAGTCCTGGCAATGTTCTAGTATGCGAAATATCGAAGGGACGTCGTTCGGACGACATTGTTCCGACGACATCGTTCGGTAGGTAACAACGGCCGGCGAATGGGTTAGGGGGCTTATAGGCACAACGTCGTTTGGCCAGGTTGCGTTCCGGCTGGGTGGGTAGTATAATATCAACAGCGTTTCAGGCAAAATGAATATGATAAGGACAGCTCTTATCAAGAGTGGTGGAGGGGCAGGCCCGATGAAACCCGGCAACCGGCAGACACTCTGTTAGTCTGCACGGTGCCAAGTCCTGCAGAACTTCCGTTCTGGAAGATGAGAGACAGATCGCCTCTTCCCGATACGGAAGGGGCTTTTTTGTGTGCTCTTGCAATAAAAGGGGGCTCGTGCTGTGGAGACACGACATGACAAGAATCAGCGCAAGTACAGACGATTAGTCACATCGGAATCAGTTACTGAAGGTCACCCGGATAAGCTTTGCGACAAAATCGCAGACTCAATACTCGATTCGATCTTGGAAGAGGATCCCGGCGCTCGAGTGGCTTGTGAGGTTGCGGTAACCACCGGCCTTGTTATGGTGATGGGTGAGATATCTACGCCGTGCTGGCACACTATGGCGAGAGTCGCAGATATTGTCCGCGAGACAGTGTTGGATATTGGATATTCAAGAGCGAAGTACGGGTTTGACGCGGAAACATGTGGGGTAGTCACTTCTATTAACGGGCAGTCCGGCGATATTGCTCAGGGTGTCAACAAGTCCCTCGAAGCGAGGCAGCTGGAGGCTGTCGGCGAGGAGAATGATTCGGGATTCAATCGGCTCGGCGCAGGTGACCAAGGGCTTATGTATGGCTATGCTACGCGTGAGACCCCGGAACTCATGCCTATGCCCATAATGGTCGCTCATAAGCTTGCCAAGAGGCTTGCAGAGGTTCGAAAGGAAGGTACGCTTGGTTATTTGAGGCCTGACGGGAAATCTTTGGTTACCATTGAATACGAAGGGGATATCCCAAAGAGGATAGAAGGAGTAGTCATAGCAGCTCAACATGATCCTGATGTCGGGTACAATGAACTTATGGAGGACATTGTGGAGCATGTAATCCGTCCGGTTGTCCCTGGACATCTTATGGATGACGGCACGAAGATTTTTGTGAATCCCACCGGCAGATTTGTGATAGGCGGGCCACAAGGAGACTCAGGCCTGACCGGACGCAAGATTATTGTGGATACATACGGCGGGGCGGCTCGTCACGGAGGCGGCTCTTTCTCAGGTAAGGATCCTACCAAAGTGGACAGGACTGCTGCTTATGCCCTCCGATGGGTGGCGAAAAACCTTGTAGCTGCGGGTATTGCAGACAAATGTGAGGTTCAGGCCTCCTATGTCATAGGAAGAGCGCAACCCATATCCATTGATGTAGATACTTTCGGCACAGGGAAAATCGGAGATGAGGAGATATTGACACTTATCAAGAAACACTTCGATCTAAGGCCTGCAGCGATTATTGACCATTTCCGACTGGAGCGTCCGATCTACAGCCCGTTAGCGGCTTACGGCCATTTTGGCCGCACAGATCTACCTGAAGAGAATGTTCCTTGGGAAAAGTTGGACAAAGTGGATGCCTTGCGAAGGGACGCTCTCTAGAATCCACCGGTTTTTGTATTTTGAGTTACGAGTCTGAGATTCGACAGGTTCTGCCTTGGCCGGGGACATAATAGAAGGAGGAATCCCAAATTGCGTGTCGAAATAGCATTAGGCGTGGTATGGTAAACTCTGGCTTACGTGCCTGCGCGCCTACGTTATTGATCGCAGTTTGCATATTGGGTGTTTCCAGGGCATGGCGTGGAGGAGGACATAGACAAAGTGATAAATGTTGGTATTATCGGATGTGGCAACTGGGGGAGAAACTATGTTCGCCATTTCGTGCAGATTCCCGGCGCAGGGCTGGTAACATGTTGCGATACGAATCCTGAAGTTCTTCTCGCTGTCCGCGAGCGATATCCACTGGTTAGGCTGACTAAAAATTATCGAGATATTACTGCTGATCCTAAGATAGACGCAGTCATAATTGCGACTCCTCCGGGTGATCACTATCGTATTGCACGGGCGTGTCTGCTCCGAGGGAAACATGTTCTGGTGGAGAAGCCTTTTACTCTGTCGTCTGAGGAAGGATATCAACTTGCGGACATAGCGGAGAAAACAGGCAAGGTGCTTATGGTAGGGCACATAATGGATTACCATCCAGGCATGCGTCTGGTGAAGAAGCACATCGAATCCGGGGAGCTTGGGAAGATTTTTTATCTGCATTCTACTCGGACAAGCCTTGGTACTGTGAGAGAAGACGTAAGTGTCCTATGGGATAAGGCGCCCCACGATATTGCTACGTTGCTCTATCTCCTTGACGAAGAGCCGACAAGTGTAGCTGCTACAGGCAGGGCCTTCGTCAATGAAGGCGTGGAGGACGTGGCATTTATCACTGTGCGTTTTGCTTCCGGCGTAATTGCCAATATCCACGTTAGCTGGTTAGATCCGTCCAAAACAAGTAGAATTACGATAATTGGCGACAAGAAAATGATTGTGTTTGACGATGGTGAAGCCCTGGAGAAGGTCAAGGTATACAGTAAAGGCGTGAACTCCAAACGGGATTTGGCAAGAAAACGTGAAAACTCAAAGACCCAAGGCGCAACCGTCGAGAACGAGGGGGAGAATCCCAACGGAATTGATGCGCTAAATGGGTTCTCAGAGTTTCAGTACACTTTTACATATGGTGATGTTTACATTCCAAAGCTCAAAATGAGCGAGCCGCTTCGTAATGAATGTCTTCACTTCCTCGAGTGTATCAGAGAAGGTAAGAAGCCTTTGACTGACGCAGTCAGCGGCGCAAGGGTCGTGCATGTTCTGGAAAAAGCGGAGGAATCGTTGGCCGGACGCGGAGAATATGTACATATTGAGTCCAGTCAAGAGGCGGCTTTCGCTGCGAGAGAGAGTTTTATGGCAAAAGCCAGATTGTTCTGGAAGGGTTTGGGCTTTTGACGCTGTTGCTCAGGTAGGGGTTAGGTGTAAGAGGAGCCAGGGAGGATATTAGGATTTGTTTTACTCTGCACGCAAGAAGGACGACGATGTGGTGGAGCGGGTAATAAAAGCCCAGGAGGAAGAGAGACGCCGGGTGGCAAGGGATATCCATGACGGTCCTGCCCAGATGATGGCTAACGCAGTTCTACAGGTGGAAATCGTAGAGAGGTTATTAGCCCGGGATCCATCGACTGTTGCTTCAGAACTGAAGGATCTAAGAAGAATCATCAATGACAGTCTTAAGGATCTCAGAAGGATAATCTTTGATTTGCGCCCCATGATTCTGGATGACCTTGGACTTGCTCCCGCACTCCGGCGGTACACAGACGATTTCACTTCAAGGCACAGCCTTCATGTGGAAATGAAGGTGCTGGGCGTTGAGACAAGAATTGATCCCATTATCGAGGTCGCACTTTTCCGGATCGTTCAGGAGGCATTGCATAATGCCAGAAAGCATGCTTTGGCTTCAAGAGTAGTAGTGACTCTCGGATATGGCCCTGACGCGGTGGGAGTCAGTATTGAAGATAACGGCAAGGGATTTGATCCCAACGGCGTATCGCGGAATTGGGGGCAATCAGAGAAATTCGGACTATCCGGAATGAAGGAAAGGGCAAAGCTTTTCGGCGGATCTTTGGATGTTGACACAGCTCCGGGGGAAGGCACTAAGATAACTGTGAGGATTCCTGTGGCGTACCGGACCAACTAAGGCCTCAAGGGGTGAGTAATCTTGACTATTTGCGGACCGGGTGACGCATGTGAAGCGGTCAGTGTTTTGATAGCAGACTCGAGTCCGCTTTTTAGATCCGGTATTAGACAAAATATTGAGAGTCAAGAAGGCTTCAGTATTGTGGGGGAAGCTGATACTCTGGAGTGCGTGATAAGCCTTGCTAAGCAGAAAAAACCTAAAGCGGTGATTCTCGGGCTCACGGGACACGATCCCAGAGCATGGGAAGCTATATCTGCTCTTGCGGATTGCAGCGCAGTTCTGGCAATTATTCATGTAGACGGTACACGTGAGGTATTAGCCCATATCCTCAAGGCGTTTTTGTCAGGAGCTGTAGGGTGTATTGATCGTCTGGCTACGGAAGAAGAGTTAACTTATGTGGTGAGTAATGTAGTCTTAGGAAGGCCTGCAGTGTCATCTGTTGTGGCGAAGGCTCTTGTTGAGGAACTCTTGCGGGTTCAAGGATTCGCAGGAACCATAGGTGAACTTGCGGCTTGCGCTGACAGGGCAAAAGAGACAGATCAGAATCTTGCGGGGGGAGGCTCTCTGTCTGCTTCTACGGTGGTCACTGATAAATGGGATGCGAAAGAAAATCTTACTGACAGGGAGATGGAAGTGCTTGCGTTAATTGCCGCCGGTGACACTAACCGCGCTATTGCAGGCCGGCTTTCCATAAGCGAGAAAACCGTCAAGAACCATGTCAGCAGCATTCTTCGTAAGTTAGGAGTGGCCGGAAGAACGGAAGCTGCCGTTTGGGCAGTTAGAAGAGGGGTTCCCGGCAATATGGGCCCAATGCCCTAGTCCGACAGGCCTAATTGAAATAAGTCTAAAGTCTAATAGTAAAGTCTTTCCATATATGTTAACCTTATGTTCAAGGAGGATAGAATCCTTCAACTAAGATATTAGGTTCTCCCGATAAAGGCAAACTCGTCGAAAGGCGGGGACGCAAAGCCACGGGTCTAAAGCCAGGAGGGGTTCTGGCTATGATAGCCGGGTTGCCGAAGAGAAGGGACTGTCTTTTGGTACCTGCTCATATGGCAACGCCGCGAGCAGGTTTCTTCTTTAGAGGAGTCTCTTCGGCGGGCCGCACCGGGGATTTTGGATTCAGCCAACCATGGATTACGCGGTCTTGCCTAACCTTGCATGATACTGGTTTTTTAGGCTGACTCTAAAAGTCTCTTGGCGGTCGTCGGGCACACACAGACGGAAGGAGGTGTGATGTGTGATGACATTGCTGAAGAGACTTTTTCATGAGGAAGACGGACAAGGAATGGTGGAGTACGGATTAATCATAGCTTTGGTTGCTATAGCAGTGATACTGGCGTTAACCGCTCTCGGTGGTGGTTTGGAAGGCATATTCGAGAGTGTGACAGGCAAATTGAATACGGCAACAGACACAACAGATGGCGGCGGAGTCTGATGGACTCTGACTGCATCCTAAGTCTTGTTGCTGTGACTATTTCTTGATATATCAGATTCAATAAGTGGTAGGACAAGACAGTCAATGTAGGTTTTGCAAACTGCATGCATAGAACTAACCCCTACCGTCCCCTCCGGTAGGGTGGTTCCGGAAACACGAAGACATATCCTGGGCACCCAGTGTGAACATGCCGGGTATGTAGAGTATTCAGTAAGAGAGGGGCTGGCAATGACACAGGCATTTGAAATGCTGCTATATGGTGACGACGGTCAGGGGCTGGTCGAATATGCCTTCATTCTGGCGCTCGTAGCTCTAGTGGCGATAGGCGCAGTGTCTATCTTGGGGATTACGATCCGGACATTGTTTGAAGGGCCGTTGCCGGTTCTTGAATAGGTGTGGTAGGTGACCAAGATGCTCCAGATATGTATCGCAAGCTTAATAGCTGCTATAGCAGTATGGTTCGACTGCAGGGAACGACGCATCCCAAACCGGTTGGTATTCGCCGGAATGACAGCAGGTCTTATTATGGGTCTTATGTTCGGTGGAA